>Ga0209915_1001426_pt1 | contig 34032 bp, 26 predicted proteins | sample ThiBiot_750_plan_FD_183952 | JGI IMG/M metagenome (GOLD analysis project Ga0209915, IMG submission 183952) | Wastewater bioreactor microbial communities from Cape Town, South Africa - Thiocy_cont_750_plan (SPAdes) | ecosystem: Engineered > Bioreactor > Thiocyanate-remediating > Anaerobic-Aerobic... | reverse complement strand
CGATTGAATAAAAATAATTCTTATAGATATAGCCGTAAGTATCGATTGTGCTATTGCTGATTAGATTGTAACAACCACCCTCAATCACATCAATTTCTATAGCTTCATAATAATAATCTGATGATTCACAGTTTTTACGTGCAAACGTTGAACTATCTTCAGTTAATTTGGATGAATATATTGATTCAACAACTAATGAATTATCTATTACGTAAAAATAAATAAACAAAATTTTCAATTTTAGAGAAGAAATATAAATTATTATGAATGTATTTCATTCTCAGGACTATAGTACAAAATAGTTTACAATATATTTTTATATGCTAATTACATGATATTTTAGTTATAAATTGGAGAAGAGAACAAAGTATGATGAACTATCAATCGATCTTATATGAGAACATTGTCAAACCATCAAGACAGAGAAAAATGTCTCTTACATCGAATCCTTATTGGGCCAAAAGGTAAAGTACATCAAAAATTATGAAAGATTGAGTTATCATAAGCCGTAGATCTTTTTGTTTTCTGATGTGTTTCTTAACATACTGTTAATCAACTAGTTAAACAAAAAAAATAGTCTATTTGTATTCGTCGTCTGAAGTACGATATATTCTTATTCAAATAATTCAATAAAAGTCCTAATTAAATTAAAATTTGACAAAGAATAAAAATTGTTAATAAATAGAAAGTGGTTATTTAGAAAATATACACAAATGAATATAGAACAGGAAAGTTATTCTTTTTGCTAATGAATGAGGATAAAGGAACAATAATCAGGTACATAATCTAGTACAATACTAGCGGGTATAAACAAAACTGTGAATAATATTAAAGATACACCTGTCAATATTATCTAGTTCATTGTGAAAATTAAAATTATTTTCAATGCATAAAATTACGGAATTCTTTTAATTTATTTATAATAATTTTATGTGTGGTGTCAAATAGTCATTTTTGAGAAAAATTATTTATGATAGATAAAAGTTAGTTACAATTATAATATATTGATATAAGAGAAATATTCTCGTTGAAATCGACAAAAATCAACTGAAAAATCTGTGTTTTTCACATAAATTCAAACTATGGTGGTAGATGCACAAGGAGTGAGAAAAAAACAGCTAACAAAGGTTTTTCTATTTCATGATAATGTCGCCAAAACATGTTTTGTAATAGAATATCTTATTATTCATGTCTTCACAAATATTGCAGTCCTCCGAAAGCAGAGAATTGTAAAATGATAACAATTTTATAATTTAAAAACAAATGTAACAAAGGCGTGTGCTGGTTTAACCTAGACCTTCCATCAATCAGTTTTTCTAGATGGATTTTGAAATGAAATTTACTTACCTGAAATATTTGTTAATAAATTAAATTTTTGAATTCGATTATTGAGTGTATCAGTGACATAGATATTGCCATAACTATCAAAGGCAGCGTTATATGGCCAGTATAATTGATCTGATGCTGAGCCTGCGACATGTGAACATCCAACTACGCAGAAAAATCCATTTGATCGTGATCCAATGACACGATGGTTGAGCGTATCTACGAGGAATAAGTAACGATCAGCATCCAAGAATACAGCTGTAGGACCATTGAGGGCAATACTTGGTGTACTATCAATTCCTGCTACTGTAGTGCCATTTAACTGTCCGGCTTTGAAGAGTTGGATTCTGTTGTTCCCATAGTCAGCGACATATAAATCTAAATTAATGTCAACGAAGATGCCACTAGGGGCAGCAAGCATATCAGAGGCTCTTCCTTTAATACCAGTACCCGCGACTATGATTGACATGTTCGCAATACCATCAAGTGACTGCTTCACAACTTGATATCTATTGGACAAAGAGCAATAAAGATAATTATTAATATCGACAGACAATGCATAGCACATGCCACCAAATTTCATTACAACAGCGCTTTTCGTTCCATTTCGACTTCGTTTCTCTACTATACCTTCGTTTATATTACTAATATAAATGCTTCCATCAAGAGACACAAAAAGTTCGTCATAGATGTGCCAATAATCTAGAGTAATTGTCATCGGTGTCTTACTATTTGCGCTCCACATTTGAATTCGCCAGGTATCATGAACAAGTACATACATAGTATTGTTTCTATCGATGAAAATGTCTTCTGGCCTGATACCAACTACTGTTTCGTCTGCCAATGTGATCCCATGAGAATCCCATTGTGCACAACCAGATAATTTAGGTTGATTATAAGATATTTCTATAATATTAAAGATACATATAAAGATTCCAACATCACTTCAAATAATTTTTTTTTTGAACTTGTATCAAAAAACATAGTGCACCTAATTTACACTCTTTAGGGTGGTTACTGCTCAAGTAAAATATAAAATTTATTTCTTGACATTGCTTTATTATATACACAATTAAGATGTATGAAAAGAATCAATCAAATATATATAAGAAAATTTAAACTTAAAAATCTATCGAAAGTATTGCTTCATCTGATTGATGTCTATAACTTATAGTTTTATTGCATTATCTATCTATATAGCATGTTAACAGTACTTATGACTGATAGATAATCTTCTTTGTATTTTTCGAAGAAATAATCGAACCTTTTGTAAACTTACCTACACCTTCTATTGTTTGATAGAGAATGACCAAAATGTAGAACCAAATCTTTATGTTACTAATGATCATTCTCCTACAAAAAGAAGAAACAGAGAACGAGATTTCTATACTTCCTTTAACATTACATAAAATGAAATGACTATAGCAAGGCATCTTTTCTGTTGTTCTTTCTTTCACAGATAAATATTATTGAATGAGCATATAATAATGATAAAGTGAGTGTAAAAAAACATCTCTATTCAGAAGAAAAAATTGACTCAATGTGACAATTGAGATAAATGCTATAATCCAAGTTTGATGCTTTCTCCAATTACAAGACATGACATTTAATAAAACAACCTCCGGATATGACTACAGTCAATATATTCACCTACAAATAGTTACATTTTTTTAATCTTTTCACATGACAGTCCTCTTTCTAGAAATAAATGATTAATATCATGACTTGTTTTGGAGGATGATAGGATGTTGGTATAAAGAAGCAAAAAATGGTTAAGGAAATTAATTTGATTATTTGATAGATTTTTTATTTTAATAGGCAAAACAATATTTATGTTGTTGATCATTCTAATCATTATGTTCAAAAATTGATTTTCTTTTTTGATAATTAACATTTAATTTGAGAATATTTTAATTAGCAAGTAACGTTCATCGAGAGTCGATTCATTTGACCCTCGACTGAATGTGTTGGTGTGCGCGCATATAAAAATTTGAATTAAAAACGATCGACTATACGTATATACATGTATATGATAAAGTTTCACCATACATCATATTGGGCAGCACCGCGTCGGTCGTCGGCGTCCCTACGGTCCGCCACTTCCGACTCGAGCTGCCACATTTTTCTACTCAAGCATAGGTAGTTATCGAATATCTAGGTCTAGATGATTATAGATATCTGAGAAGGACTACTTTATAGTTTTCTAAACACAACAATAGAGTCGGAAACGCCATATCGGATTTAACATAATCACATCATAGGAAAAATCTCTGTTTTTCCAAAATACGAATCTTCTAATGAGCAATACACACTTTCACACTTCGAAAAATCGTCAGTTTCCAAAAATATTGAGTTGAAAATTTTCAATATCTACCTATCAATTTAAACTCTCCGATCTCGATTGTCCAAAGTACGACTAAGTGCCAACTATCATTTGGCATCTATTAGGAGTTACTACAGTCGATGTTATTTTGACCTCTGAACCCGATTCATACTCAAATTCCGAATTCTCCGACCTCAATTACTCAAGGTCCGACCAAGTTCCAACTATCATCGGTCACTATTACGAGTTTATAACATCGATGTTCTTTTGACCTCAAATGCAAACAAACACACAACCTATTTTTTTTCATATGACCCTCCTTACAGTCGAGGGAACATTAGTCTACAATCTAATACCTATCTGTTTGCGCCATCTTTTGACATGATTGATTTCGATCGAAGAGGAACAAGTATAAAAATATCATTCAATCAAATAAATGGCAAGTAATCGGTATGTAAACAATACAATTTCTGAACTCGAAGAAATCAATCAAACGCCAGTATTCGATTATGAACATTCACCACTTTTATCATTAGAAAAAGCATTAGAATTAATCATTCCTAGTGACTCAGGTATCTTAAATTATATTGAAAACGCAAAAAACAATTGTAATCGTTCTTCGAATTTACTAACACACGATGAGTCAGCTGCAATCTACCTTTACTCAATGCCGTCACCTGTTTTTTATTCTAAACTCAACATCGCACTTCGAGATAATAATAATCGACAAGCATTAGAACCATGGTATCCCTATTTAAAACTCTTTATCACAGCTCTCAAAAAACTCGATTCATACAAAGATATTGTATGGCGAGGTATAAACATCGATGACACATTATCATTCGTTGATGACGATGTTCATATATGGTGGAGTTTTAACTCATGCTCGAAAGCAATTAATATCGTTGAACCATTCCTAGGCACCAAAGGAATTGTATTTGCTATTCATTCAATTTATGGCAAAGATATTACAGAATTTTCTTCGAATCCTGATGAACAGGAAGTTATTCTTATGCCTGGAACTTGTGTACGACGTCGATTTGAATCATTGAATCTCTTCGATCGTGTGTTCGTTCTTCATTTAGAAGAAGTTTATTCTCCAAAAATCGAAGCCAATTATCTAATTGAAACACTCAAACAAACCTATCTACGAAATAGTCGGATTGAATATTTGATGAATCCAGCTAAATCTTTTCCAATCGATGAAAGTTATATTCATTTAGCAATGGTAACTATCAAAGAACAACATAAAAAAGAACAACAATTGAAAGATACGGAAAATATTCTGAATTCATATGAAGAAATCTATGGTACGAAGAGTTCAATTGATGTTAAAGATATTTTTCAATCATGTCAAGGAGAAAAAACAAAACAAATACTTGTGTTCGGCCGAGCTGGAATAGGAAAATCGACATTTTGTCGGTATGTGACGTATCAATGGGCAAAAGGTTTACTTTGGCCGGAATATGAACTCGTTGTTTTAATTCCATTACGTTGTTTAACAGAAGATCGTTATCCATCTGATAAAGAACATACTTTATTCGATTTGATTAAAAAAGAAATGTTTCTCTATGATCTCTCGGAAAAAGAAGAAACACTCTTTCAAAAACAATTTCATATCAATAAAACTCTTTGGATTTTGGATGGTTACGATGAAATTATTCAAAATCTACCTAAACATCTCGAATATTTACTAGAACAACTACTTCAAACGCCATATCACATTCTAACATCTCGTCCTTATATGAATACATTATCGTATAATGTACAAATGGAAATCACTGGTTTTACAGATGATAATATTACGAAATATATCGAACAATTCTTTCATCAATTAGATGATGTTTTAGTGCAAAGTGAAAAATTATTATTGAAATTTTTAAAATCAAATTTAAGTATTTGGGGTATTGCTCATATTCCGGTTAATTTAGAACTTATCTGTAGTCTTTGGAGTAATGCCGATTGGTCAGAAATCAAAGAAATGACGATTACATCATTGTATACAATGATTACCGAATGGTTATGTCGACGATATTTAAAATCAACACAAACATTATTCGAACATGAAATCTATGAAAGATGTGAAAGCGAAATACGATTTTTAGAAAGTTTAGCTTTTAACGCAATGAAATCGAATACAATCATTATACGACCAACGTTATTAAAAAAATCATTCAATGAAATTAATATTTCCTCGAAAATATTCAATTTCGGCATGCTAAAAAGTTTTCAAAAACAAGGTGTTGGTACACAGATCGAAGTGAATAAGGATTACTATTTTCTACATCTTAGTTTTCAAGAATATTTCGCAGCACGATATATTATCAATACTCTCAAAGGAGTTTCGTGTGAAGATATGATTGAATTTATTAAATATCAAAAATATAATCCACGATATACATTAGTGTTTATTTTTGCAACTGGTTTACTCGGTGATATTTTCTGGAAGATTATTCTCGAAGAACCATTCGATTTAATTGGATTACGACATATAGAACTTGTGATACTCTGTCTTGAAGAAATATCTACAAGATCGAAACTATTGACGTGGATAGCCAATTGTATTCAACAGAATTTATTAATGAAAAATAAAATTATTCTTGAACATTTATCACAATCATTACGTCGGACACAAACTGTAGTTTGCGAAGAAACGATTATCAATATGTTTACTACTTTATTACAACAGAATCAATCTGATATTAAAACTGAAGTTCTATCATTTATTTGCTCATTAAATATTTCTAATGCGCCGATTTCTCTTATCAATTCAATAGCGCAGTTACTTAATGATGTTGACGATCAAGTTCAAATGTATGCATGTGAAGCTGTAAAAACAATTGGTCAAAAAGCATTGACTATTGAAATACTTAACAAATTAGTAGGTTTACTAGAACATAAAAAACATAATGTAGCAACTAGTGCAAGTTATACTCTTCGAAATGTTGAGGTAGATGAAAAATTAATGACACCAGAGATGATTGAATATTTTGTGAACAAGATAGGATACGAAAATTTTAGTGCACCTAGACAAACTTCTATTATTCTTGACGAACATATTGAGAAAATAGCAACGAATGAAATACTTAATAAGTTAATAGATGCACTTACAGGTCCCAATGCAAATTTTAGACGCAATGTATATCACTACGTGGTTACAAAAGCGGACAAACTATTTACAACTGATATGACTAATAAATTAGCAAATTTGCTAGATGACAAACGTATAGATGTCAGATCCAATGCGTGTCAAATTCTCGCCGCAATAGGCAAGAAAATCGAAAGCCTTGAAGTGATCAACAAATTAATAAATATAATGTTGAAAGACAGCGATTATAGTGTTAGAATACACGCGGGTTCTGTTCTTTGTAATATAAATGAGCGTATTATGACAATTCAAATACTTCCTCAGCTATTGGATACATTAAGGCATACAGATTCTGAAGCAAAAAAGAGCGCGTGTATTGTTCTTGATCGATTAGGTCAAAGAGCACATACGGAAGAAGTGATTAGCGCATTAAAACACGTCAAACAAGATGAAAATGAAATGGTTAGTGAGAGAGCATCAGGAATACTTATAAAAATGCGTGATGAGACAGAAATATCCGAGCATGTCAATCGATTATCGAACGCATTCAAAGATACAGATGAAACTGTCAGAGCGAATGTATGTATCGCTATCCAAGAAATAATTAGAAGAGTGCCGACACGGACAGAAGAACTAGTAATTATGCTTGAAAATGCACTCCAAGATAGTAGTGCTCCAGTAAGATACAATGCATGTGATACTCTCTTGCTCTTGTCAACGTATCAAACCAATGTACTTGTTAGTATGATGGATATAGTGATAAAGTTGACCGACGATGACAGTGAAAATGTTCGAATTAAAGCATGTGAAGTTATTGCACGAATGGGTGAAAGAGTAGCAACGAGTGAAGCTATTAACAAGATATTGAGCTTATTAGAAGATGAAAGCCCAAAGGTAAAAATAGCTGCATGTAAGACACTTGAACAAATGGGTGAAAAAGCAACAACAACCAAAGTAATTAAGAAAGTGATCGATATGTTGAAAGATGAAAATGAATATGTCAGAGAAAAAGCATGTTCAATACTTGAACAATGGAGTGACAAAGTGACGATTTCGAAAGCAATCATTTATCTTGTAGATGCATTGGCAGATAGAAATCAAAGAGTCGGAGAATCAGCGTGTAGAACTCTTGCAAAAATGATTAGACAAGTATTCAAATGCAAAATAATCAAGAAATTAATGAATGCTATCGAAGATGAAAGAGACTGTGTGAGAGTAAATGCATGTTTTATATTAGGACATATGGAAAAAAGCGAAGCAACAACTGAAATTATTAGTAAAATTATAAATTTATTTAATGATCGTAATCCTATTGTTCGACGTCAAGCTTTTGCTACGGTCGCGAGACTCAGTGAGAAAGTAGTATTGACTGAAGTAATTGATAAGATTGTGAGTGCACTCATAGGCGATGATTACGGTATTAAAATGAGTGCATGGGACCTACTTAAGAAATTCAATGGTAAAATAAAAACAGGTCAATTAATTGGCAAGTTAATAGCTGCGATAAGTAAGGATGATCGTATGACATCGAAAGATATTGCAGAATTTATTGGAAATAATTTGACATCTTCTACTTCGATTTCAGAATTAGGTGTTAATCATCTTCTAGAAATCTGCATGTCGAAATTTGCTTCTATTTGTTTCAAAAATATTTCTGAGCAACAATTAATTCCGCTATTTTTAACTGATAAAACTTCGAATTGGGCCTCTGCAATATTTAACTTAGCTGTAGTAAGAAAAACTGCTATAATAATTGCGAAAGAGAAGTTTATTTTGTATGATGGTAGAACTGAACCTCAAGAATTATCGATTTCAGAATTAGAACGTGAACATTTAGTTCACATTTTTAACGCTCAAAAACAATGTTTTCATCTATTTTTTTGTACTCTTTATGAATAACAAAATAAATCACTAAATTGCAATTACAGAGCTATTCTTTGCCGCAATGATCAGTCCACTCAATCGGTATTTCGCTGAAAAATCGATATAAATTTCCTAAATAATGGTCCTTCTTCAGCAACAATTTCGAAGGTACAACATGAATATTTCGAACGTATTCTCCGTTACAAGCTTGTTTCCATTGAGCACCATTTTTCAAATAATGATACGTATGTCCATTCAGATAGCATGGTAAACTAACAACATGTTCTGGATATTGAGTAGCAAAAAGGCTGAGAATAACTTGATCAGCTGTCCACAGTGATCGAAGTCCATATTCTTTGTGTGCTTTGTCAAGTGCTCGATCAAATAATTCCATTAAATTGATCGATCGACAAACATTTAAATCTAACAAAACTACTCCGGTGATAAAAGCATCAGGTTCATATCCTCTGTATACATAATTAGGTGGCAATCGCGGATGCCATGGAACTAAGCCTAAAGCAGTTTGCTTTCTTTTGAATAATTGAAATTCTTTCCAAACTGAATAGATATCATCGACAAAAATCATGTCTGTATCAATAAGAAGAACATCATTGAGATTTGCTGGTAAAATTTCAGAAATAAACGCTTTCGATAGGCCATAAACGCCCGAATAATGCGAATTAATAATTTCATGTCGTTTTATAAAGATTTCTCCAATGTGTATAAGCTGTTCAATGTCATAAAACCGAAAATTTATACAAGAGTTATTCGATAAATTCAATGAATTAGAAATTAAATTTTCACCATGCGGATCGGTAATTATATGAAATATGAAATTGGAGAATTTTCGACGAAAGAATAGTATCGATTTAATAGTTCCAATTGAGAATTGACAATATTTTTCACCTCCACATACTATAACTAAATCAATGTTGTTTCGAACGAATTGTTTTATCGTACTGGCATATTCGAATCTTATAGTTTTACTAAAATAAAATATGCTGAGAATGCATATTACCGATACAATAAGTAAATTTCCATGATGTACTGAAAAATTACATTTCATTTCTGAAAATATGAGATCAATCCAACATTTAGATTTATCATGGAACAAGGCTGTAATGTTAATAGGTGTTACTGGTGAGAGGATGACCATTCTGGGTTTCCAGCAGTCGTATATAAGCAGATAAGTTTTTAGCCCAAAGAAAGCTTGGTGAACTCATTGAGACAGTTATGAAAAACTTAGGAACACACACAGGATCGTAGTTGATCCTCTATTTACTGATAAGCTCTATTTTCAATTTAAAAAACGATCTTGAATGCTATATTCACAACACATGTAGATTGAAGACATTTCTAGTTCATTCTGATCTGCATTCTTTTGGGGAGCTATGATAATAGTTGCTAGACTCACGCTTATTTTTTATCGAATGCCAGACCATCTATAACCAGATTGTATTAAGGCAAGACTCGTTGTGTTTTATCGAAAGTGAATAGATGTTTCGTTGTTTTAAAGACATAAACACAAACTAAAAAGAAAAATATCAAAAATAGCCATATGAAATGCTAATAGTCGCTGTGATGCAATTTTGACACTTGTTATCAGAAGATTGAAGGCAAGCAACCGGCAATTTCCAACGTAACAAAGCTTCACGACGTATACTAACAGTATCTGACACAAGAAAAATAATTGGTATTTGTTTGAAGGGTGCAGCAAAGAATGTTTCATTTCGAAGAAATTTTAATAGATTCATAATTTTACTTGTACCCATGGCTACATCTTCAAGACGAACCTGAGCACCAACAGGATAATACACTGGCGACAGAAGTACTTGTAGTAGTTTCTGTGGAGAATACCCCAAATCATCTTGCTGCAAATTATAATCACTGACATCTGACGATGTCATTTCGATGAATGCTGATAATCGATAAATCAAAAGAGAATGATACAGACAGTCAAACTCAACACCCTCACCCTCATTATGCCAGTTTTGGTAGTTCAGAATTCAATTATGAAATGTAACTGTACAGATCTTAGCATTTGATGCTATTTCAAGTGAACTGAGCCGTCTGTTTTGTGTTGTTAATGCTGGTGGGTTTGTTGCCTTGTAAAATATATCTAGCCAATGTTTCATAGGCATTCTTTCGTCGTCAAACAACTGTTGTGCTGTAGTATGCTTTAAAATACTAGTTATTGAACAGGATAAACGGCGTTGGGAATTTAGCCATTGATATGTAAAACTGAAAATGGTATCTGCAGAAAACGTTTGTTTAATATGAACATATATTTGAGTGATAAGAGTAGCCCTTGTATTAGTTGGTTCTGTAGAAATAATCAATAGAAATTTCACTGTAGTTTGCGAATCGAAAGTAACATCAAAGTTTCGTTGAAAGCTCGTTTCATTACTATACTTTTTCAAGCATATTATTTGTATTGTCGTAGAATTGTGTAGCTATAGAACTTACATTACATTTTAGTACTAAGCGGTGCACCAGTATATAGAGAATGAACAGAAAAACGCAGAATGCAGTGAAAACTTTGATATAATGTTTTGACATAAAGTGACATCTTGAAAGTAATGATGGTATAGTCATTAAATAGATCTGAAATAGAATACTGACAATCGATATACAGTCCTTAGATCACACTCACTCATCATCCCTCATTTCGTGTTGATATAAACAGACACATAGAGAATGTAGAGGAAAAGGGAGAATACTATGTATGTACGAGTTACACGTTTGAAAACTACACTAGTAAAAATTGAGGATTTCTTGGTATGATTATTTATAGGTTCGTTTTGCAAATGTATTCAACTGATCTAAGTCAACTACTTGATTTCCTTGATAAACTAACGGTGGATCGATCCAAAACGATTGCAGTGTCGGTGATAAACGGAATAAATAATTTTGCATGTGATCGATTGGTAGAAATGCATTTTTTTGTTGTTGTATTTGTTCAATCAATGATTTAGCTGAACATAATGTTAATATATATGCATGACTACATCGAGATGCATGAGCTTTATGAGTTGTTAAAATAGGTGAAGCATTCCATAAATGACTTTGAAAATGTTGACCGTGTAAGTTTAGACATGTTCCAATAACAATCATCGGATTCTGATGTGTCCACTCATCATTTGATATTGATCTCCATTTAGCTTTAACACATCTTTCATTTATTTGTAGTGCATTACTATTGAATGCGGCATAAATCATACGAATTAGTTTTTCTTTGAAAAACGGCACAAATATAACATCATCCTCAAGTATCAAAGCTAACTGGATATTTCTTTCGACGATATCATGCCAAACATCAACATGTTTCATTGCTAACGCACATCTTCGTTGATCTTCTTCGCCTAAAATATATTGTGAATAGCATGCGAACGCATTATTATTTACCTAGTTGTTTGTCTTTTAGATTTAATCGTTGATAAACATATGAATGACTTAATTCAGAATTACATGTAGTACGATTCCACTTCATTATCCATTGCATTGATTCAATAGAAATGCCTTGATGTAAGAGCGCTTTTTTTACATTGTCATGGCGTTCAGCGAGACTTGGATCCGTCACAATATATATTGCATCAATGAATGGAATTTTCGAGGCAACAAATGGAGATACCTCTACATGCTTGTCAGAAGGAAATGGCCACTGTCTCCATTGATCACTAGCTCTTGAAACACTGAGGTCGTTTATTGAATAAAAATCATATGCGATCCCGTCGTGATGGTATATACTATCAGGAAAAAATGTCAAATTCAGTATCGATGATCCTATTGGTAGTAGTGATTGAAAATTTGGCTGAATTTTCTGTTCATGCGTTGACTGAAACGATTTTGATAAAAAAGGAATAAAGTAGCGTGAGTCCACTATACGAAAAATTCAGTGACAATCTAACGCATTTTCATTGTCACTTACTAGTAGTATAGGCAACCATAGTAATAAAAAATGATAAAATAGACAATATTAAACAATACTTGCGAACATATTTGCCTGATAGAAGAAAGGTATACGCCGAGATTTCCATCGCAACCAAAATTAATATATTTATTTTAATTATGAAAATTATATCTTAAACATGATTTTCCTCGTAAAAAACCATGAAAGACATTGTAAAGTTAAGATAGTCGCTTAGTTACATTAATCAAGCCTAGCTTTTATGATTAAACTAATATAATTGAGTATTCACATGTTAATTCATTGTAATTCTTGGAGGCACTTCATCAAGGGCTGGTATTTAAAGGTTTACGGGAGTTTTTTTTTATTAAATTTTGGTATGGTTGGGTAGTTTTAGGTTTAAGGTAGTTAGTGAAATACTCGAACTTATCTTTTCTATTGCGATGCGGTCGAGCCATTCTTGGATAGTGCGTTTAAATTATTATCTAAATAATTTCGGAGCGTGACAAGCATTTTTGAACCACCATTCGTCAACATCATCAATTACGCTTGGCTCTGTATCAGTATGCAGCCGAAAACAAAGATCGCAGAGTGGCGTAAAAAAATGGCCAAAGCCCCAAATATAGTCCTTCTTCCATGAAAAATAGTCCAGATATCTCTGCTTATTATTACGTACTTGATTTAAAAACTGTGATAATGCCAATGTTGAAGAAAAGTCATTTGCATCCACATAACCCGTTGGAGGAATAAAGTATGAGTAATTCGTGCGTCCAAAAACGACGGGTACTATCGGATACTCAAGCGAAGCAAAAAATTTTTCACCTGAAAAGAAAGCCAGCTAATTCTAAATAGCAATTCAATTGACTTACTGGTATAATCTTTGCAAAGACTATTTTCAAAACTTAGAATGAAATAATACTTTTCAGCAATAAACTCTCGACAATCTCTATTCGATGGGCACGGTAGCCCACAACGTCCATAAAGTTTAACATCAATATATCTCTGTAATTTCCATATTAACCTTAACCGTCTACTAGTGGCATGACAATTTGATATCAGTGCCGCTACAGTACCTAGTGTTTTATTTTCTAATACAGCATCTGTTTGCCAATGATTATAAGTTTTTAATTTTAAGTTAAGTTTGCGTGTCGAATTTTCGCGTAACAATAATTGCAAATAGTTACTTGATTTATGTATATATGCATTTTCAGAATAATAGGATGCTACTATATGAGAATCAAAGCGGTAAGTCATTGTCCAATTGAAAAATTGTCGATACGCGCTAATATCAGGAGTGTTTACTGGTGACTCCCAAAGAGCAAACACAAAACGTTGATTCAAGCGCCGTTTTTCCTTTGCATCAGTAGAATTGATAGGGTCCATCATGTGATAAACTACAGCATCAGCTTCATAAAAACGATTGTAATCAGTTGTTATCCTACATGAATTCGCTGAGAATGGACATCTAAGTATGTTCACTATAAATAAATCACTTGCTCAAACATTTTAAACAATGTTGCATGTATCCTATTTCTTACTGATTTCTTCCGGAGACTTGTCATTGGAAACAAAACGCCAAGTTACGTCAGCAAAGAATGGATTTGCTAATAAAATAAGTTTACTGGTATTACTGCTTATATTCAAATCTTCAGTGTAGATATGAATAGGCAAATGAGGATAGTAATCATTGTAGAAGCGAATTTTAAATGAGCTTCCTACAAATGGCAAATTTTGCATGTGTAAATTTATATACGAAACAATACTAATCCGATGCATAAATAAGAAATAGTATATGATTGTTCCAAACACTAGTAAGCAGGTGCGCTTAAAGTTTGTAACTGTACAGCATTCATCAAACTCATTGTAGCTCTTTGTAATCATTCCCACTCAATCTGGTGCCCAGTCGGCAAGAAATCAAATAAACAGTTCAGTGAGGATTAAGTAAGAAAGTCTCACTGTCCTATCCCGCCACAGGAGAAAGAAAAAAATACCAATTAGATTCTCATTCGGTATTAAAGAGTGCGGCATGCAAGAGGTTGAAAAATATTCGAAAGTCATTCTCTTCATGATTATTGATATTCTAGATCCGTAATCAAGATTTAGGCGAGTGCATTTGGTACTTATAGATCTACAATGCAAAAAGAACCATCGAAATTAGTCTGTGAGCCATGTAATATAAATCATTTAAAGGTAAGCTCTATCACAAAACAATTTTTGCGTAGCAGGATACAACGCCTGGTACTAACAGTGCCGATCCATAATGGATTTATCAAATGCATAAATGGAGTACTGCTAAAGGTCAATATTCACAGGGTTCTCAAGATCTTTTCCTTGAAAAAATATTCTCGATCATAAAAACAACTAACAAATATTTTGTTGAATTTGGTTTCAATGAAAAGGGATATGATACAGGTGGATCAGGTGCAAGAGAATAAGGTTCCTAAAGAACTGAATTTTCTTTCATGTGATATGGATTCACATGATTTTTGGGTATTTCGTGCCATTTTACAAGCTGGCTATCGTCCACGAGTGATCACCACTGAATACAATTCAAACTATTATTTAAATGACACAATAACTCTGCTCGATCCTAACATATGGCTGTGGAATGACTTATTAGCAATGTATCCTTCAAGTATACTCCCATTTGAATGGTTCTTTGAGCGTGCACCCATCGATCCTCTACATCATCGGACACAGTCATCTCCTGAATATCTGTCACTAATGATTGATTATAAGACACACGTGATAACTGCTGGCAATCTTACGACAAGCAATGAGGTTGCGCGTAATATTCTTAAAGAAAGTCAATTACCATGTTACAAAGACATATATCAATATGTTTAAACAAGTGACCGTAACCATAGAAAAGAGAAAGAGAAAGAGAAAAGAGTGAATTTTTTTTTCGTTCTGTCTTTTTTTACATTTAATAATGTAAGAAAGATACAGAACAAGCAAAACTCCACTCTTCATGTGCTGTATTTGTTCTGATCTCAATATATTACAATAGATACAGTTGAGAGTGATAGTGTTAGGTGCTATATTGATTATCTGTTATAGATCATTCGATAAGAATCAGTGTGCAATACAAACACTTTCTATCAGCTCATTTCTGAATCCACAAAATACCTGCCATCTGCATGAGATTTTGTACCATTAAAAAATCATACTTGGTATATTTAGTATGCATCTCAAGTTTCATTGTTGGTTATTTTTTCTGGATAAATTTCCAGCGTACGTCAAAAGTAGTAAACATGATTTTACCAGCTAGCATTTATCGAAACAAAATTTTTTCAACTTCGAAGACTTCTCATGCGAAAATACCACTTTTTCACGGATACAATGGTACACATCTTTGGTCATGGAAGTTAGCAGATGAGCATTATTCTGAGGTTTCTAATGAAATACCTTGTGGCACAGTCATATATGCAGGTGGATCAGTCCTAGACAAAATTAATTCATGTGACAAATCAACGACGAATGAGTTTTCACTACCTAATTTGTTACAAGGGCAAAAATGGATCTATGAGCATCAACATCCAGTAGATTGTACAAATAAACGTTTTGCTATTATTCATAAAACCGCACCTTCTGGCTTTGGGTCAACTGTCCATCAAATTGCATGGGCATTTGCCGTCGCATTATCACAAGACAGAATAGCTGTCTATAAATCACCAGGAAATTGGGTATATATACGTAGATTAGTTTTTATGTAAATATTGGAAGTTTCTCCGAACAAAGGACGAATGAGATTCCACAGGAAGATGGGTCCTCCCTTCTGCATTATGGACAATAGAACTGAGCTGATATTTTCAGGGTAGGCGCAAATTTCTGGGTATCTTGAATTTTGAGTTTTAGGAGTATTCTAACAAATGTACTCTTTAGTGTATAGAAATATAATACTTTTCGCAGTATCGTATACATTTTGCTCCACGACAGATTCAAAGAGGCCCAGTTAAAGTATCATGCCTAAAGTAACAAGAAATAAGACAGTTAGACTTTGTTCAATCCTGACTAATCGAAAAAATTCAATAATGCAAAGAAAATCTCTATTTTAGTTATACGGTAATTGTGATTCAGTAAATCCTGACTGTATATTTCTACCAATATCGAACTGTTCAGTGCCATCAACTGTTGATAACGATAAAGTTATATATATCAGAGCAGATTTTAACTTTTGGGATAAACCTATACATCCACCTATATTTCAAAATCGGACATTCAATTGGTACCGAGCACAATTAGTGTTTTATCTTATGAGATTTAAGCCCGATATCCTTGCTCACGTTCAAAAAGTTGTTGCCGAAAATTTAGAACCACCTTCTATTGACCAGCATCGTCCATATATCTCGGTTTACGTTCGACGATCAGATAAAGTACAATATAAAGAAATGTCTCAAGCTTATTCATTAAAACAATATTTCGATCTATTTAACAGTGATGCTCGACGTGCGAAAATTAAAAATGTTTACCTGAATTCTGAGGATGATAGCGTGTTTGATGAATTTGATGAGATTAACAATATCAAACAAGGATATTATAAACTGATGTCTATTAAAGCAACAAAAACTGTAGTTTATCGAAAACTAACTCGGATGTCACACGCACAACGTGCCAAAATAGTTTTAGAATTTCTAACTGATTTATATATAGAAGTCAATGCAGATCTGCATGTAGGAACACTAACATCGAATTGGTGTCGACTAGTTGATGAAATAAGATTAGTATTGGGCAAAATAATACCATTTTATACTCCTGAAAACAGCTATTTACTAAATTGGTGAAGCGAAACTATGTTTTTTTAGTAAAATATCACTTTGTACGATTCAAATTCTCGTCAAGAAATAATAGCTAAAGCTCTTTTTCAAAACCGTAAAATGCTGTGGAGTTCACAGTTTGTCTTAGACATCTAGTTTTTGGTTCGATCATAGCCTTAACGATCCGTAATTATTTATCACTACATTTCTGTCCTTTTACATTTAACAATATAAGAAAGATACAGAACATGTAAAGGTCCACTTTTCATGTACTTATTCTGATTTCAGATAAAATTGCTTATTGAACAATTTCAATGCACCACAATAGATATGGATTTGAACCAGAAGAAGAATCTGTACTATTTGAATGTAAAGGACGATTTCAAGTAAATTATCCAAAATATGTAGATTTTATATTAAACAATGCACGTGTAGCACCTCAAGTGAAAGAAATTTATCATAAATTAGCCATGATACAAGCTGTTCGACGAATCAGCAGATTCTTTGCAACACGTAGTGATCAGTAAGTTTCACAAGAAATATTACAAGTGAAATTATTATAAATTGTAGGAACAGCTCTTATTGTTTATCACCCCGATCATCAACTATTTGTGATATTGACACAAATGAAGAAGAAAACGATATTATTATTATAGATGATCATCATAGTACGCCAGATTATTCCGTTACAGTTCTTGAATCCGGTGTTTTTCCGAGGTGTGATATTGGCTCTTTGTTAACTCTAAACATGCCAAGGCCATTACAATCGCCATTAGCAAAACGTCCGTCTCGAAAAGAAAAATACCGAAGTCGACATCGTCAGTCACATTCAGTAGAATTATCATTGTGCACTTTACAAAATCAAATGAATTATGCAAAAGAACATCGATTTCAGCGATATATTCAAGACTATCAAAGACTCACGCATGATGTTAATCGGCTACACAGAAAACTTGATCGAATGATGAATTCTTAGCTGTAAAATTGTGAATGATAGAATAAAAATTTTCTTATTGCGACTATCTACAGTTGTCTGTATACAAAATAGGTGATTAATAGTTTGTTTGTTTTAAACAAAAGAGAAAGACAGAGATAAAGCGCAGGTAAATTTTCATCCAATAGTATTCAAGTTAAGAAAAAAAGAATTTCTTTAGAATATTTATTAAAAACCATACAGTGTTAAACAAAACATGTATAAGGGTTTCATAAGACGATTTCACTATGAAAGATATATGAGTTCTTTCAATTAAAAGGTTTTTATCATATTTACAGAAACTCTAAATATTCTTGATTGAGCAAAAGTTTAGGACACATTTACACTGAGTAATTTTTAGAGAATTGATATGGTCATTTTAAGGACTTTGTATAGACAATATAATGTATGATTTAAACTGTATCATGTTTTACGACAGTTATATATAAAGTTATGGGTGCAACAAGAGTTGTTAGAAAGAGCTACTGCAATATAATAAAGTGTATACTTCTTGTAAGTTCATTTACCTACTTATGGTCATTTTTCAAACAATATTTTCCTCCACCACCGACATTTTGGCATGCTATACCAAGAGATAGTGTGATTCCATTGCGGCAAAAGTTGTCCATTGATTCCCAAATAACATTTCTGAAAAATTGTTCTTTAATGGTTGCCGTGTGTACACGAAATGTTGGAACCAATCTTCCTGTATTTCGGAAAAATATTGAAAATATTACTTTTCTATTTGGGAAATATCATATTTGGGTTGGCGAGTCAGATTCTTCTGATAAAACGCTACTATATTTACACGCGTGGGCTAAAGTAAACAATCAAGTGACTATAAAAACATACGGAAACTTGTCCCGTACTACACCTCGTCGATCAGATCGTATTGCTCATTGTAGAAATGATTTGCTCGACGAGGTGCGGCGTACCGGCGTTTTTCGAAAGTCTAAGAATGGATTTTATATGGTAGTGGACGCTGACATGAATAGTCGTCTCAATCAGTTGAGCTTTCTCTCTAATTTTGATTATGCACTCCACGAATGGGGCGCAATGACTGCTAATCAGCATTCTGGATATTATGATATATGGGCTCTACGGAATCACATAGTTTTCTATGATTGTTGGCGTGTTGTTCGCAACATTCTAATAATGTTATTTACTCTCAATCGAGCAGTTGAGCTATTTGTAGGTGTTCATCAAAAGACAATACCTTCAAACCATTCTCTCATTCCAGTAAACTCAGCATTTGGGGGCGCTGCTATTTATCAAACAAAATACTTAAATGGCTGCAGATATTCTGGCTACGAATCACACAGCATATGTGAACATGTGCCGTTCAATTTATGTGTCACGCGAAATGGTGGGAAAATGTTCATCAATCCGAGATTCCAAATTGACTGACTTTATGTATGCTGTCCTCATTTGATACAGTATGTGAAATATTTCATTCTTTCTGAGAATATATATGCAATGCATTTTTCACTTGCATAACTTCACTTCTGTGATCTAAAATATAGGATAAGTCAAGCTCCCATCAGAATACATTTTCTGCTGGATAATATCAAATAAAGAGTATGAGATGGAACGTATGTCAAGACAATGGCAAAATATTAAAATTTCTTTGGTGAATTAGTAGTCGTTGGGAGTTTCATTAATTAAAATTTAAGTTTTATTTGTAAAAAATTAACATCAATTTATGGAGCTCGTTAAAAGTTTTTATTTTATTTTATTTTATTTTATGAAAGTATCAGTAGGATATATTATTTTGTAAACGATCATAGAAATTTATATCCATTCGAATGAGGTAACAGTACTTGATAGTTATATCATTTCATTCAGAAATGCAGGGAGTTTGGAAATATGTTGAATGTGTTAATATAAAAATATTACTACTTATAAAAATAATGAGCTCTGAATTATTTTTGCCTTCCGTAGACGTAGTTTTCGGTCGTATTTGTGCTTACACTTCAATTTGACTATTTTTCTTCTAGACTGTGATGAAACTAATACACCCCTTTACGAACAAAAATCTATTCCTTAGAAGACCACATAATTTTACGATTCTGGTCTAGCGATTAAAACATTTAGCTGCTTTTATGCATAAGAAGTTTCGGTGCATCATAATTATAGTACTTTTAGCTATAACTTTCATAAGCTGTCAGATTTGTCTTGAATTTATCCGCAATTGGCAAAATAAACAACGAATGCTGGCAAACTTTGCAAAACAGCCTTATGTTGATCTTCAATCATTTACTCCTTTACCAATGAATTCTGTTATAGGGCCACTCCGTTTTTATTATGAACAATGGATGAAATATTCCAATGCGTCTTTCTTTCCTGAAATCAAAGGTACTCATATCATAATTCGCATACGATTGAAGAGTTTTATTGATGTGTACTCTACAAATTTGAACACCATACACAATGTCACTTTGAAATGCTATACTACTTCCATAGACGATTACAATCATTCCAAGCTTCTGTTATTAACTGTTCGAATATCTGTTTTGTTATATCCTACTGTTAAAATCTCGTCTCATATCTTTCACAATCCCACGCAATACAACAAGATACGTCAGATCAAATCAGCATCATTGCAACAATTAGAAATTCTCCTACCGCTAACTGCCGCGGAAAATGTATATTATACATTCTCCTGCGAAACAGACCGACAATACAACAGAATTGTACGATGGCCTTCTTGGCCACCTTCATCGAAATGTGTTCAAAAGTGTATGGACATTCTCAAAAAGAACTTGACTGCTTGCTCAAAATGTTCAACAACTAACAAATTAAGAGTAATGTCACCACACACATCAATGTCTAATGAGAAAAAAGCATTATCAACTTGGCTTGATTTTCTATATAAAAGCTCGACATTTTCCTCAGCAATTAATCGCCATCGTCGTATGCATCCATTCGAACGAGCATCAAATGAATCAGCATGTCCAATACAGTTTTCTGACTGGATATCACAATATCAAAAATGGCATTTCAACATAAGCAAACAGATCAGCGGTCATAATATGACGTTTGAACAACAACGTGAAATTATTTTAAAGCAAAATATACGATTTGTAGTTGTTAAAACATTTGATAATGGTTTGGCTGATCGTATAACACATCTTATTGCTACATATCTCATCGCAATTTTAACGCAGCGCTTTCTTATACTTGACGAGACATGGAGTGATTTTCATCGAATTATGCAATCTAGCTTGGCATATCAATCAGAAACAATCACACCATGGTTGCGTCAACTTGATAAACTGAATTCTAGATTTAGCTTCAATACAAATCGCTTTCTCACTAGTAAAATGCAGACAATAGGATTGGACCGTCTGTCTAAGGACTTTGATTACGACAAAGACTTTCCAGAACGAGTTTTAATTATCAAAAGTCATGTTGGCAGTGTTATTCATATGTTGACATCGCCAAGAAGTATCTATGCGGAATTTTTAACTTCAACATTACATATGAAACCAGAGAATATATTTGGATGTTTATATCATTCTCTCATAGTTCCACGTTTATCCACATTAGTAGACATTTGCTCAATAAAAGACGAAAGCACGCAATATCTTCTGCAAAGTCTACTTTCTCCAACATATCCCTCTATTGGAATACAGATTCGAGTGGCTGATACATTTATGAACGAAGAAAGGCCCTATCTGTCAAATTCTAGTCATTTACTAATAAAATATAGCAGTTTCTTTGAGTGTGCGCAGAACTTAAGCAATGGACGCATACCGCCGCTTGTTTATCTCATTTCGGATTCGATTGATCTTCGTTTAGCAGCTTTATCACGATGGCCATTTACTAGTGATAATGGTGAACGCATTCGAGTTATAGCTAGTTCCAAACCTGCGAAACATATTATATTCACTAAAAATGCCCAACTAGCACTTAAAATGGCTATTTTCGAAACTTTCTTATTTTCTCTTTGTGAAATACATATTATCACTACTGATAGTGGCTTTGGTCGATTTCCTGCGTTTTCTAGCTTAAAAGGATATCCAATTTACTCTTTTAATCATTGGGAACATCCGGTGTGTGCAATTGGTGAAGGACAGGTGACATTCACACGCTCAGGCCATCAGTGGTCCGGGATTTGATAAGGAGAGTGTTACTATAGACTTACAGATGTTCGTATGAACTTCCTTGTATACAGTATGGCCCAAGGTAAATTTTTATACATTGAAAAAACTAGGAAGTCGACGATCTGACGACTGCAATTTTACCATACATTCAAAAAATGTTAAAAACTTCGAAATCTTTCAAAGAACCGCGAGTATTCTCTATATAACAACCCTTTTCTAGAAACTTTAGCTCTCCACGAAGCTTTTTGAATCCGTATGCGGTCTCGTATAAAATCATTACTATATTCGAAGCGAAATTGCCGAAGATTCGATAGCATTCCCTTATTCAGAATGTAGAAATATAAAATTTTGATCGAGATCTAGGTGAGTCAGTTGACCCCAGGTCAACCAATCCGACGTTGGACCCTATAGGATCTTATAGGATCCGATGATCCGACCAAATCCTACAGGATTTCGGGAAACGGAATCACATCGGATTCCGTCAGACAAAGATGCAAAATTGATGAAAAGTTACTAATCTGACGCGAAGTCTCTTAAGGTATTCTATAGACACCATTTTTAACGTGTCGGATCTGATTATTGGATGTTACATGTATTCCGATCAATTTCAGTCACCAGATTTCCAATGAAAATCCTACAAGAACTTGCAGGATCCGACTCTCGGATTGATCGACCTGAGACGAAGAACACTTCTTGTTTCTGGGAGAAAATTCGAAAGTTAGGATATAATGATGATGCTGTTTAATCTCTTTGTCAATGCATCTATGAGTGAGATACAATTTGATTTCCGTGTAGTAACTAGAAGAGAAAACCTAAAGCACACTATGTAACAGGCATCGATCGTTATATACGATGCCCCTATATAATCACCAAGCACTGACCTTCTGTTCTGTCATGTGTAACCATCCCTATATAAACTGTGTTGAATAAAGAGAAAGGCACGTTATGTGAGGGTGTAGATGATACACCGTACCATCATGCTAAAAGAACATACACCAATACTCTCATGTATCGTTACACACTAGAACTTAATCTGTAGGTGACACAGGTTCCTTATTTTTAGATAATAACATGAAAAATGTCGTAATTCAATGAAATTCCGAAAATTTCGTCGACATTCTTATCTATTATGGATATTTATCTCACGAAATTATATTGTCATTACACTTATCAAAGCTCTTTTTATAATGACAATTTTTTATACACGGCTCATATATGCCAAATATTTATCAATTGCAGAAATAAAAACGTATCAAAACACCCTTACAATTTGGAGTACCGATTACCATATAAGGTAAGATATTATACTAAAAGAAATTGCTATATACTTATAAGTATATATTTTCAGTCCTATCCACGATCTGAAAGACATGCTGATGTCTTTTGACGTTCGCTTCATTGATAAAAGTCTATCGGATCATTGCGGCGCCACCAACTCGTGTGCTCATAATCTCCGTATATTAACCAAAAGTACTGGCATGAGTCCAACGAACAAAATTCGCAAAGATTTTCATAAATTTTACGCTAATCAGCTTGAAATGACCGCTGTGGATGTTTTCGTTTGTTTCCATCCGGCTTCAATGTGTGAACTTTATATGCCATTTAACCGAAGTATTATTGTAATTGCTTCTACCCGATATGAACTCGGTCGATTCAAACCAAATGAATGGAAAAAGTGGAATAGTAATCTGAAAATAATTGCTGAAAATCCGAGAAATCTTATAGCTGCAAATAATTTGTATGACGCTGAATATATCAGATATTTCACAGGTCTGAATGTCACATTATTACCCAGCTTTTGCAAGTATACAAATGTGCAATATAACCCTCAACGCGACGAATTTCTGCTAGCACCTATTCATCATCGGTATTTTGAGTCGACCTTTTTGAAACTGCTTAATCACTCGATTAATCAATTTAGTAAAAAAAAAATAATCGTTGCTAGAATTAGGGATATTTATCGGTATTATAGATATTCAGACTTGGCAAACCATTCTGCTATTATTCATGTACCCTATCAAGTGTCCATAATGAGTCTATTTGAACAATATCAAATGGGCATTCCTCTCATTTTCCCATCTTTAAATCTTTTGACTGAATGGCACTATAAATTTGGAGTTGTCAATGAAAGATCTTGGGATAATGTGAACTATGGAAAAAAATGTAATGCCTCTAATATTAATGGTGTATTCTCGAATATACCAGACCCAAATAATGATTTTGATCGTAACGCTATTAAATATTGGTTGAACTTCTCCGACTTTTATCAATGGCCTCATATTATTTATTATGAATCATTTGACGATCTTGTACACAGATTACATACTACGGACTTCAATATGATTAGCGTGAAAATGAAAATATATAGCAGTCAAGTAAAACAAATGCTATTGGAAAAATGGAGAGGCATATTAACAAATATAAAAAAAAATTCTAACAAGTTTCACTAACATTTATAATCAACGACGTAATTGCAACGGGAAATATGTCCCGTGGGTCTATTGACTGAAGAAATAATACATATACAACGATATAATTATATAGAGAAAGGGGAAAAGACAATGCGATGAAGCGTGACGCGATCATCATATATTATGATGATAGCCGCATGGTGACGGTTCCCGTCACAGTAATCTATAAGATTGTATTATTAAGTGTCTGTATTTTTTAGTGATTAGTCTAGGGATGATCACTTGACATTAACTCCTTCCAATCTACTATTAGCAAAAAGAGAGCAAAGAATCCTGCTGTGAACCAGTATTGGGAACGGTTCGGTTTAAAGGTTTTGAAATAATCTCGGTTTCTGTTCGGTTTTATTTTCAAAAAACTCAAAACATTCCCAACACTGATATGACCCTTCTTACAATCGAGGGAAACTTGAAATTATAACTTTCATTCATATTTTGCTTCTTCTGTATAGGTCGGTTTCTGATTTTTAACTAAAATTTTGGAACAAAATCTATTTGTAAAGCTGAGGAGAGTGGTGAAGTATCCATAGAGAGACCCTGTTTCAATTAACTATTGAGAATAAGTCCAACTGAAAAAAGTCGTCAGTGTAAATTGATGAATAATTTCCTCCATTTAATTCGACATGGGTGTAACGAGACAAGTTTGTGTGTCCTACGTCATCGATATGAAGCTAGCACGACGAAACGATAATTCATATAAAAAATTTTTCAGAAGTATGTCCTGTCCATAAAAATGACTCCATCCGATTCAGAATTTAATTCTGCATCGAATGACAATACTTTTATTCACCGGACATGCTTTGGAAATTTTTTTATATGATTTATCGTTTCGTCGTGCTAGCTTCACACTGATTCCTACGTCTTTATTGTTCAATATACAACTGCACTTTCCCCTCGTCCCTGTTTATCCTTTCTCCCTTCGGTCATAGGATGGACAAAGAAATATCGGGCATCATATACGATCTGGTTGCATATTCTAATGTGGAAAGAGAGATGTCGCCTGATTTGCCACAGTGGGGATAGCCAGTGGCATCAGTCTATAGTGATACTTCTCATAGTACACACTATTTTTCAGCTCCATTCGTATAAAATACCGCTCTAAAGTGGGCAGTAATTGAAATTAACAGAATAGTTTATCAGGAATACGATCAAACACAGAGTATAGCTTTGATAATGTTTAAGAGATGGTCAATCATAGCGCCACTGCAACTTGTTGCTGCTCAAAAAGATTTTAATAAAGGAGCTAGTTTGAAAGAGCATCTAAAGTTATTTCTGTATCTAAATTTTCCCACGTTTTGATCAAGTCTTTCATGGTTTTGACAGGTACCCTTTTTTTTTTTACAAAAAAAGGGTTTTTGGAAAAACTAAAGGTTTTAACGTGCGATGCATAAGTAATGAGACAATATGTTTGCTAATGCTGTAAAACAAGTTTTCATCGGAACACCCTCAATTTTTTTATTCGATAGAGCAAACAGAACCGTACATAATTTAATAATTAACAAATATTGTACACTGCTTTTCGATAGATTTTCAAAAGCTTTCTTTTAACACCTAAAAGCACACTTGTCACAAGTCCTTGGCCGATTTCTTTCACTTTTGTAGTTATTCGTTCCGCTAATTGATCGAATGTTTGAGCTTCCCAATTATTTTCGTAAACTTTTTCTTTTTCAGAAGAGTCCATATTGTTTCGATAAATCTAGTCTGAGGCAAGTTTGGAGTTTTCAAAAAAATCAGTTATCGAAGTTTGCTTTGACGTTTTCGAATCGATATAAATATCAGTAATTTTGGATTCCAATTGACTAATAATTACATGTAATTCTGGTGGTTCCGTCGATGCAGGTAAATGTAAACGTCGAATCATTTCGAGTGCTTCAGGTAATTTTGGGGGTGGTTCTTGAATTGTGATAGTTTCTTTTTCAGAATTTTCCTCAGAATAATCAGCATTGATAAATTCATAAAGCAGACTGGTACTATCATCCCATTCGTTGAAGACAGGAATGTATTGATCGATATTAATCAATTTAATGGCGGACATACGTGGACCATTAATGTTTACATGAGAGAGCAGTTCATCGAGTTGTTTGATTGAATTTTGTTGTTCATTACCATCAATCAATGTAATATTTGTATTGAAATTATCAGGATTGGAAGCAATTGAACGAAATCCAGCATCATTGAAGCAATTGTTTATAGTTTGACCGGTTACGATATTCCATGCTTGGTGTATCCATTGAATTGCATCAAGAGCTGTAATAACAATTTCATTAATACTATCGACTGTGACACATTGAGCAATAATGTGTTTCGCCACCATTTGACGATAATGAAACTTAAAAGAGTGTATAACACCTTGATCCAGTGGTTGAACTACACTGGTAGTATTTGGCGGAAAGAAAACAATGTTGGTATTGGATAATTGGATATCAACTGGATGACATGGCGCATTATCAATGAAAAGTAATATACGGCGAGATTGTTTCTTCATCATTTCGTTGATATCGAAAAGCCATTCAGAGAACAACTTGGGGTTCATCCAAGCTGTGCGATTCGTTCTCCATATAACAGGTAATTTGTTAACGTTTAAATTTTTAAAACAGCGTGGTTGACGACTTCGCCCTAAAAAATATCCAATATAATTAGTAAAATATATGTAAAAACTTATCAATTATTATCGGTTTTAACTTGTGATTTCCGGTCTAGTTGGAACACAGGAGTACTGTGTACCTTTCTTTTGATCGTTTTCTACCTTTGCATTCTTCCTTGTTCAACACCATTGATCGATCTAGAATAGCTTTAAATAATAATCTTGAGGGTGAGGAGAATAGTGAATATGTATGCACAGTAGGCAATAGAATTGTCGGAGTCTTTTAGAATTTGGATAGCAGAACAACGATTTGAGTGGTGAATTAGTTGAATGTAACTTTCTGGTTTAAGACTGTGTTTTCGTCGTTAGAGCCCTTTAACAGTTTGGTTCAGTTGAATTTCTCATAAATTTCGTATTTGACGCAATTGAGCTTGGTCTCTTATGTAAAATTTCGTTGCCATGTTTATATTTTTCTATTATAGATTTAAGAAAATTAAATTTCTTTCTCTATGAAATTAATCACTATTCGAAAATGTAACAAATTGGAAATATTATTAATCCATGTAGTTATATTGGTATGCTTATTTATCATGAATCTTGATTTAAATAGTTCTAAATCATCATGCACACTTAAAAGGGAAAGTATGGAACTATTTGACAATTTTGAAAAATTGAATAAGCTTGAGTTTCCATTGTGTAACAAACGGTCACGTAAATATGGATATCATCAAAAAGTGATTAGTACATCAGCTTATCAATCAGATCAAGATAATAAGTTGTTAACACGAAAAATTTTGGAGTATGCACTTCAATATATTAATGAATCTAAATATTTGTATCCTAATTGGCGCGTACGAATTTATTATCATAATCTTCCGATTACTAACAAACGAATTTTGGATATTGAAGAGCGATATGAAAATGTAGATTTTTGTAATGCCTTAGATATTCCGTTTCTAGGTGATATAACTGCTTTTATGGCAGGGAGACTACATCGATTTGTTGCATTTGCTGATCCATTTGTTGACACATTTATGTCGAGAGATCTTGATTCACCTATACTTAAGCGTGAAGTGATTGCAGTAGATGAATGGTTATCATCAAGTAAATTGTTTCATATTATGCGGGATCATCAACTTCATTCTGATGTCATGTTAGGTGGACTCTGGGGAGTGAAAATTTCTCAAAATGATACTATTAGGAAAATGTTAACACAATTCTTATTTTCCAAATCTTTAATTAAATGTTATGATCCGATCGATGGCGATTTGCATTTCTTGCAGCATTTCGTGTGGCCTTTAACTCAAACAGATTCTATTCAACATGACAGCTTTCATTGTCAAAACTACTCCTCATCAATTCCCTTTGCGCAGCCAAAGTTATCAATGTCACAATTTATTGGATGCCGAAGACCTTGTCGATTGGATCAAGACCCACCCGAGTTGTGTCCTCGACAATGTTTATACCCTAAGCGAATCGACACAGTTTTATGTTAACCCTTCGTTGGTGTCCTCATTTTAGAGCTTCAATTATGGCCCGTTTATTCCTTCTTCATGCTATAGAATGAGAGCGACTCTATTTTTTTGAGTTTGTTCGCTATAAAGTTATCAAAGAATAACCAATTAAAAAAATCACTTCCAGGTCTTATTATAGATAGAGACATAGGGTGGGTCTAATCGGGCCCCAGGACACTAACGAAGAGTTAACACATCGAATACTTTTTGCTAATGGGGAAAATAACAAAGACTTCGCGCATGAAGTTATATGAAGCCCAGTCCACTGAATGAAGTGTATTGTAGTTCTGGAAACGCCAGATGTGTGCTGTTCCTGATTATTCTTTATTTTCTATGTACTATTTTTTATCGTGTAGAGAATCAAATAAGATACAAATAAAGAAAATGAAAAAAGAATATCGATTTCTATATATTACCATGTGTTACGGGCTAAGCCGTAACAAGAAGAAGACGAGAGAGGAGAAAAACGAGGGGAGAAGAAGAAGAAACAGATTTCCTTTGAAAGAGCAGGAGTAGTTTAATCTGGTTTTGTCTCCTCTGATTTTCTTTTTGTCTATCTTTATTAGAAAAAGCTCATCTATTTATACGAGGAAACGAAGGAAATCGCGACGTTGGACAAGAACATTCGAGAGAAATCGAAGTGAGGAAGAGCGAGAGACAAAAAGAAAGATAAGGATATTCGACGATGCAACATATATAACATATAGGTTGAAAATCGAGGGACCGAAACGAGAGAACGGAAAAAGAAAACGAAAATAATAAAAGGGAGAAAGAAAGCGTGTATGTTAGAGTGCTTTCTAACACCATGATTGACTAGTGATAATCGTAACTCAGGTGAATCTTAGGCAACTAGGGTAACTGGGTCTGAATTGAGCACAACACTGGAGTCGCAGGTAAGAAACACACGATTAGGCTTGAAGTCTGTTCACACATTATCAAATGTGCAGAAACTGAACTTGTGATCAGATTTTTCAAAATCTGTCAGTTTTTGTGTACTCAAAGGAAAAGAATACACTATAGAATATCGGTTAGTGTGTTCACTTGTCCGTTTACACGATAATTTTCGAACGGATGTTCCGATTGCCATGAAATTTTCCAGAGTTTAGTCTCACATATATCTCGGTCGAATTCGATAGTGAACCTGATCCGCCAAAGATTTCCTAATTTTCCGCTCGAAACATAACTTTTCCTATGGTTTTATAGAGTCCCTGGTAATTAGCAGAGTTCTTTAACTTAATATTTTCTCGTAGCTGCGGCAAAACCCATACTATTATACCTCATTCGATAGACAATTTCACGAGCTACAAAATGATACTAGATAGTATAGATAGATATATAATGGTGAAAATTTTTCCGTACAACACATTTTCAATACTACCAAAACTTCGTAAATTTGGACATAATATCAGAGTAAATTGCAAGTTTTTCTCATGGAATCAATATGATTTTCTCATACTAGATAAAACTCTTCATGGGCTTTCGTATGATGTCAAATATAATGAAAAATATGCTCCTTTCAAAAGTTTGTCCTTCTCGTATTTCTTACAGAGTAAAAAAACTCATATTCTCACATTTTTTCTGCATAGTAAATATGCACTTTCTTATAATACAACGATCACTTTGTAAATTAGGCTCTACAACGTAGCGGAAGTACAAACAGAGATTAACATCAAGTGTTGAAACATCTCTTTTTCTGACAGCCATCTCTCAACACGTCCACTCTATTCTCCTCATCCTTATCTCTCAAACGCCCTTCGTCGCCTTCGCCTCCCCCTCCATGATCTCTCTAACACCCTTCTTCACCTTTTTACCTCATCATCACTACCTACATATGTAGGGTTGACTTTTTGAAGCATACATAACAATTAGATTTCAATCCGATGATTCCCCATTAATTTTTTTATGAGTGCTGGCGCACTCTAATTTTTATAGGGTATTTAGATAAAGTTTTTTATGGATATACTATGGCATTGCAAATACTTTTGGTTGAAAATCCAATATTGGAGACGGAAATGATTCATATATGTAGTAATTTTTTTAAGTGTATTATTTATGTCCCTCAAACTTATAACCCAAACGTTTAATCAATGGAAGAACGGTGAGTGTTTATAATCGCAATAGTATAACATCGTGTTATTATGTTATATGGTGAACTAGAGTTTATGCCCGCAGATGTTCGTCTTTCCTTTCGAAAAAGCGATAAACAATACACGGTACAAGACTTGTTGAAGATCGTAAATTGGACGTCATATCAAATGAAACACGATGTCAAAAGTAAACACAATTCAAAATATAGACAATCATCACAGCCTATTCATCTACAAGAGCTAGTGTCAGTGTTACATATAAATTTGATTAATCAAGCCATATCTAAAATTTATTTTCTTCAACCTAAAAATTAAAAAATTACCATATGGGAAGATATTCAGATAGATACTCAGTTTCCGTTCGATGCGTTATGAGAAAAATGGTAGTTCACTATTTGAATGAATCAAAAACTGACCGATTAACGATCTTAGAAGCACTTATATTCGAATCACTTTGTGAAAAACGGTTATTCTGTCATTATTAACTTAGGTATTTTGTTTATCCTTCATTATTCTTACTCAACAAAATGCATGTTGTTGATAAAAAAAACGGCGTATTATCTCTCTCGCTATGAAGTTGATCCTTATATTAGTATTTTTGGCTCGCAATGCTCTGATGAATTTTTAAAGTCATGATGCTCTTTTAATCATTCCACCAATTCCTATTTCGGTGATCGAACAGCTTCCATTCGAATTCGGGACTTGGCATGCCGAGATGAAAATCATTTTTGCGCTACTAAAAGACAATTACACTGTTAGAAACGTATGTAAATCGGTTCGAATATGGCAACTACATTCGACTCAAGTTCGGCATCGATTAATGCCATCAGAAAAATATATGCCTGAGAAAATGTTGCCTATAGTTTTAAAAAACCCAGTTTCTTGTGACTGAAGTGTCAGTCAATTATCTATTTTGTCTCTACTGTTACAGTGTGATGTCGCTAGCATACATCCACCTTCACTTCTTCGTTTTTTTCTCAGATTCGTTTATACATTCTTTTCTTACTCATATTCATCGTTTCATTATCTCATCATATATATGTATACGTTTTCGTTTCTCTCAGTGGAGAGAAGTTTGTCTTGTTTTTGGGATTTTCGAATAAACATCACGAGGATTTTCTCAGTTCGATTCTGAGTCACATCACTCTAACAGGAATGAAACTGAAACATGTATTATATCCTTAAAATAAACAAGAATCTAAGTGTCGTTTGAAATCAATTGTGATCCTGCGCGATATCCACAACTTTTCAGAAATGAAAAGGTTTAGTTTGTATTTCGTGGAATTGTATTCGACGCGTGCTGTCGAACAAAAACCTAATATACAAAACTGCTATGCTACGGAACAAACTTTACCTAGAGAAGTCGAAGTCGGTATTTTTCAACTTATTATGTAACAAGTAACGTTCATCGAGGGTCGATTCACTTGACCCTCGACTGAATGTGTCAGTGTGCACGCCTATAAAAGTTTGAACTAAAAACGATCGACTATACGTATATACATGTATATGATAAAGTTTCACCATACATCATATCGGGCAACACCTCGTCGGTCGTCGGCGTCCCTACGGTCCGCCACTTCCGACTCGAGCTGCCACATTTTCCGGCTCCAGTATTGGTAGCTATCGAATAGCTAGGTCTACATGATTATAGATATCTGAGAAGGGCCACTTCATAGTTTTCTAAAGACAACAATCGACTCGGAAACGTCATATCTGATTTAACATAATCACATCATAGGAAAAATCTCTTTTTTTTCCAAAATACGAATCTTCTAATGAGCCATACACACTTCCACACTTCGAAAAATCGTCAGTTTCCAAAAATATTCAGTTGAAAATTTTGAATATCTACCTATCAATCTAAACTCTCCGATCTCGATTGTCCAAAGTACGACTAAGTGCCAACTATCATTTGGCATCTATTAGGAGTTACTACAGTCGATATTATTTTGACCTCTGAGCCCGATTCATACTCAAATTCCGCATTCTCCGACTTCGATTACCTGAGGTCAGGCCAATTTTCCATCATCATTGACCACTATTAGTGACTTCTTAAATCTATGTTTTTTTGACCTTTGACCCTACGAATGACTCATATTCGGACTCACCGACCCCGATTACCCAAGGTCCGACCAAGTTTCTATCACCATTGGTCACTATAAGCGACTTCTAAAATCAATGTTTTTTTGACCTTTGAACCCGATTTGAACTCAAATTCGTACTCTCCGACCCCGATTACCCAAGGTCCGACCAAGTTTCTATCACCATTGGTCACTATAAGCGACTTCTAAAAGCGATGTTTTTTTGACCTTTGAACCCAAGGATGACTCATTTTCGGACTCCCTGACCTCGATTATCCAGGGTCCGACCAAGTTCCAACTATCATTGGTCACTATTACGAGTTTCTAAAACCGATGTTCTTTTGACCCCAAATGCAAACAAACAAACACACAACCTATTTTTTTTCATATGACCCTCCTTACAGTCGAGGGAACATACGTATATGCTTCTTCATCTGATAGAAAATTAATTTACTTTTAGTAAGTCAATGAATATAAATCTTGCTCATAATTACCGGTTTATTCGACCACGTGTGATTTAGAGCTTCTCTCATTGCCGTGATCGTAATGAGGAATTTTAATGACACAGGCCACTACATGCGAATCTTAAAACTAAAGTTCTGACGAGACTTCTGCCTCACATTGCCTCTGAGTATCACCGTCTATGAAAAAATCACTCATTTGAATATTGACTATATTCGTACATATATATTAACAGAAAAATTTTAAATTACATATAAAAATGAAAACCTTCGTTCTATTATATCGAGAATTATATAAGCTACAAAATGATATAAAGATATTGAAGAAATATTGATGATTCCTTTCTATAGATCGCTGAATACTGATTACACTGTAAAAAAAATCCGTAGTAGAAACTACGAGAGTGTTTTACAAACGCGTCCTTAAACCTTCGAACCGTTTATTCCAGTGAGATAAACCCAAAATCCGTTATTTTTTTTAGACGTATATGACG
>Ga0209915_1001418_pt1 | contig 34298 bp, 35 predicted proteins | sample ThiBiot_750_plan_FD_183952 | JGI IMG/M metagenome (GOLD analysis project Ga0209915, IMG submission 183952) | Wastewater bioreactor microbial communities from Cape Town, South Africa - Thiocy_cont_750_plan (SPAdes) | ecosystem: Engineered > Bioreactor > Thiocyanate-remediating > Anaerobic-Aerobic... | reverse complement strand
TTCTTCAATTGGAAGGTAGATTTAGTCAATTCTCATCATTATGGCATGGTGTTGTCCAGAAAGCACGCAAACGTATCAATGATTTACTTAAAAAAGATTCAGTTGATTATGATCAATTAGCGGAGAACATTCGTAAACAATTTTAAACCATATTTTTGTTTTCTTGTTTGATTCTAACCGTGTGATTTAGTCTTTTTATGTTTTTTTTTCAGAAAATTTAATGAGAATATATAGTATATACAGAAATTACAGTTGAAGAACAAATAATTATAATACAAATTGACATGTTCATGCTCGATATATTTGCTTCATAATAGGTTTCTGTCGAAGGATATTGAAATAATAATTTTACAGTTGATTGATAATCATTTGATAGTGTTTTGTTTTTTAAAATTCATTAAAACTGGAGAAACTACATAAATTATTCAAGAAATATTCCCTAGAAAAATATAGAAAAAAGTAGAATGTAAAAGAGTTAATGATATTTCAAAATGTTCATTTACTATTGTACTTCTCAAAGTAACAATAACTTGTAGTGTCGTCATAAAAGTTTGTTTCATAGATATTGAAAATGTTTGTAAGTCATTTATTTCATAAATGGTTACTTTTATCACTCGTCGAACGTTTATCAAGTGAGTTTTTCGAATAGATTTTCTCGTCAGTAGTTGTTTTCATTCTAGGCATATCATTTCATCGACCAAATTTCTGTCCAAATTCACAATGGCAGTCAACAGCAACAACATTTGCAGATATCAATATAGTTGGCACTCATCCTTGGGGAATTTTTATTACTAAAGATAATACTGTTTACACTCTCAATACAGATAGTAGTTATGTCGGCGTATGGCCATCGGGAAGTACATCTCCTGCAAGATATATTTCTGGTAATTTGCAATATCCATACAGTTTATTCGTTTCGGATAGCAATGATGTTTATATTGATAATGGCTACTCAAATTTACAAGTTGATAGACGATCGCCCAATTCAACTAATAGTACCGCAGCGATGTTTGTCTGTGAAGCATGTTATGGTCTTTTTATTGATATTAATGATAATATTTACTGTTCAATGTATAACGCACATAAAGTTGTTTCACGATCCTTAAAAAGTCGTTTAAATGTTTTCAATGTTGTTGCTGGAACAGGTAGTAGTGGATATACAGCAACTACTTTGTATGGTCCTAATGGTATATTTGTCGATACCAATTTGGATTTGTATGTTGCTGATTATGGAAATAGTCGAATTCAAAAGTTTGCTACTGGTCAACTCAGTGCAACAACAATCAATACGGGTCCAATTGTTCTCAATGGTCCAATTGGAGTTCTACTTGATGCTAATGGATATTTATACATAGCAGACGATTATAATCATCGTATTATTGGTTCTGATCAAAATGGTTTCCGATGTATAGCTGCTTGTAATGGTCTGACAACTTCTGCTTCGAATGCACTCTATTTTCCAACTGGTATCAGTTTCGATTCCTATGGAAATCTGTATGCCGTCGATTGGGGTAATTCACGGGTTCAAAAGTTTACATTATTGACAAGTTTATGTAGTAAGTTAATTAGAATTCGAGAAAGTTTAATATTCTATTTTATTCACTGTTTGTAGGCAATTCGACAGACTCAACATCTATCATCAATAGTAATTTCGATTTTACTTAGAATTTTCTGTATTTTTAACAAATATTGTATATTTTTAGCAACAAATACAACAGTTTATCCTGAAATAGGTAACTTCTTCTCATCAATTAATAATAACACTTTTGTTTTTAGCTATTTCGTATAATCGACCTACATTTGATCCGTTGGCTACATGGATTAGTGATGGAATTACTTTGACGAATAATATTACAGTTGGTGCAAGGCCAAATGGACTATTTATTGATCGTAACGATATTGTTTACATTGCTAATCGTGCAAACAGTGTAATTCAAATATGGTCAACAACAAACAACAGTTTAATCAAAAATATAACTACTAGTCTTATCAATCCATATAGTCTATTTGTAACAATGAATGGTGATATTTATACTGATAATGGAGCTTCAAATAGTCGTGTTGATAAATGGACAACAAACGGAACAGGATATATCACTGTTATGTCTGTTAAAGCTGCATGCTATGGTCTATTTATTGATATTCAAAATAGTCTTTATTGTTCAATGTATGATAATAATTTAGTTGCAATGACATCACTCAATCAGAATTCAAGTATTTGGACTATTGCTACTGGAACAGAGTGTATTTTACCAACTTCTAATGCTCTTATCAATCCTTGTGGAATATTTGTCGATACTAATTTAAATTTATATGTTGCTGATAAAGGAAACAATCGAATTCAAAAATTCTCATCATCACAATTAATTGGAATTACAGTTGCAGGTAGTGGTGCAACAAATACAATTACATTAAATGGTCCAACTGGAGTTATCCTTGATAGTAATGGATATCTTTTTATTGTAGACAGTGGTAATCATCGTATAGTTGGTTCAGGACCGAATGGTTTTCGGTGCATTATTGCTTGTTCGAATACTTCTGGTTCATCAGCAAATCAGTTAAATTCTCCTGTCAGTATGAGTTTTGATAGTTATGGAAATATATTCGTTGTTGATAGAAACAATTCCCGAATACAAAAGTTCATGTTGAACTCAAGCACAACTGTTCGTAAGTATCTCATCTTTTAAATCAGAAAATGAGAATTCTTACTTAGATTTTATCATTTTACATTTTCTTTTAGAGCCACAAACTACTAATCAAACTACAATAGTGTCTACAGCAAGCGTTACTACAACCACCAATATCAACAACACGACTTCCATTGGAATTGCCAATATAACTACTAATGTTGTCACTACTACATTTTCTTCGACAACAACTGTTACTACCACTACTACAACAAGAACGTCAACAACAACTATTACTACTACTACTACATCAACAGCATTGCTGACCACAACAACAATAGTAACAACATCAACAACGACCGAATCATCAATAACCGAAACCACAACGGCAATCGGATCCATGAAAAATTATAATTTTGCAGTTTTATTTCTCATGCCAACAATAATATTCATTTATATACATTATATCAAAGATATGGCTACATGAAGATAAACATTTCATTTTAACATATTATTATATTCTTTCTGTGTTGTCTCTCGCTTTTTAGAACAAAAATAGGTACACAAACTAGTATACAGCTAAGCTTCATTTTTATGTTTCCACCAAAGAGTCATCGTTGTCTTGTACTTTCTATTCATTTATCAATAAACTGATTCTTCCCACGTTATTTTAGAATACAGTATTGAAAAGCGACATCTATATCAAAATATTATGATTTTTTTCGTCTATTTGAAAAGTTAAACACAAATGTGTAATAATCAAATGTTTTTGTTTTGAAAATGAAAATATAATTTCGATTTTGAAATTAAAAAAATTCGCATTTATCCAGTCGAAATTGAGCTCTTTGTTTCATCAACCAGTCAGAAATCGTGCCAATATGAATTCATCGTTGTTCAATTGTGATTTTGACTCAACATTGAAATGTCTCCTCCAACAATTCGTCAGCCTGGCGATGTTGTCAACGAAGTTTACTCTCACAATATCAAAACCATTCTCGATCTCTGCTCCGAAGCGGGCGATGATCCCACTCCTCTCATCGAACAAACCAAAACCGAACTTCAAAAAATGGTCGCCGAAATGATGGCCGAAGACGACGCCTTACTCGAACGTAAACGAGCCGAACTCGCTCCGATTCGCGTTCGTTTCGAATCACTTTACCACGAACTACATCCGGACAAATCCTGTCCTCAATACGGAACCACTTTGCCTGTCCTTCAAGCTCTTCGAACCTACGTCGACGAACATAAAAAACTCAAAGAAGAACACGAAAAACTACTCGAACGCGAGCCTGATCTCCGACGAGAGGAACGACAATTGTGTAACGAACTAAACGAACGTTCGTTACAAATCGACAATCCCAGTTTTCTGAATAAACAATTAGTTGCACAAATGAGTCTTTTGTCTGAACATATCAACGAATTGCGTCAAGAAAAAGTATTTTGATTGAGAATTTCTTCGAAATGAATCGAGATTTTCGGTTTTTAGACAAAACGTATCGATCATCTATCGGATTTGCTTCGAAATTTACACGAATTCGAAGAAGTTTACGGGTGGAAACGACCGTCGACCGACACGATGGTCGCTCGTTTACTCAAACTCGGGCCAATTGAAATCGAAAAATTCACGTTGACCAAAGACGCCATCGAACTCGTCGACAAAGAATTCGCTCAAGTAAATCCACCGACTTCATTTTTTGCTCATTTTCTCTACGAATTTTCTTCCAGATCAACGAAAAAATCCAAAAAGCCGAAGCTTGTTTTGAACAATCGCAAAAACAATTGACAACTCTCATCCGCAAACATCAATCGTTGATTCCCAACGAGAAAGTTCTCGTCGCTGCCAAAGCCAAACAATGCCGAATGTCGAAACTCCCCGATGTAAATCCAATTTCGACCTCGTTTTTTCATCGAAAATTTCGCTTTTCTAGTTGATCGCAGAGGTCGATCGGTACACCGAACACGCGCTCGAGAAGATTACGAACGATATTTTACAAGCTCGAGAGCGAATTCACATGTTTCTCACCAAACTTTCCGTGGGCGACGTGTCCAACGACCCGAAATACGCGATTTTATACACGAGTACGCGTGGATTTTTTGGTTTTTTTTTTGAGATTTTAAATCGATTTTTAGATGATTTTACGGAGGATGTTTATTTTATGCATGAAGAACTTTTACAAGAACTCGAAGCGCAATACGAAGTCAACAAATCGATGTACGAACAGATCGAAAATTGGAACGAACTGTTTCTCGAATTTCAAGAATTCGAAGTAAAACCAACGAAAAATCGATTTGATCTCGAATTTTCTTGTGTTTTATAGAAAAACGCGAGTGATCCTCAACGATTTCACCGTCGAGGTTACAGCGCTCTCGCCGAAGAAAAAACTCGAAAGAAACTCGAAGCCACTCTTCGTGAATATGAAATTCGTTTGAATCATTTAGCTGAAGATTTTGCTATAAAAAACAACGGACAACCGTTTGTCATGGGGTCAATAGGCAAACAAATACCTGAATATATTCAACAACGAAGAGAAGATTATGTTAAAACCAAAGAAAAAGAAAGAGAAGCTTTGAAAGTAAGCGAATCGAAAGAAAATAAATGTCTATCGGTTTGTTGATATGTTAGACTCCATCGGGCAAGAAAAAGGCTCGAACGGAAACGGTTGTTCGGGTTCGACCGGCGCCGTTGCAATCAGTTCCTGGAAGTGATGAAAATAATAATTACAGCGAAGATAATCAATGTGCAACTACACTTTGTGTACCTGTGTCGAAAAAGAAGAAATGTCTTTTCTAATTTTCTGTATTATTTATTTCTACGATTTAACGAACCAAAAATAAAACGCCAATTCATTTCTTTTCTTTTTTTTTGTCTTATATTCTGATCAAAATGTAAATTTTAGGCAGCTGCTCATGCGACGCCGAAAGGCACAGTCGTTGGTCGAACGCCTTTGAAAAGCAAAGTCTGGCCAAGTAACATCTCAAGTGTTTCGATTAAACGCGTAAGACAAATGAAAACAACAAGACGAAATCGTTTCTTCGTTATTTCTTTAGTCAGAAACAAGCGCAAGTCTACGAACACCATCGGCAGTGGCACGTCGAGCCAATCCTCAATTACCAACTGGTAAAACTCCTTTTCTCAATTCAACAATGAAAACACGAATTCAAAATCAAACCATCAAACGAGCGAATAACGACACAATGTCGTCGACGATTGTTACTCCAGCTAAACAACGTCGAGCTGAAAATATTTCTGCGGCGAATACATCGACGGTTTTCAAAACTTCAATGATCGTATGACAGAAAAAACGCATTTTCGTGAGATTTTTTATTCTATTTGCATTTTTAGACAACGCCTGGCAAACGTGTTTTACCCAAACGAGCAATTCCAACTCCAGTTCGTACTCAAACGAAAAAATAATCGATCTTTATTTTTGTTTTTTTTCTCTGATTTATTGTAAATAACAATTCTCGTTGTATAGATAGATTATTGATATATGTGTATACGTTATGTACAAAATAAAGAAAAATAAATACATTTGACAAAGAATATCTGACTAAACAAGAATCGATTTTGATAATGGTTTTTTCTCTTTGTATTCATCAATTGTCGGCATATCGACATAATTTGGATTGCTAAATGCTGGTGGAGGTTTTTCTGTTTGTTGAGTAACAATTGTTGGTTTATGTTGTCGACGTAGTTTAACACGTTCGACACGATCATTTTCACGTTGAAGAAATCGATCGATTTCATCGACGGATTCATTCGTTGAAAGAACACTGACATTAGGCATTTTCGTACAAACGACTTGAGCTCGTTCAGCTTTTATTGAATCGCGCATTGATTTTCCTACCAATGAAAGTCGAGTTGTCTTAGCTGGAATTATAATCGGATCGTCTCTTAAAGTCACGCAACGTTTTCGTGGTTTTGCATAGAGTGGATCGAAATTTTCTTCTTCAATTCGTTGATTAACATAATTATGTTGATTCGATCTCGGTGGACTAGTTAAACAATTGGCTAAAAGTAGAAGTGGAATTGGATTCGAGTGAATTGTCGTTGAACATTGAGGCTCAATGTTAATGACTAATGGTTGGCTAAATGAATGATTCGGCTGATCGATTAAATCATAAATTGGATTCGAATAGGATCGTGGATTATTTGGCCACATCGAAGTCGAATCATTAATCTACAAATAAGTTCACATAAAGAAAACAGAAAAACGAAAGAGAAAGAGAAATGTTCAAGATATCTGATAATGTTATTACTAAATTTCATTTGATAAAAAAAGAACTATTTCCTATTTGACAAATTCTGATGACTTAATTCTTCCAGAATGTTAGATCGTTATGAGCTTCAGCTAGACGAGCTCGATCCAAGATTTCACAGACATGATCATGTTCATATTCATAAATTTCCAAGATTTTTCTCACGCAATCAATCGAATACAAACGAATTTGATTCGGATGATTTGTTAAATCTAACGATTGAATTAATTCTGAATAAAGTTTCGGATTTGTCACTTGATTGATGACAATTGGTTTGAAACCTAGTTGATTTGCCTAAGAGAACAAAAAAAACAAAGCTTTCTGATTACCAAACAGATGAAATCAATCGAACTAGTTTTTCGATTTGTTCTTCATTCGATTGTTTGACAAGATCGGCGATTGACAACCATGGCAACATGATATAACTCTTATATCTTGCAAAAACGATTTGTTCATGTGAATTGATTCGAATAATTTTCGTCGAGAAAATATTTTCCGTTGGAACAAACGATCGATTCGAAACAACCGATTGATGATTGTTAATTTCTTTGTCATTATTCGATCTTTCAAACCCAAAATCAATTTACAAACAAAAATCAAAAGTCCAAGCAAAACTTACTCCCCACCTTTCCAATAGAGTGCAATCATCGGATGTAGAATATCTCCATTTTTATCTGTCATATAAATCAAATTCTTCTCATTTGAAATATCATCGAATGGTTTAGCCATTTGACAATGAATTAGAAAATCATTGACACAAACATACGCTTCTTGATGTGCAGCAAACAGATTCACGTAAAACATTTGATCACGTCCTTGTGACAAAATTTCGACGTCACATTGGCAATCTTCGATCACATTTTGAAATGTTTTTAGTACCACATCATCCGTTTGCGAGTCGGACATTTGTTTGGATTGAATCGATGCTAAACGACATGTCAAAACATACACCGGTTGGCACGAATATTTCGTTAGAATAAAACGTAATCGTGTACGTGCGACATTCTCTTCCCAAGAATTCAAATCAACCAAGAAAACACTGACAGTATCACGATGAAAATCATATTCTAAAATCTGAGAACGGTTCCACGTTTGATTATTCTCATCGTATGTCACGCATAAAAGATTCGGACGAAGGTATTCGCGAGATATGTGTAGATCGCTGATTGAATTATAATATTCACTGAAAAACAAATCATTCGAATAGATACGGGAGATAAATTAGTTTGTTTTACTTCATTGATTTGAGAAACTGTTCCGTTTGTTGTAAATCTTTTGTTAATTGAACGGTAAATGCGTATGGCGATGTGATGGAAATAATCGAACATGAATGAATTTGATTGAATTCCATCGTCGATCGAGCGTATTTATATTGATTTGAAACGAGATCAACCGTTAGAGTTTCTTTTTCAACATGTTTGAAACTTAAATTTTGCAATTGTTGTTCACAAAAATCAATTTCATCTGTTGTTTGCTTCGTTTTCGCGAACATACAACGATTATATGATTCAGCTTGTTGAATAAAACGTCGTAGGACATCACTTCCATTACTATTCGTTCGAGACATATTGCCAAATTCTGTTCTATATACACACACACAACATACTTCTGGAAAAGAAAAACGCAAACATTCATCCATTTATTTATTTGTTTGTTTATTTCGTGCGAATAGAAACGAGTGTAGTTGTTTTTTTTATTAGTAGATCGAAAATATGTATGGAAAAGAAGACGACGAGAGAAAAAGATTTCGAAAAATTTGTTTCCACAAGGTTTTTCTGTTTCTGCTTTTTTTTTATCATAACAAAATAGAAAATAGAAAAAAAACACATTTGAACAAAGGAAAAAAAGAATTCAACAAGATCAAAGATTTGCTATTGATTTCTCTTTGATTACTTAAAAATATTCATTTGTTGTTGTTTGATTATTGTTCTTGTTTTCATTGACCAATACATGTTCAGGAGGTTTCGTTTCTTCTTCAGAAGGTGTGGCAAGAATAGGTGGCCAATCAGGTGTTTGCCGAAGAATATGTTCGATTTGGGAATGATGAGTTCCTGCACGAGATTTTTGATTTCGAGTTGTTGAAGATAGTGGCGCATGTTTGAAACTGATTCGATCATTTTCGATAATGTATTCCTTTCAAAATTACCCAAACATTGTTGATCAGAATTCAAACGAAATAAAAACACAACGAGTTAAACTTACTTCGAACATAAACATAAGAACGAAATTGAGCAGAGCAAGACCAAAAATAATTAATTTAAATTTCACATCAGGCATTATTCGAAGCTAAATCGAAAAATAAAAATATTAGACTTTGTTTCAAACACTGACATCTGTCTTTTGTATTTCTGAGAGCAAAACGAGACATTGTACTCACCTCAAAAAAATTATAAATTGATTTCACAGGTATAAATAATAAGACCATGCTGAAAGCGAACGTGCCAATAATTGCCAAAAGAAAAAGCCCTGGAAGTCAGAAATTAAAAAAAAACGAGAGAATATTTTTTTTGTTTTAGCAAAAATTCCGTTTCCTTGACATACAATTAGAAAAGATAGATCTTCGATAGGGCGCACCACGCGAAAACACAATCGACTCCCAGATATACTGAAACATGGATTGAAGAAACACTGCTGTATTAATATGTGACACGTAAATTTTATCTTCATTGAACTCATACGGTTCATACCTAGATAAATAATTAATAGATGACAAATGTAGTTTAGAAAGAAAAGGAAGTTTCATGTGTTACCATGGCTGTTTTTTGACATATTCGAAAGTGAATGCTTGAAAAGCAGCACAAATACCGAGATGACCAAAGAGAGAAACTAGTGGACGCCTTCGATTAAAAGTAGAATAATGAAGAAAAAAAACAAGTTCAGATCGAGTAGATCTTACCAGGAAATCAATTTTGTTCGAGGTGGTTTTGGATCCAGATGAGGATAAGCTACTGTTCGACTGACTGAAATTAAATAGAAAAAAGATATTGTTCCTTTTTAATTAACAACATAGAAATTAAATAAATTCTTACAAAGTAACACCAAAAGTGTTATGAGGCCCAAATCAATGAATAAAAATTCATAATCTGTTAAATTATTTCCAATCTTAAAATCAAATCGAAATTTTTATTCGTTTTTCTATAAAAGAAAATTACTGTATAGAGCATGATAACTGTTAAGAACTGTGTTAAACTATAGGCAACCATATATTTAACAACACCAAACGATGTAACCAAGGCTAGACAAAGAAATTTCAATAATTAAAAAAAAAAAAAGATTGTCAAGAAAGTTATGTACCTGCACGGCCTTCCCTAAAAAATAAATTCAAAAAGAAAATCATGTTTTTTTCTTTATTTGAAACTATAAAAATGATTAGAAATTTTACCTAATGATTGTTGGTACGCATTCAATTGTTGGCGTTCTCGATGTAAATGGACTGGCAACCGATGCGTCTGCTGTTGAAAGAGATATGCCGGCATGAGCTGCTTTCAATGCACCAACATCATTAGCTCCATCGCCGCACATGGACACAAAATACCTAGATTTACAATAAAATGTATGTACGTTCTTCGTTTTCTTATATAGAGATTTTTATTGACTATTAATTCATTCTATATGAAAAGAAAGGAATCGTTCTATCGATGATTAATAGTGGAATAAATGCACTTTTATAGATACAATCGGAAGTTTATTTTTCTCTATTGAAATAACATATAATAACAAAATAATAATACCTGAAGAGCGAAGGAAAGAAAACTCGTAATCTAAGATTATCAATAGAACATTGAATAGATTGTACTATAGGAACAGAGTCTATGATTATTTCGATATAACTAATATTTTAACAAGAATTCTATTCTTAGATATGAAAGCACTTATAAATAACTTCGAAGAATATCTCTTAGGATAAACACAATTTATTATGAACATGTAACTTATATTTGTTTCGTAATTTGTAAATCTTTGTCAAACATCGAGGACAAAATAATAATAATAATAACGATTAAAGAAAATTTATCTCGATTAATAATTAACAAAAAAAAATTAGATATTCGAAAAAAGAAAAATATTTTTTTTTTGCCTTTTTTTCTTCTCTGCATCCGATTTAGAATTATTAGAAAATGTAAAATAAGTTTTATTTTATCTTCTCTATGTAACTGAGTCGGAATAATTATTATAGAATATTTAACATGATTGTTGTCATTATATTCGAAGCCTAAAGGTATCATTCATCCATGATTTTCTTTTTCCTTCTTCAATCCAGACATGCTTAGTCTATCATAAGCCGGAACTTTCGTCCTACTAGACTTTTAATCATTCGTGAAAATAAAAGTAATAATATGCTCTTTTCTTTCTTTTCTTCTTCTTCTTCTTTCGTATTTAATCTTCTTCTCTGTTGTTTATCTTTTTTTTTTCATTTGACTTCGCCATAGGAAAGGAGACGTTCAAGTATTTTAACGAATACTAATCGGTAAATAGCGTAAGATATGCATGTAACACATGAATCTTTTTCATTAGGATTAACTTATGCAATATTTAAAAGTTTCGGCTACAATGTTTCTTTTGATTAGAAACAAAAGCGAAAATAAAGTGAGAAAATGAGACGACAAATTAAGATGAACATAGATATATATATATCTATGTCCTTCATTGACAGAAGTCTATTCTTCGACGAAGTATTTGCCAAGATCTTTTCGAAAAACAAACAGAAACTGAGGGAGAGGGAGAGAAAGAAAGACAAAAAAGGAAATATTTCTGTCAAATCATTAAATCAGTTAAACGTAGTTCTTTATCATGTTCAATGATATTTCAATTTCAAACCTGACAGTCCCTTCGCTCTGTTGATTTTCTTTTGTCTATAATAAAATATACTTATTGTTAAGTATCCATTTTTATATTTTACTTCATAGTAAATCAGACAAAAATAGCACGTCAACGATGACTTTGATCGAACTCGACTAGTGATTTTACTTTTAGATTGAACTGTTATTGTTTTTAAAAACAAAATGATGACTCGGTTAAACTCAACATCATCAATAACAACAATGACAACGAATGCACATCATTTTGTTGTGGTAAGTGTTTGTGTGTAGGTTTCTCTATTTTTTTTAAAATAATTTTTACGGCAAATAGAAAAAGAAAGTCGTCGTTGAACTTCAACGAACGATAGTTTTTTTTTTTGAGAAATAAAATATTTCTTTTAATAATAAATATATGCTGTTGAAAACTTAATCGAATAATTTTGATTGATGAAAGAAAGAAAGAAAGAAAGAAAGATAAATTTGTTAATTTTATTGAGATTTTTTTGTTCTCCTTTCGTTGATATTCATGGGTGATAGAGCTATTTTGAAGGTCTCAAGAGAGATTGTTTTGTTCTATAAGGAATTTAAGTTAATAATCTCGTTTGATTAAATGAAGAAAAAAAAGTTTTCTTTCGTCTTTTATCTTTTTATCGGTTCAGAAAAAACATATTTCTATTTGATTAACAGCTGCCGAATAGAGAGAAAGACCTTCGATTTAGTCAACGTCTATCTGATAGAACAAAAGCACAATCTAAGAAATAAAAGTGTTTTTATTTGATGTTGTATTAAAACTAATAGAATGAAAAATATCGAAAATATAGTGTAGGGAGAAGAAAAAAAAAGAAGAAGAATTTTCTCGATTATGGGACGAGCGAACGGGCGTCGTAAGTGAAATGCGATGAAGGAGAAAAAAAAGAGCGGCAACAAACGAGAAGTTCCTCGTCTCTACTATTATCAGTCGTCAAAATAAAGAAAAAAGAAAGAAAAACTACTCGTAGTAGACACTGAAGAACAAGAAGGAGGAGGAGAAGAAGAGATAATGTAGTCGTTGTCTTCAATCAATGTTCGACCGGCCATATACCATTGAGTTTTCTTTTGTATTGTGTAAGTTCGTTCACAAAAAAACCGACTGAAAAGAAATCTTCGCGTTCTTCTATTCTTCAAACGAAAGAGAATCCAAGACAAAAAGAAAACACTATTTCAATTGAGTTTTCTCTCGCTTCTATCTGTCGAAGTATCTACACTTGTTAGATTTGATTTAGTCGTGTTTTCTCTGTTTCTCGTATTTATCATCTGTTGTTCTATTCTATATATAGGGAATAACAACAACTTTATCAACATCTATCTGGATAATTGATGAACAAAATTCCACACTATTAAATATTGATGTTCAACAGCCAGTTGTTCGAATAATGTGGTATCGTTTCCTGTTAATTATTAGTAAATATAGATTTTGATTTATTAGTCTGTTTTCTTTTTGTTCTGTTGTCTATACTACATATGTCTCGTTCTCGTTCTCGTTCAATCGTAAAGTTTGCTTTTGACAAGTACTAGATTGAAAAGAAACAAAGAAAAAACAAACTAATACTATTTCTCAATGATGATGTTTATGTATTCGCTTAATCGGGTTAACAGACGACAGATTGACGTGATTCTATGTCGAGTACTCTTCACAACTATACGGAAACATAGACAACAAAAAAAAAACGACACACTTTGCAATATGTTCGACATTCTCATAGATAATTATCGATTTATTCAATCGATCAATGTTTATTATTAAACTTTGCTTTATTTTAGTCATTTTTATTACGGCTGCTGGCAATATCTTAGTTTGTTTAGCCATAGCACGTGAACGAAAATTACAGAATACAACAAATTATTTTCTTATGTCCTTAGCTGTAGCTGATTGTCTCGTCGCTATTCTTGTTATGCCAATGGGCATGATTGCTGAAGTTTTAGGTAGAATTTCAAAGAACTTTTCTCTAGACAAAACAGACATCTAATTTTAATCGTCGTTTTCTAGGTCATTTCCCTTTACCGCATTATGCATGTATTATATTCGCTACGTTGGATGTGTTATGTTGCACATCATCCATCTGGCACATGAGCACAATGTCAATGGATCGTTATTTTACAATTCGTTTTCCATTTCGTTACGGAAGAAATAAAACTCGTCGAATTATGTTACTTAAAATCGTTGCTGTTTGGGCAATAAGTGCAGCTATTTCATCGCCTGTTTTTGTCTTAGGTGTTATTAATAAAGAAAATGTTCTCTCGAACGGCGTATGCGCACCTAATAATGCGTCATTTAAAATTTATGGGTCGATATTTGCCTTTTATATTCCATTTATAATTATGATCACAACATATGCATTAACAATGCGATCATTACGAAATGTTCTAGTTAATAAACGAAAATATAATCGAGAAAAACGTCGCAAACAAACATTTCGACCGTTAGCACAAATTATAAATCAATACGCTGAAATTGCACAAAATATTCGACGAACCTCAACAAATAATAACAATAATCAAACAACAACATCAAGTAGTACGAATAACAACAACAATAATAATAACTCATCGAGTCCAAATCATAATAATACGATACTAGCTAAATCACCATTTAGTATAAATTTACAAACAGCAGCACTAAATGAATCGTCAACAGGACCTGTTGATATTCGACAAACAAATTCAACTGATATCAATCTTTTACAAGAACCGAATCATACACAATATGGTTCAGTGAATATAACAAACCCAACGAATTTAAATTCTGAACATAATAATCAACATCTAACAATCAGTTATATGAAATCAAGTGGTAGTAAAAAGAAACGTCAACAACAACAACAGCAGCAACAACAACAGCAACAGGCACTAGCACTTAATCCAGCTATAAATCGACTTAAAACTGATTGTGATATGAGTACAGTTTATGAAATAACCGAATGTTCGAAATCGACATCAAGTTCGCATGATGTCTTCACACTTGTTACATCGACTACAGGAAGAAAATCAATTATTTCGACTGATTTACCCTCACAAATTCAACACCCACAAATCTCTGGAGTGAAAACAATTGACAATAAAGAACAACAAAAGACTCGTGCTGTGCCAAGTCCTTTAACTATCAAAGCGATTTCTCCACTTAAAGAAGAAGATATCATTCCAATATCAAACACAGAAAGTCCAAGTAAGTTCTCCTAATCAAACAATAACTATATAGGACAGAGAAACTTGCCGAAAAATGATTAATCGAAGAGAAAAACTAAACGATTCGATGAATTCATATAAATCATTTATTCATGCTTATTAATGAACAAATATTATAAATGATTGATTCATTCGAGAATCTCGCGAGATAAAAAAATGAAGAGAAAAGCGATTTATTTCAGTAATTAATCGGAAAAAAGATGTCCTTCAAAGCAAACTATTTGTTTGTTAAATCATTTTTCGATCTATTTTGAATATTTCTAGCGAACAACAAAGAAACACCCTATATGCAAATCATATCTTCCGATGCAACGAAATCATTTCATATGAACACAATAAACTTAGACATTTCTTGGCAAGATTATCTTTATATCATTGAATATATCATTCAATATTATTTATTCATTTATCCGTATCAATTATGTCGATTGGCTATTCAATCGCCAGCGAATACCAATGAAAATCCTCTCAAACCTCGCGTATTTCATCAATCAACGTCGACAACATTTGTTAACTCGAATTCAAAGAAGAATTCTCGAACGATATCAACTCAAACGAATTTTCTTCCCCCAATCGATCTGTCAAATATATCTCCAGCAACGAATGATAATCGGCAGCGTATTGTCAATGAAACCTATCTGTTGAGTTCACCTAAACGACGTCGATCGCCGTTTAATCGTTCGTTATTAGCATCATCGAATTTATTCGCCAATTTCTTTCGTCCCTCGTCCTCCAACAATCTCCGTTCACGTCAATGGTCAACAAAATCTTCGTCATCGTTAGGTTCGTCGCCTCATCTTGTTCAACCAACAACTTATCCCTATCGTCAACATTCATCAAGCATCTACCGTCGAAATGAATCCGAAACCGATCATATTCTGTCCGATGATCATCGTCCACGTGCATCATCATCGTCGTCTGCATTCCGGCGTTCCGCTTGCCAACAGGAAAACTATTGGAATCGACCGTTACGACGTCGACAACAGTATCAATCACGCTCAGCCTACTTTCTTACTCGTCCACATTCGTACAGTTTTCGTCGAGGTCAACCACTAACTTCAACAACCAACACGAACTCATCCGATTCATCGTCTGTTTTCCATCGGTTTAATTCTCGATTTCTTTCGACAATCTCTCATCAATACTATCAACAACAACAACAACAACAATATCAAGTTCATTCGCAGCGTTTACGCGACGAACACATCGTCGCAGCCAACGAACGCAAAGCTCTCCGAGTTTTACTCATTATTTTCTGTGTTTTCGTTACGCTTTGGACGCCGTTTTTCATTTGTACATTCATATCTGCGATATGCGAGCAATGTCGCGAACGAATCTCTTCGACTCTTTGGTTTTCAATAACCTGGCTCGGCTATAGTTCATCGATGGCCAATCCGTTTATTTACACGATCTTCAGCGATGTCTTTCGTCGTGCATTTATCAACATTCTCTCCTGTCGATCGAACGATTCGAATTTATCTCGACAAATTTCAACGAAATTCTCCTATCAAAAAGGTAGTCCGATTATTCATCAACAATATTCGTATCGACGAAGTCGGAATCATGATCAATCGGGCACGTCAACGCCGTTACCGTATCAGCAACATCCTCAAGCACATTTACATGACAATGACGTGACAATTTACATCAATCGATGTGCATCGGACTCATTTCGATGAACAAAACTGATCGGCTTACCCGAGTTCTTGAAGTGTTTCGATGAGTTGTTGTTTTTGTTCGGGTAACATTCGTGCAAAGACTGTGCCACGTACACATAACTGAATTAGGAAAAAAACACACACACACACACGAAAAATAAATCGATATGAATCAATGAAAGTGCTGCTTACTCGACGTAACAGTTCAGGATGTTCGGTACGAACGATTTCGAAGGATTTGCCGGATATAGCGAAATGATACGGACTTCGACGATCGAGTTCGATTAAACGATGAGACTAAAATTTTGAGGGTTTTTCTTTTTTGTTTATTAAGACGAATGTTGACATACGTTGAGATCGTATCGAACTTCTTTGACGCGTCGATTGAAAACTTCAGCATAAGTAAATGTTGGTGAACTAGTTGAATCAGCAGCTTCGATAACGATGATTTTAGCATCATCAGGAATCATATCACAATCACGTGCAACACTTAATGCAGTTAACATATTATCACCTAACAGAATTTCGAGTTCGAATGTTAATATTGAATCTCAATCAAAATCTTACCAGTACACATAATTGTTCGAATATTTGCATTCGAAAGAATTTTCAAAACACCTAAAAACAGACGAGTTTCTCTCAAATAGCACGATACGAGTATTCACTACCTTCAGTTTGTGGTTTAAGACGATTTTCCATGACGACTAATCCCAAAAATGTTAGATCATGCTCGATTTTTTCTCTATTAAAACACGACGTAGAACATTTTTCTTTTGTTTTTCACGTAAAAAATAAACCTTTCGACTCGTTGTACTTTAACATAATTCAATTCCAATGGTTTATAGGCCAATGCCAAAACACGATAACCTTGTTTGGCATAAGACGAAAGAATTTCATTGAAATTTTTCGGAACTAAAACATCGAATAAATACGAAAGACTTTCGAAAAAGTAAAACAACAACGAACTTGTCTCGGGTCGAGATAATTCAGCGATCTTCTCTGGCGAACCTTTGGTTAGCAAATCGAATGAATCTTTAGCAAGAATTCGAACAATAACACTCGTTCGTTGTAAAGACGAACTAAATGGTAATTGTCGAACGATACCAATTTCGAATGGAACATTCTGAAATTTATGTTTTTCGTTCAATTTAAACAAATCATAAGAGTCAACTCACTCCAGCAATTAACGAACTAACAGAACCTGAGAGTTTTGAGCGTGCTGCTCCGACATTCGGTGGGTTAATAGGTCGGACAATTGTCGGAAAAAGCATATCGTAATTGGCCTTTTCATCCGTTGCTGGTTCATAGAGTTCATATTGAGTAAATCCAAGCATTTTAAGATCAAGTGGATCGCCAGCTAATTCACCATTGATTCTCGTTACTGTATGACACGCAGCCATATTAACAATGATCATACTATGAGCTTCATCATCACGCCAATTCAATTCATTCATGTCGGTGACTTCGGAACTGAAATCGACTATTGGAGAATTTTCAGTTGTATTTGGATATTGACGAACAATCGGCAGAACACAATGAAGATCGAGACCGTCTTCAGTTAATGTTCCTGTTTTGTCGAACACGACCGTATTCAATGAACCGCAAATATTGATCGAACGAGGACTTATACAGAATATGTTCACTTTTTTCAAGCGATTTTGTGCGTAAACTAAACCAGCAGATAGAGCTGCAGGAAGAGCCGGTGGTACAGCAATTGTAATAACATCGATTGTACGTTTGATAATTACACCAACTTGTTCTTTTCGTATAATTCGTAGAACAATCGAAAAAATCATTCCACCCAATGCAATCAACGCCATTCCACCGACATATTTGTATGTGTCAGTATTAAATTTAAAATCAACAGGTTTAGGATAAAGAATCGATCGAATAAGTTCACCTTTAGCTGTATTAAATCCTGTTCGGACAACAACAGCGCGTACATCGCCAGCACCATAATATCGTGTTTGAATAACTTGAGTACCACTAAATAATATATATCGATTATGTTCGTGAATATCAAATGATTGCTGTAATGATGGCATGTCGATCGTTGATTGATAATATGGAATTTGAACTTTAGTTACAGGTATACTTTCACCTGTTAACATTGCTTCATTGACAATCACATTTCCATTTAATAGAACAGCATCACATTGCATTGTCGTTGCACTTCGAACGACAATCATATCACCTGGAACGAGATCTTCACTAATTATATCGCGTTGTTCTTCTACAAAAAGGAAACTTTCATTTTCATCAAATTCAACAAAAATTCTTCGGTGAAAACCTTCTTCCGTTTCGGGATTATAAATAACAACTGTTGACACTTCCGATTGATGAACTGTATCTCGTAGAGCTTTTTCATTCTAATCCAGCGAGAGAGAACAACCATAAAAATAGATTTCAATTTTCAATAACAAACCTTTCGAACTTCATACAGCGTGAAGATAACCGAAACAATACTGATAAAGACAATACATGATGCATAGATGACATATTCATCGGCAAACCAAGAGATGCATGAAAATATTTGAAAGATATAGAATGGAGAGAGAACCTGGATGAAAGAAAAAAAAATGAACGAAATATGAATCGAATTTTATTTGAAGAAAATCTTGAGAGTACTTCTTGAATGAGTAACTTTATAATTGGTGTCAGACGAATACCGATACTATTTTCACCGTGAATTGTTTTTCTTAATTAAATAATAATATTGATTGACTAGTTTTTTTTGGAAAGATAATAAATTCTATACTTTTGTGCACGTTCTTCAACTGTTAATGGACGAATCTGACGAAAATAATCACATTTGACATTATTTTCAACGCCTCTATTTTACATAAACCAAACATATTTCGAATAAAGAAAAACAAACAATAATTGAAATGTTTACAAGAGCTTAACGAATTTGTATTCAGCTGCTTGCCAAACATAACGCCATCGTTTATTAATAAAATATCGATGATTAAGTCTCTAAAATCATTGAAAATAAATTTTAATTTCTAATCGTTTAGTAAACAGATTAAAATATGTGTATTCAACTATCACCATCGTCATATCGTGTGTTTTGATTTCCTTCGAGAGTAAAAATTGACTGATCCTCCTCTAACATATTTCGATTCGAGCACATGCAAACTAGTTTTTCGAACTGTTAATAAACATCAATCGAACAACAACAACAACAACAACAAGAAAATGAAAGCTTGAGGGTAAGTTCGAAGGCATTTTGAATGAAACTAAATATATTTTTGTTCTAGTAATTGCATGTTTAGTATTTGTTATGAAAAACAACAGCACATCTTAGTGTTACTATTACGTTTTCATATTCATATGAAACCATTTCATGATAATGACGACGATGATAGGTCCATCTCCGAAAGGCAAACTATATAGAAATAGAAATAAAGGAACACCGTGCATTTACATAGTCACACATGCAAAATATAATCAATAGAGATAGAATGGGAACATTGAAATATATATGTATACGAAAAGACCATGTCACCAATGAAAGCAACAACAACAATAAGTTCACCTACCGATTGTCGAAATTTAGTCTTGTTTGGCAGCACATTCGAGCTGCTCACGAGAAAAGGTTCACCTGTAGACTAAATACTCGCGTTTAGATTTGTTTTCATCTGATTTCTTTTACATCGATCCGATCAATTCGAAAAATTCGACTGAAAAAAGACTCCACTTACATCATCTGCTGGTTCTCGTCCAACAATACTCGAATAACGTGAACGAGTTGGTGTTGCAGCAAAATTACTAAACATAATCAAATGAAAAAAACTAAGATCTACTCATTTCAATCTTACCGAGCATCATTTGGATCATTTGGATTGAGAGTATTATCGATTTTGAGTACATCTTCCACGTACCATTGCTTGTATCGATCCTACAAGCAAATAAATCCATTGACATTTCGAATATTTCTCCATTACTTTCAACAGAACATATTCAGCAACAGATAGATCAGCTCGATAACAACAACATTGAAGAAACCAATGAGGTTTCCAATAGAATATCAGTCGAAGAAATCCAGCAGTTAGAATAATACAAATCCATGTTAGAACCGTGCGTACTACCGATCGAGAATATCCATATAAAATCTAATTGAACAAGAAGAACGAATAAATCAGCAAAATTAATATTGAATTTTCTCATACAAATTGATCGTCTGTTCCTTCATTAACAACCTGATATGACCGGATGCCACCTGACTGAGGCATCGATTGAGAAGAGTTTACTGAACCGATCTGAAAAAAACAGAGAGAAAACAAAACGAAATTGACGAGTGAATTTCGATGATTCGTTCGTGTTCAAGTAAACTACTTGTTCAAGCTCCACTGATTTGTCGTTATCTAGATGATTAGTCATTGAGAACGCGATGTTTTCTAGTTAGACACGTTTAGCCTTCACCAGGGTTGTCATAGATAAATATCATAAATGACGAGATGGATTTCAACGTTCTCGTATTTAAGTTAGGACAGAAAAATCTCTTCCTTTTTCTTAAACCTGTTGTTTTTATTTTATTTTTTATATTTACTTCTAAGGATTTCTCTTTTCAAAAGAGCATATCATTAAAAAAAACAACACAAAACTAGTTCCTTCTCTCTCTTTTTTATTTAGTCTGTCAAGAAGAAAAAATAATAACAACATTTTAACCAATTTATCAACTGTTTTCTCTTTTTCTCTTCAGTGGTATTTACCTACGGATAATTTATTAATCAAAGAACTGATAAAAACAGTAGACGAACAATATGTCGAACAAGATGAGAATGTCGATAATCAACGAAAACGAAAAGAACGAAATAAAAGAAGAAGAAGAAAAAAATTCACGACACGGACCTTGCTCTGATAAGAAACGTATATTTATGGCAGTTAACACGACAATTCAAACGGATACCATGCGAACATAATTTCTGTCTTATCGAAACGAAATGTCATTTGTACGAAATCTCACTGCATAAACTGAAAAGAAATAACGAAGAAAAAAAATCGGTCAGAAACCAAATTATGCTCAAGAACAAGAACAGGAATGAAAAAAAAATAATCGTGATAAATAAACAAGAAAAATTTTATCATATTGGATAGTCAATCTACCAACGAGAAAAGGGCAAAATATTTCTTTTCTTAGATATATGTCTTGCATAAATCCGGTTTTTTTCAGTTAAACATGTGTTTGAATAAAGGAACATTGTAAAGATATGAGATACTCGACATCTGTCTATTTGTTATTCGCATCAAGATAAGAAACAAATGAAATTTTTCATAAAAATCTCACAGGAAAAAGAAAATCAATTCGAGCTCTTTGCATTCAATTTTCGCTCGGTAGGCAGAATCGAACTGCTACGCCGCGAAGCGTCCCTAGGTTTGAAGCCTAGCCCCAGCACCAGCCGAACTCAACCGAGCACTTTTTCATTGTCGATCGACCGGCTTATAAATTGAAATATGATTTCAATAATATGTAAAACAAAACCGGTGAATCTGTTCTCAACTAATCTTGTCAGATAGTGACACCTGCTCGTCGGACTTAATTAATTACTCGACATGTATCGACCGACAGAAAAAAGAGAATTTCTTAGCGAGTCAATTTTGTTCAACAATCAAGTCGTGATATAACACTATTGACATCTATCTGTAAAATTCGATTTGATTTAATCGTTGACTAATGATTGTCTCTCTTTTTTTGCCATCCATCCATCTATTCATTGCTGCAAAACACATTCAAATATCTTTTACTTGATCGTTGAAAACAAACGAACTCATGTCGGCCGATAGTAACAGTGGAAATAAATCGTTTTGGCCCGTTAAATCAGCGCTAAAGGAAAAGATCATCGTGCTCTACGATGCATTATTAAGCGTATGTCCTTGTTTTTTTCTCGATCTATCATTTTTTCGTGATATTTAATACTCATATTTAGGGTGATCAACCTTGGTTGGATAATGGACATTTTTGGGACGATTTTTTTCTTCTAAAAGTCAATTCGAAATATCTGTTAGAAGAATTAGAACGAATCTATATCGAAAAAGCAGCTGTACTTAAACCTCAATTGAATGTAGCCTTCGATCAATGTTTAGTTTTCGTCAATTCGACACATCGAATTCGACAATTAAATGCATATTATGTATGTTATTCGATTCGAAATGAAAAAAAAATAGTGAATCTAAAATTGAAATTTGTTCGTAGACAATCTGTGTTCTTATTCACGCAATCAGTCGAGTCAATCAAAAGAATGGTTTTGGTTATCCAGCTCTCGAGTTTCTTTGCGGAACCGAAGGAGCTGAACAAAAATTCGAAGTAAATCAACTCGATTGATCTTTTGTTTTCGAACACGAAAACTAATGTTAACTTACTAGACGTTGATCGAATCGCTTAATCACACATTTCTTATCGATGAAAGTTTTTCCGGAAGTACACTTTTGAAAAATGCAGCTTTCGATGTTAGTCTAACTTGTTGTACAACTATGTTGAATATCAACGAAAATATGCTGATGGATTTTATGATGGCAAATAGCAATTTATTTGATTCAATAACTCAATTATTAATTCGGTCTTCAGCGAGTCATGGCTACGATGTTTGTCTTTTACTTGCACTTCTCTTACAATATCATAAATATGATGTAGATTTATTCATGAAAAAAAAATATTTGTTTGCTCATGATTCGTATATTTATAGACTTCAAATACATACATCGTACGGTTTTCAGTATTCGATGATGAGGTCGCTTTAACCGTAAGAGATTTATAAATGTAAATCAAGGGCAAAAGAACGTGTTTGTTTTTATTCGATTTACAGAGTTTAGCACAAGTTATTGGCTCATCTTTGAATGAATATAATAAGTAAATAACACAACAACAACAAAAACAAAACGATAAATTTATTTTGTGAATAGAGCGTATGATCTCGAACGAACAGCAAATGAATCTTCGTCATGGTGGAGTTCGTTAACTACGTTTGTATGTTGATTTTCTTTTGAAACGAAAAAAAAACAATCGAAAATCTTCTTTCAGGTTGGATCCGCAATTCAATCCGGTGGTGCAAATCGTCGAATGAAAAAGTCTGTTGTTTTTCCCAAACTTCATTTAAATTTTTTCTAAACTGATTTTCCAACATTTCAGAGTTGATGATTGTCTTCTATTAGCATTTTATGAAGCTGTTCATCTCAATCGAAATTTTATTTCTGCTTTAACACATGTAACTAATCTTGATTAAAATGAAAAAAAAACGAACAGTTCAATTTTGTATGTGTTTTCAGACGGCTACAAATTTATGGACGCCGAAAAGTCCATCGAATGAATCTTTACCTCCTTCATTACCAGGATTGGCAGTCACTTCGACGCTTACTGGTGAAAAACAAACTCTATCTATTAAATAAAATCCAAGCGTTGTTTTTTTTTCTTATTGTTTTAGCACAAGAGCCAATTGATTTCTCTGATATCGATGATTATTCCGCATCAAATAATCTTCTCTCCGTATTTCTTGAATATTGTTCAATCATTCAGCAATTCTCCAAGAGTAAATCGAATCTGATTATTTTTCAATTTGATTTCTCCTGTTGTTCTAGATGAAGACATGTGTAATACAACAAAACTATGCTATTTAATTCTTCTTTGTATAACTGAAGACGAATTTGCCAATGCAACAATGCACGATGAAAATGTCATATTTAGTGTTTATCTTCATAAAGCTGTGAGAATTTTCGTCTTTCTTGATAAAGAATAAATGAATGATTTGATTCAGCCAATGCGTCATCGTAAACATACGAACGAAAAAAATCTTCCATCACGTCCGTTAGCTGTTGCACTTTTGGATTTAATGACGGAATTCATTTGGAGTCATATGATGCGTAATTTTCCATTTGATCTCTACACGTAAATCGTCAATTCTCTGAGGAAAAAAGAAACGAACAACTCTCGAATAAATTTCTCTTTTAGAAAATGTATCGGAATCATTCAACGTATACTTTCATTTCAAAAACGTACTCGAACACGATTGTCATATTCTTGGCGACCTTTATGGAGTGGTAGTTATCATTTTCTTTGCCATTCGAATCAAATCGAATCTTTTCTTTTGTTCAGCTTTAATTAGTTTATTGAAATTTCTTCAAAATTGCGAATCCCAATTAGCTAAACATCGAGATTTATTTCAATTAGCCTCACGAATTATTAATATCTTCAATCTATTCATCACATTCGGTGATACGTTCTTGCGAACGCCGGAAGCTTACGACGAAGTTTTCTATGAAACAGTTCGATGTTATCATGTTTTCGATAATTTATATGCATTTGGTAGAAAAAAAAAAGCTAAAAAGAAGAATTTAGTGATGGAATTTCATTTTTCAAATTGTTTAGCTTGTCGATATGCGAACAATGATAGTGAATTCAAAGAATCTGCTCTCAAATTAATGGTTAATTTAACGAATATCAAGTAATGAAAATCTTCGAGAAAATTGACCAAAAAACAAAACAAAGAATTTGTTGTTTAACATAGATTGATAACTCAACATTTTAATACAAAGATCGAAGCGTTTTCCAATAGTCAAAATAATCCGTTAACAGAAAATCAAGTAGAATTCATTCATAATTTAGCCAAATTTAAATCTTTTTCTGTTCAATTATAAAAGGTTCTCGATATTATTCGAAATAATTACGATACATTAGCACTTAAATTGCACGATGATCTCGATCAATACGATAATTATTCGGAAAAAGCATGTGAAGCTTCATTCTTTGCGAACATTGTAAGCGTAAATTGATATTCGAATATTTCCCTATGAAATTTATTTTACTTTCAAAGACTCGAAATATAATCGGTAATTATCGTCGACAATATTCGTTGGACACCAATAGTTCGGTACAATTATCAAACATTCTTTTAAAAGAAGTTCCAACAATAAGCTAATTGATAATGAATCTCGATGGAACAAATTGCTTTTGAGTCTGTTCAATCTGTAATCGGTATCACGAGTTTCTGTTTTATGTTTCGGGGGGGATGTTCCTGTGATAGTCATTAACTTATCGTTTTTCTTTTCTTTTCTTCTTGTTATTATTATTATTTTTTCTTTATTATATTCAAACAAAAAAAAAAGAAGTCTTGCGTGTATATACGAAGTCTTGATTATGATTCTAGATGACAACGCTTACATTAAGTGTGACTCCATTTCGAAATGAGTAAATGATTTCAATTGAATCGATGTCTTTTTATCTTGTGATTTAGTCAAGAAGTACGACAGTTGATTGATCTTGCTTATTCGAATGAAATCGAAGATAAACGAGAAGCAATTGAGAAATTAAAAGAATTAGAAGCAAGGTTTGTCGTGATTCAAGTGAAGACAAAAAGTATTTTGATTTTTTTAAACAGAATGAGTCAATTACCAATGGGTCTTGGTTCGTTAAAACATATTCTCAAAGTTGAAATCATTCGATCAGAACAAGAAAAACACAATCAACTCGATGATAACAGTGCTTTGCAATATGCATGTGCTGTAGCTGTGCTCAAGTTAGTTAAAACATTGAATTCAATAGTCATTTTTCCTTTCGTTGAAAAGATTTGTCGATGCTGTTAGTGTGCCGTATCGTGCCTATCATTCTCGTTTATCCTATCGAAATATTGCTAAACAAGTTATACTTTTTTTTGCCTGATTCGACGAATCGTTTGAATTGTAAAATAATTTAGGTCGATTTACCTGGAAATATAATTAGTATTCGTCATGATATTGCTCATAATCATGAGTTACCCTCGCTATTCGAACTGTTAATAGCGGTAGATTATAGTAAAAAATGGCTTCGAGTAAAAATTGAAAATGATGAAGAATGAAAAGATGAAAATTTTGAATTTGTTTTCTTAGAAAAATTGTTTAGATGAATTAGTTGAAATGATGGCTTTGTTTAGTCAGGGTTCATATAGTGAATTTCTAGGAATTGTTGCTCGGGAAACTGTTCAAGCTTTTGTCGAAGCTCGTCTTAATGTTTGAACATTTGTTTTTGTTTTTGCGAAACAAATCATTTTATTTAGTTTCTAATGAAAAGAAGCAAAAAACGATTGAGAATCGTCGATGAACGTGTCGAAGAAATTCAAAAAGCTTTGCAAATGTGTAACGGAAAGTATGATTTCACTTTCAGGTCTATCGATTATTCGTTGTTTTATAATAGAGAATTAATAGCTGAAGCATTGATTCAATGTGGAACTTTAATTATGACACCAAAACAACTCTCACGTCTTGACTACTATTCAGGTAAACGCAAAACAATCGATTTCAATTAACCGTAGAATTGAATAGAATCTTCTGATCTACTTCCATCCTGTGTAACTCAATTTTGGACACCGATTCTGTCATTAATTCTGTCGGATTCGAATTTAATTTCGATTCTAATCGATAAAATTTTGATCTATGTTAGTGAAATCTACGGTTTAACAAACGATGATCCATCGATCATCGATCGTCAACGTATTGGTTGGATATTTTATTTCGTTGAACAACCGACATTAAAACTCGATCTTTGCTCGATATTCATTCGATTAGTACGAATTTTACAGCCTTGGTTTGCTGAATATTTGTCGCAAATGGTTGTTCGATTATCGGATGACAATGATGGAACACAAAAACCATTGATTAGCGAACAAAAACGAGATCTTCTCTTGAGAACTATTTCAATGTATGCAAATCCATATGAAACTATTCATAATCAATCAGCAACGACGACGATGACAATGAGTTCACCTTTAGAAATCTTACCGAGAAATCAATTATATAAAAAAGAACTTCAGATGTTTAAAAAACGTACGAAAAACAAAGCGAGAGAATAGATCGAATCGATTGAGTGTCTTTTCTAGGTTCGGTTTTAGCCGAAGTTCCAATTGGTTTACTTGGCGAAGAAGATGATCAGAATCTGGAAATGAACATTGATCTTTCGAAAACTGATCGAAATTGTAATATTTTCGTTTTTATCTATTCAATTTCAAAACAATTCTTTCGTTTGTTTAGTTCTCGGTTGTATTCCAAAAGAAAAACCAGTGGAACCAGTACCAACAAAACGAAAACGATTGAGTTCAGGTAAGTCATCTTTTCTTTTTCTTTTATTCGATTTTCTTCTATCAATTATTTGTTTATTTAGCTACAATCGATCCGAGTTTTTTTCGTGATCAATTCTATCCTCGATATCATCATCGATATTAGACATGTTCGCAGTCAGATCTATCTTTCTTTTCATTATCTTGTTCAATAAAAAAAATTATGTTTTCTCAATTTTATTTCATTCATTGACATATTCTCACATAGAATGTTTCTTGTTTTTACATATTTGAAAGAGGGAACAAAATATGTTTGGTATTGTTTTTGAGTACGTTAATCGCCTGACTTAAATCGAAAGAGATGCTCGTACATCGATCAATTTGTTTTTGTATTCGTATAAAACACATAGAAACAGATCGATAGAAAACAACTAGTGAATAGAATCATCAATTGCAATCTTATTGATAAATGTTTTCCTTTAATTTCATAATTATGTGTAGTTTTCAATCGTTTAACTTGTCGATAGAAAACGCTTCGATCTTTATTAGGATTCGAAAGAAGAATTTGTTGATTTTCAGTAAGTAAATCTCGTTTCGATAGAATCGATCGTTTAGCTCGAATGAATTTCTTTCGTTCAATCGAATGATTTTCGGATGAATTCGATAGATAATTATCGTTTTTATTACTATGACTCGATGAAAACTAAAACGAATTTTAAACAAACAAATAACGTCTCTCAATAAAATGAAATTCAATTGTCAAGTTGACGTTGCAAAAGCGAGCATGATCTCACGTACTTTCGCATTACATTGTAAAAGATCTTGAATTTGTTGTTCAAATAGAAAGTTCGTTTTTAATTGACAATGAACAATTGAATTTTGTTGTTGTTGTTGATCGTTATCATGAGATGTTTCCGAATCATTCGATTCGATGATTGTCGGAAGAACAGTTTGATATTTGTTCGATGAATTCGATGATCGACTGGTTTTTATTTGTGGATTTTGTTGTTCGATATCGATGGAATCTGAACATTGATTATCTTCATCAGTTTCTTCTTCGAAAACACATTCGAGATTCGGTGCAGATGATGATGAACGCACGAGGCTACTAGTTGGAGAATTTTCTTTGACACGAGGTACTGTTGATGTTAGACAAGATGAATAATGAATTTTGATCGATGATGATGATGAAGACAGAAGATTTCGTTGACGAATAAATTTGTAATTGATATTCGTGCTCATTTCGAAACGAGTTTTCCACATTCGAGTATGGTTGGTTCACGTTTTTTGTTTGTTAAATATCAGTACACATGTGTAAGAGAAGATTAACCAAGGAAAAAATTTGATTAATAAATAGAGATGACACGTTTGTTTTTCAAATGAGCAACAAGAAGCGGGCAAAACAATTGTTTTTATAGATGAAAATTGAAAAGCAACAGTAATGATTCATTTTTCTTTCTTTCTCGCGTTTTTTGACTTGGTTTAAATCGACATTCACTCACGTTTACAGAGAAAAGTATGCGTATCCGATTTTTGTTTAATAAGACATCGGAATTTCAATGAAGATTCTCTTTATTTATGTACTTGTGCAAAAATATTCTCTCCATGGCAATGTACGACGAACTTGAATGTGCCTCTATGAGCAATGATCTTTCTTTTTTATTTATTTTTGACATTCAATTGTTTATACACGAATCAGCATTTGAAATTATCAATTTTGATTATTCAGTTCACGAAAAGATTATCTAAGATTTCAATCGATAGAGTATCAATTGAACAAATGAGAGTATCATCCAAGGTATTGACACAAGAATGGCACCAGAGAATGTATAACTCGATCTACACAGATAAACAAAATTCTTAGGAATGTTTTTGAAGAAGTCAAAAGAAATTCCTTACAAAGTATACGAATAAACGTATCGACAATCGGTAACAATCAGAAACCAATTGAGATAGATTGATGGTGTGCAAACTGTTGTTAAACACAACTGACTTGTATATGCAAAGAGAAGAATATTCGTAAGAAAATATTTGCTTATAACTATTGAATTAGTTGAATCATATTCTTGTTGATAACCAAAAGGTAACCTGAGTAATAAACAAAAAAAAAACGCGAAATCGAATTTGAAAATCAATGAATGATATCTACCAAGTAAGATCCAATTTAAATATTGATGCTCCAAGTCGTCGTGCATAACGAAGAAGTAATAATAAAAATAAAACGACAAGACCGATTTCCCATGGAAGAATTTTATTGTAAGAAAGAACAAATATGAAATGGATTATCGTGAAAATAATCGTTGATAAATAATGATTAGGAAATAAAACGGGATTTCTCACATAGTGATATTCTTTGAAGAGAAAAATTACATAACCCAACAAGGAAATAACGAGAAAAACCCAATGTAAAGATGAAACTAATGTCAATGATAATTGCAGAATTAAATGAGAAAATATCAATGGAATTGCAAGACGTTTTTTTATCATCTAGAATTTATATTTAAAAACAAAAAACAAAATGCAAAAATTCTTCAATAATTAATCCTATAAACGACACAGATATTTATTCAGATATCAATTGATTTTACTATTCGTATAAAAAAAGATATTGTTTAATTGTTATGTAGATTTATCCATGAAAATCATCGTCTAATAGATGATCGATTGTTTTCGTAGCTGAACGTGTAAAATTAACTAAGATGTACGTGTACAATGATCGTAATTCTATCTGAGCTACTGAATAATCTAATGAACTAAGTTGACGAATACCATCATAGGAATATCGAAGCCATTTACTCAACGTTCCGTATCTAAATACGATTTGAATTTTATATTTCAATGATGAAGTTTTACCTGTTTGTTGCAGGTGCTTGTTTTTGATGACGAACCATTTTGTATCGGCCAATGAAATTAGGTGGACGACTCACACGAAAACCAGCATGACGTAATCTAAAAACTTGATCTTGATCAAACTATGCAAGGACTCATTTTGAAATAATAAACCTGTGATTCATATCTGCAAATACATGTCAATGAAAAAAAAAGTATTTTGTTTATAGTTTTGACTCACCATCATCTTCGAACTATTGAATTACGATTGACGGTATTAAAAATACGAATTTAGCCTCTTGAAAATGAATATCAAACTTACTCCCCAACCCCAGTAGAGATTTGACCAACCATTGGCTTTATGAAATTGATCTTTGGTCAAAGCGAGAGCACCACCAATCAAATCGTTATACATCAAACTGAAAATAGAAGAATCATGCGTAAATTCGAATATTCAACGTCTAAATTATTACAAATATCTTAATTCATCAACAGCTGGTGCTAAATGTCGTGGTCCTTGTGAATCACATTCGTAAACATTGAAATCATTTTCAGGTATTAGATCAACATCATGAAAAATAAAACAATCAAACACTGGTTTCAATATGTTCGATGCATGATTAAATGCCACATTCATAATTAATCCTTTATTGAATGTCCCATTGCCAAACTGAAATATTTTCTAGATGATTTTTTTTAAAATTAGTTGGCTGATAAAACCTGTTCGACAACGAAGACTTGATAGGCTCGTTTTTGTCGTTGTAGAAACGGATGAAGATGACGTAGGAGAACTTTCAATTGAGGCTCACGAGTACGAAATGGAATAATCACTGCAAGTTGTTGACGAGATGTACAATCAGTTGGTGAATAAATTCCACCTATACAAAAAATTATAACTAATCGAATTACAAAATCTCTTCGATTAAACTCTACCTTTTTGTACATTATTAATCTCTTGTTCAATTTCTCTCCATTCAATATCAGTTGTCATATCAACTAAACTGTTGTCTAAACAGATTAGAGAATAAATACAATCAACAAAGGAAAAGAGCGTTGTTTTTTTTTGAAAACCTTGAAGTGTCGATGGATATAATGGACATGTTTGTCCGTTTTGTTTCTCATTGTCGATCATTATAAATTGATTTGCTGTCTTTTCATCATGTTTATTGCAAAGATGAATCACCAAAATGATAACAAGAGCCAAAATAACGATTGGAAAATGTTCGTCATTTTTCAATCGAGTAAGTCTTCGCGTACTAAACATGAATCTGAAAGAAACGATTTCGTTCTTAAATCTTTGATTCTAAGCAGAATAAATAAGAAATGAAAAAGAAAACCCGAAAGATTAATACGTAAAATCAACGTCACTTTCAGCTTTTTTTTTGTATTCAATTTTATCTTTCGTTACTTCTTATCAACACGTTTTACATATTTTCTGTTGAAAGATATAATCTTCATATTAACTGTAGCTACGATAAAATTGAGCAAGCTGTGTTTGCGAGTGAATATCTTTCATTTAAAATAAATCTAAAACTAGATATTATTAGTAGGGCAATAAACGATAGCAACGGTAGAGATGTATTTCCATCTCATTCGTTCGTTCGTCAATATTTATAAAGACAACATTTAATACCATTAAGCTGAAAAAAATACAGAATAATCTTTCAGATTGCACTTCGTTGACGTACTTTATATCATAACCTAAAATTATAGGTAATATGTAAGAACAGCTGTTTGAATGAATACCTAACAAATATTTCATCGACATGACCGGTTTAAAAAGTCTCTACTAAGATGTAATTTTCATGCTTGATTTCTTTCGTTCTCTTTTTCTCTCTCTCTCTTACTCTCTGTGTTATATTTTACTCATAGTCGAGTGTTTGTCAATGTGCTTTTTCTTTCTAAACTAATTTTGTTTTTTGAATAGATTTGCTCGAGCTACATTTCCTTTCCAAGTTAATTCTTAATACATGAAGAATTTTGTCTGTAACTGATACTTTCTTATACATAATTAATGACGAGGTCAGAATTAAACTACGATTAGCAGAGTAACTATTTCCTTTTAGAACATATAAACGGCGGATATAATTTCATTGAAGAAACGAATCACTGATTTATCTGGACTAAGATAGCAAAAAGAAACTAGTATTTCTTTCAATCAACTCGATGAAAGATGAAGAACTTTGTTGCCCTCAGGTGAGATTTCACAAATATTATTTATTCCTCATATAGCTCTACTTCTTGAATAAATATGTATTTTTCTCTCGTCAAAATCCACAAAAAAGACTAACTCCGATGTCCGTATACTGTCTATGACTTACTGAATCGAAAAAAAAACCAATTTATTAACTGTAATAATCATAGTTTGATTGCGTGTCATATAATATCGTTTGATTAGTATCTCGAATACATTTATCGTTTTTTATCGATTGAATGTCAATTCTTATGACAACAAAAATATTCATCTGAAAAAAAAACTATACGCGTGTGTAACGAGAGACCTCGACGTTCAATTGTTAGCAGGAAAAAAAACGTGCTCTTGGTATATAAATAAGAAAAAAAAGAAATCATTGCCATATTTCAAGAACGACAGAAGAGAGAAATTATAATGCAGTTTCAAGGTAAACAAAGGCCTGACAACCAAATAAAAAAGTTTGTTCGGTGTTCGCATACGATTTGTAAGAAGAAAAATAGAATAAACGCACATTTTTTTGCTTTAGAAACTAACCATGTCTGCTCTATTTTGATTGACATTCATGAAAACCAAAGTCGATCTATGTGTTCATTGACTGATTTTAGTATTTTGTTGTTCTAAGACTATCGAGAAAGAGAGAACTTCTTCAATATAATTGTTCTTCGGGGGATTTCATGTTCAGAAATAATCTCTATCATATCAACTGTAAGACTGATCTCGATATACTTTTTTTTCATCAATGAATTGCATCTATCCTTAGAGAACAAGAAGTGCTCAAATGTGCTTGAATTCTAATTTGATTATCTATTAATTCAGACGCATTCGCAACTATGTGTGAGATTCTATAAAAACCCGGAACTGCAGTAAATCGTTGAGTTTTTTTCGACAAATAGACCAGAAAATATTATGGCTACTTACAATGAATAATATACATTATTTCAATACATTCTTGAGAGAATACCATAACAATAAAAAAAGTCAACTAGTCAACATGAAAAAGTCGTCATAAATCTCAAGGCTTTTACAGTATAGTCAACGAAATGCAAATTTTATTTTATCACATTCACAAAAGAGAAAATCCGTAGAGAACAATTGTGTTGGTGTTTAACGACCTCTACGATTCCATTGAAGAAACTAACAGAGAAAGAGAGCAGTTGCCTTAGTTTCAACATTCATTCATGATGGATCACATATGTTTAAAAGAATTCTTTTTCATTCAACTATTGAGATACATGAACGATTTCTCAGTTAATATACTGTCTTTTTGTTTAGATGGCTTTAACAGATTCAAATGCCTTTGTTTCGATGTCATCGAGTGCTGATCAGGATTATCCTGCAAGTAATATTCTTGATTCGTAAGTAACAAACAAAGAAATGAATGTTTCGTTTTGAAGAAAAGTCTCTTTCGTTTGTTCAGAAGTGACAATGTCTTTTGGATGACAACAGGCTTATATCCACAAGAATTCATCATAACTTTCAAAGAACCAATTGAATTTCGTCAATTACGATTTGTAACAACTAACGGTATGTGTTTTGTCGGAACACGAACAAGTAGTTTTTTTTATTGATTTTAGTTAAACGATTTGTGATGTTCACAACGAGTAATCAAGAACCGAAGAATTTCGAAACTATTCTCGAAAAAAGTAGGATTTCAATGAGAGAAATAAATGATCGTATTTTAATTCGAT
>Ga0209915_1001409_pt1 | contig 34377 bp, 43 predicted proteins | sample ThiBiot_750_plan_FD_183952 | JGI IMG/M metagenome (GOLD analysis project Ga0209915, IMG submission 183952) | Wastewater bioreactor microbial communities from Cape Town, South Africa - Thiocy_cont_750_plan (SPAdes) | ecosystem: Engineered > Bioreactor > Thiocyanate-remediating > Anaerobic-Aerobic... | reverse complement strand
CATATTTTGTACAGAATCGTTACGAATCAAAGCTTTTAGTCAAAACTGGCTTTATTTTTGCTAAGACTAATTATCATTCTAACTACAATAGGTTTACGCGCATGAAGTCGCATTTAAGAGTGCATTATTTTCAGCACATTGCTGGTGAAGGTTTTGGCAGTTGCTATGACTATTTAAAGGCACATCAAGCAAAAATTACCGCCACAGAGTTCTTTGCTTTACCCGTTGATTTACCTCTTGAATTGGAGGCTCTACCTAATATTGATGAAGTTGATTTACTGATCATTATGGGAGGAACCATGAGCGTGAATGATGAAGCAAATTATCCTTGGTTAAAATTGGAAAAAAGATGGTTAAGACGTTATCTCTCTGCGGGTAAACCTGCGATTGGTTTATGTTTAGGGGGGCAACTGATTGCCAATGCACTCGGTGCATCTGTGAGTCGAAATCAACATCAAGAATTAGGTTGGATGGACGTAGGTCGTGTTTCACACGTACCCGAAAATTACTTTCAAATACCAGAAAAAATTAACATTATGCAGTGGCATAGTGAAACCTTCGAAATACCCCGTGGAGGAGTCCGTTTAGCGCAGAATAATGTTTGTCAAAATCAAATGTATCAAATTGGGCGCAATGTACTGGGGTTTCAATTTCATCCTGAAATGACACCACATGCTTTGCAATTGTTGATTGAAAATGAAGAAGATAGTGCGGTGTTTAATGGTCAATATGTTCAGCCAATCGCAGAATTAAAAAAAACGATTAAAAGTAAGTTTGAACAAGGCAATCAATTACTAAATCGAGCAATAGAGTATGTGGTGAATGCTTAATCAAGTATAAAACTAAAAAAATAAAAGAAGAATTGCATAAGACTTAAACAATCGTTATAATGGGCGACCCTCAAATGGAGGGCGTTCACTACGAAGAAAGTAGTCAACGCATTACAGTCGTGGCATCGATCATGACCTTAGTGATTTTCACTGCCCTTGACACTTACCAATAAGGTGAGGTGCGTCACGGGTGATTCTTTATATTTTTGGCTTGGAGTTTACTGGTATGTCTAACCAGAGAATTCGTATCCGTTTGAAGTCTTTTGATCATCGCCTGATTGATCAATCTGCTCAAGAGATCGTAGAAACCGCTAAGCGTACTGGCGCACAAGTGTGTGGTCCAATCCCGATGCCTACTCGCATCGAACGCTTCAACGTTCTTACTTCACCACACGTCAACAAAGACGCTCGTGATCAGTACGAAATCCGCACTTATAAACGTTTGATCGACATTGTTCAACCTACAGATAAAACTGTTGATGCATTGATGAAGTTAGATCTTGCTGCTGGTGTTGATGTTCAGATCGCTTTGGGTTAAGGCTTTCGGTTAATTAACGTTAAGTTAATTAGGCCGCTTTTTTAGAGGTTTATGCACATGGCTATTGGTTTAGTCGGTCGCAAATGTGGTATGACTCGCGTCTTTACAGATGCTGGTGTATCTGTACCTGTTACAGTTATCGAAGTCGATCCAAACCGCATTACGCAAATCAAAACACTTGAAACTGATGGTTATCAAGCAATCCAAGTAACTACTGGTGAACGTCGCGAATCGCGCGTAACTAATGCTCAGAAAGGTCACTTCGCGAAAGCGGGTGTTGCTGCTGGTCGTTTAGTTAAAGAGTTCCGTGTTACTGAAGCTGAGCTTGAAGGCCGTGAAGTTGGTGCTTCTATCGGTGTTGATTTGTTCACAGTTGGTCAAATTGTTGACGTAACTGGTCAATCAAAAGGTAAAGGCTTCCAAGGTGGTGTTAAGCGTTGGAATTTCCGTACGCAAGATGCTACTCATGGTAACTCTGTATCTCACCGTGTATTAGGTTCTACAGGTCAAAACCAGACTCCTGGTCGCGTGTTCAAAGGCAAGAAAATGGCTGGTCACTTAGGTGATGAACGCGTAACAGTTCAAGGTCTTGAAATTGTATCTATTGACGCTGAACGTTCTGTTTTAGTTGTTAAAGGTGCTGTTCCTGGTGCAACGAATGGTGACGTTATTGTACGTCCTACCATCAAGGCCTGAGGGGAAATACTGTGAATTTAAAAACTGTTTCCGGCTCTGCTGTTGAATTGTCTGAAGTTGCTTTCGGACGTGAGTTTAACGAAGCGCTTGTACACCAAGTTGTTACAGCTTACTTAGCTGGTGGTCGTCAAGGTTCGAAAGCTCAGAAATCACGTGCAGACGTTTCTGGCGGTGGTAAAAAACCATTCCGTCAAAAAGGTACTGGTCGCGCTCGTGCGGGTTCTATTCGTAGCCCGATCTGGGTTGGTGGTGGTAAAACTTTTGCTGCTCGCCCACAAGATTGGTCTCAAAAAGTAAACCGTAAGATGTATCGCGGTGCAATGCAATGTATCTTAGCTGAACTTGTTCGCCAAGATCGTCTTGTATTAGTTGAAGAGTTTGCTGTTGCAGCTCCAAAAACTAAAGACTTGCTTGCAAAACTTACAGACTTGAATGCAACTCGTGCATTGATCATTACAGATGCTGTAGATGAGAACTTGTATCTTGCAGCTCGCAACCTTCCACACGTTGATGTGGTTGATGCTACTGCTATTGATCCTGTTAGCCTGATTGCATTTGATAAAGTTGTAATGTCTGTAGCTGCTGCTAAGAAAATTGAGGTAGAACTCGGATGAACAACGAACGTATCTATCAAGTCCTATTAGGACCAGTATTCTCAGAAAAAGCACAAGTTTTAGGTGATACTGCTGGTGTTCAAGTGTTCAAAGTTGCATTAAATGCAAACAAACTTGAAATCAAAAAAGCAGTTGAGCAGCTCTTTGGTGTTGAAGTTGTAAAAATTAATACAACGATCACTAAAGGTAAAACAAAACGCTTTGGTAAAACATTAGGACGTCGTTCTGATGTGAAAAAAGCATACGTCACCCTGAAAGCTGGCCAAGATGTAGAAATGGCTGACTTGGGCGATACCGCTGAAAACGCAGCGGAATAAGGACGAGAATTATGCCAATTCAAAAATGTAAGCCAACGTCTCCAGGACGTCGCTTTGTAGAGAAAGTGGTTCATGACCATCTTCACAAAGGCGCTCCTTATGCACCGTTGGTAGAAGCTAAAAAACGTACTGGTGGTCGTAATAACAATGGTCACATCACTACACGTCATGTGGGTGGTGGTCATAAGCAAAACTACCGTATTGTTGACTTTAAACGTAACAAAGATGGTATTCCAGCGACTGTAGAGCGCATCGAATACGATCCTAACCGTACAGCTCATATTGCTTTATTGAAATATGCTGATGGTGAACGTCGTTACATCATTGCACCTAAAGGCTTACGTGCTGGTGATAAAGTACAATCTGGTAACGATGCTCCAATTCGTCCAGGTAACTGCTTACCACTTCGCAACATGCCAATCGGTTCTACACTTCACAACCTTGAACTTAAAATTGGTAAAGGTGCTCAATTAGCACGTTCTGCTGGTACTTCAGTTCAGTTGTTGGGTCGTGATGGTTCTTACGCTATCGTTCGTTTACGTTCTGGTGAAATGCGTAAAGTACACGTTGAATGTCGTGCTGTAATTGGTGAAGTTTCTAACCAAGAAAGCAACCTTCGTTCATTGGGTAAAGCTGGTGCTGCGCGCTGGCGTGGTATTCGTCCTACCGTTCGTGGTATGGCGATGAACCCGGTAGATCACCCGCACGGTGGTGGTGAAGGACGTAGTAAAGGTATTCAACCTGTAAGTCCATGGGGTCAAAAAGCTAAAGGGTACAAGACACGTACCAATAAGCGTACGACTAAGATGATTATTCGCGACCGTCGCGTCAAGTAAGGGAATCTGAATAATGCCTCGTTCATTAAAAAAAGGTCCATTCGTCGACGCGCATTTGTTCGCTAAGGTTGAAGCTGCGATTGCTGCTAATAACCGTAAGCCGATCAAAACATGGTCACGTCGTTCAATGATCCTTCCAGACTTTGTTGGTTTAACAATTTCTGTTCACAATGGCCGTAACCACGTTCCAGTAATTGTTACTGAACACATGGTTGGTCATAAATTGGGTGAATTCGCGCCAACTCGTACCTATCGTGGTCACGGTGTTGATAAGAAGTCTAAACGTTAATAGGTGCTATGATGGAAGTAACTGCTAAATTACGCGGTGCCGCTATCTCGGCACAAAAAGCACGTTTAGTTGCTGATTTGATCCGTGGTAAGTCGGTTGCACGTGCGATAGACATTTTGAACTTCAGCAACAAGAAAGCAGCTGTGCTCGTTAAAAAAGCACTTGAATCTGCAATCGCGAATGCTGAACACAACAACAGCTTAGATGTTGATGACCTTAAAGTAACTACGATTTACGTTGATGAAGGCATGAGCCTTAAACGTATCATGCCACGTGCTAAAGGCCGTGCAGATCGTATTACTAAGCGTACTTGTCACATCACCGTTAAGGTAGGGGTTTGATATGGGTCAGAAGGTTCATCCAATCGGTATCCGCCTAGGTGTTGTGAAACGTCATAACGCTAACTGGTACGCGAGTCCGAAACAATACGCTGAATACTTGCTTAAAGATCTTCAAGTTCGTGAGTTTTTGCTTAAAAAGCTTAAGAATGCGATGGTAAGCAATATTCTTATCGAACGTCCTACAGGCGCTGCTAAAGTAACAATTAGTACTGCTCGTCCTGGTATCGTTATTGGTAAGAAAGGCGAAGATATTGAGAAATTACAGCGCGAACTCACCAACATTATGGGTGTTCCAGCTCAAGTTAGCATCAATGAAATTGATCGCCCTGACTTGGACGCACGTTTAGTTGCTGAAGCAATTGCTTCTCAATTAGAAAAGCGTGTTATGTTCCGTCGTGCTATGAAGCGTGCGGTTCAAAACACAATGCGTGCTGGCGCTAAAGGTATCAAAGTTGAAGTTTCTGGCCGTTTAGGTGGTGCAGAGATCGCTCGTACTGAGTGGTATCGTGAAGGTCGTGTACCTTTGCATACACTTCGTGCTGACATCGACTATGCTACTATGCGTGCAGAAACAACATACGGTACGATCGGTGTTAAAGTTTGGATTTTCCGTGGCGAGATTTTAGGTGGCATGAAACAAGTCATGAACCCTGCTCCTGCTGAAGAGCGTCCAGCTAAACGCGGTCGTGGTCGTGGTGAAGGTCAAGAGCGTCGTGGTCGTCGCGGTGACCGTGCTGCTGACAAGGGAGAATAATCCATGTTGCAACCTAAACGTACCAAATTCCGTAAAGTGCACAAAGGCCGTAACACTGGTCTAGCGCATCGTGGTAGTACAGTATCATTTGGTTCGATTGCAATTAAAGCAACTGAACGTGGTCGTATGACTGCGCGTCAGATTGAAGCTGCACGTCGTACCATTAGCCGTCGTATTAAACGTGGTGGTAAAATCTTCATCCGCGTATTCCCAGATAAACCAATTACCGAAAAACCATTAGAAGTTCGTATGGGTAAAGGTAAGGGTAGCGTGGAATACTGGGTTTGTCAGATCCAGCCAGGTAAGATCCTGTACGAAATTGAAGGTGTTAGCGATGAGTTAGCGCGTGAAGCTTTTGCTTTAGCTGCAGCTAAACTCCCGTTTAAAACCACTATCGTGACTCGGACGGTGATGTAATGAAAATTAAAGATCTACGTGAAAAGTCGGTAGAAGAGTTGAAAGCTTTGCTTGATGAGCAACAGCTTAACCAATTCCGTCTTCGTATGGCGAAAGCAACTGGTCAATTAGGCAAATCGCATGAAGTGCAAATTGCTCGTAAGACAATTGCTCGTATCAAGACACTCCTTACCGAAAAACAGGGGAACGGACAATGAGTGAAAAAACAGTCCGCACGTTAACCGGCAAAGTTGTAAGTGACAAAATGGACAAGTCTATTGTTGTGCTTATTGAACGCCGCGTTCAACACCCGTTGTACGGCAAATCAATCCGCCGTTCAACTAAATTACACGCTCATGATGAGAACAATGTTGCTAAAACTGGCGACTTAGTGACCATCAAAGAAAGCCGCCCAATTTCTAAAACTAAAGCTTGGACTTTAGTGGAAGTCGTTGAAGCAGCTGCTGAGTAATTAGACGTTCTTGTTGCATCATCGGACAATTTCGAGTACTCTTTGAGCCTTTCGAAATTGCGACCGGTGATGCTCGGTTTTGGAGTAGGGCAATGATTCAAACCGAAAGTATGCTCGACGTAGCAGACAACAGTGGTGCACGCCGCGTACAATGTATTAAAGTACTTGGTGGTTCACACCGTCGTTATGCTTCAGTTGGCGATATTATTAAAGTTACTGTAAAAGAAGCAATTCCGCGCGCACGTGTTAAAAAAGGTGACGTGATGAATGCTGTAGTTGTACGTACAAAATTCGGCATCCGTCGTCCAGATGGTTCTGTTATTCGTTTCGACGATAACGCAGCTGTTATTTTGAACAACAACAAAGCTCCGATTGCTACTCGTATCTTCGGACCAGTGACTCGTGAACTTCGTACTGAACAGTTCATGAAAATCATTTCATTGGCTCCTGAAGTTTTATAAGAGGCAATCATGGCTAAGATTAAAAAAGGCGATCAAGTAATTGTGATCGCAGGTAAAGAAAAAGGCAAACAAGGTGTTGTTTTGTCTGTTTCTGAAGATCGAGTTAAGGTCGAAGGTCTTAACTTAGTGAAGAAGCATCAAAAGCCAAACCGTGTAACTGGCGCTGAAGGCGGTATCGTTACTCAAGAGGCAACGCTTCATATTTCAAACGTGGCAATTTTTAATGCTACAACCCAAAAGGCTGACCGTATTGGTTACCAAGTGATTGATGGCGCGAAAACTCGTGTTTATAAATCAAATGGTGAATCAGTGGCGGTAGCGAAGTAATAGGTTGAATAGGCGATGGCCAGACTTAAAGCACGTTATAACGACGAACTTAAAGCGAAGTTACAAGAAGAACTTGGCGTTAAGAATGTGATGGATATTCCTCGCATCACGAAAATCACTCTTAACATGGGTGTAGGCGCAGCTGCAACTGATAAGAAATTATTAGATGGTGCTGTTGCTGATATGCAACTCATTGCTGGTCAAAAACCAGTTGTGACACTTGCACGTAAATCAATCGCTGGTTTTAAAATCCGTGATGGTTGGCCAATTGGTTGTAAAGTTACTTTACGTGGCGACCAAATGTACGAATTCTTGGATCGTTTGATCTCGATCGCTATCCCTCGTATCCGTGACTTCCGTGGTTTCTCTTCGAAATCATTTGATGGTCGTGGTAACTACTCTATGGGTTTAAAAGAGCAGATCGTTTTCCCTGAAATCGATTTTGACAAAATTGATCGTATCCGTGGTTTAGATATCACTATTACGACCACTGCTCGTAGCGATGACGAAGGCCGTGCGCTTATGCGTGCATTCGGCTTCCCGTTCAAATAAGAGGTCGATATGGCTAAGAAAGGTATGATTAATCGCGAATTGAAACGCGAAAAGACAGTTGCTAAATACGCTGCAAAACGTGCTGAATTAAAAGCAACGATTGCAAACGTAAATGCATCTGATGAAGAACGTTTCGAAGCGATGATGAAGTTACAAGCATTACCACGTAATGCATCTCCAGTACGTCTTCGTAACCGCTGTGGTTTAACTGGTCGTCCTCATGGTTACTTCCGTAAGTTCGGTTTAAGCCGTAACAAATTACGCGATACAGTAATGCAGGGTGATGTACCAGGCGTTGTTAAAGCAAGCTGGTAAGGAGCGACTATAATGAGTATGCAAGATACCGTTGCCGACATGTTAACGCGTGTTCGTAACGCTCAAATGGCAAAGAAACAAGTTGTTTCTATGCCTTCTTCTAAGTTGAAGGTTGCTATTGCAAACGTTCTTCAACAAGAAGGTTATATTTCAAATGTAGAAGTTGCTCAAGAAGATGCAAAAGCTACTTTGACTATTACGTTAAAATATTTCGAAGGCAAACCAGTTATCGAAACTGTGAAGCGCGTAAGCCGTCCTGGTCTACGTCAGTATCGCGGTAAAGATGCACTTCCAAGCGTTAAGCAAGGTTTAGGTATTGCAATTGTTTCTACAAGCAAAGGCATCATGACTGATCGCGCTGCACGTGCTGCGGGCGTTGGTGGTGAAGTTATTGCTTTTGTTTCTTAATAGGTGATTCCTCATGTCTCGTGTGGCTAAAGCCCCAGTAACTGTACCTAATGGTGTAACAGTTACTCAGAACGGCCGGCAGGTCGAAGTGAAAGGCACTAAAGGTACATTGTCTTTCAACCTGCATGCGCTGGTCGAGCTAAAACAGGAAGAAGGTAAACTTCAACTTGCTCCAGTTAAAGAGTCGAAAGATGCTTGGATGCAAGCTGGTACTGCTCGCGCTGTATTGAATAACCTTGTAAAAGGTGTTAGCGAAGGCTTCGAACGTAAGTTACAGCTAGTTGGTGTTGGTTACAAAGCAGCAGTTAAAGGCACTGTCGTTAACCTTGCTTTAGGTTATTCACACCCAATTGACTACGCTTTACCAGAAGGTGTAACAGCGGAAACTCCAACTGCAACTGAAATCATTTTGAAATCAGCAAACAAGCAGTTGTTAGGTCAAGTAGCAGCGGAAATCCGTGCATACCGTTCTCCTGAACCATATAAAGGTAAAGGTGTTCGTTATTCGGATGAAGTTATTCTTCGTAAAGAAGCTAAGAAGAAATAAGGCGCGAGGTTCTTATGAACGAAAAGAAACAAACCCGTTTGCGTCGTGCAAAAAGCACACGCTTGCACATTCGTGCATTGGGTGCGACTCGTTTGTGTGTAAACCGCACTCCGCGTCACATCTATGCTCAAGTTATTTCAGCAGATGGTGGCAAAGTTTTAGCGCAAGCTTCAACTTTAGATGCATCTTTGCGTAGTGGTGCGACTGGTAATATCGATGCAGCAACTAAGGTTGGTGCTTTAATCGCAGAACGTGCTAAAGCAGCTGGCGTTACTAAAGTTGCATTTGACCGTTCTGGTTTTAAATATCATGGTCGTATCAAAGCCTTGGCTGATGCTGCTCGTGAAGGCGGCTTGGAGTTCTAATCATGGCGAAAGTTGAACAAAACGAAGGTCTCGTTGAAAAGCTGGTTGCCGTTGATCGTGTAGCCAAAGTTGTTAAGGGTGGTCGTATCTTCTCTTTCACAGCATTAACTGTTGTGGGTGATGGTAATGGTCGTGTAGGTTTTGGTCGTGGTAAAGCACGTGAAGTTCCAGCTGCTATTTCTAAAGCACTTGAAGCTGCACGTCGTAACATGATTACTGTAGACCTTGCGGGGACTACTTTACAACACCCTGTGAATGCTCGTCATGGTGCAAGCCGTGTATACATGCAACCTGCTTCAGAAGGTACTGGCGTAATTGCTGGTGGCGCGATGCGTGCTGTTCTCGAAGCTGCAGGTGTACATAACGTACTTGCTAAATGTTATGGTTCTACAAATGCTGCTAACGTAGTAAACGCAACTTTCAAAGGTTTGCGTGATATGACTTCTCCTGAGAAAGTCGCTGCGAAACGTGGTCTTTCAGTAGAACAAATTCAAGGGTAATCAATCATGAAAACGATTAAAGTTACCCAGACTAAATCTTCTTCGCATCGTTTAAAAAATCATAAACTTTGCTTACAAGGTCTAGGTCTGCGTCGTATTGGTCATACTGTAGAAGTGCAAGATACGCCTTCTAACCGTGGTATGGTCAACAAAGTTTACTATATGGTTAGTGTAGAGGAATAAGCCATGACTCTGCGTTTAAATGAACTTGCACCTGCTGAAGGTGCTAAGCGTGAAAATCGTCGTCTAGGTCGTGGTATCGGCTCTGGCGTTGGTAAGACCGGTGGTCGTGGTATCAAGGGTCAAAACTCACGTAAAAGTGGTGGTACTCGTCCAGGCTTTGAAGGCGGTCAAACAGCGTTATATCGTCGTTTACCAAAATTCGGTTTCACTAGCCAAATCGCTTTGAAAACTGCTGAAGTACGTTTGTCTGAATTGAATAAAGTTGAAGGTGATGTAATTAGCCTTGAAACTTTAAAAGCTGCGAACGTTGTTCGTCGTGATCAAATTCGTGCTCGCATCGTTCTTTCTGGTGAAATCACTCGCGCATTCACTGTTCAAGGTGTTGTGTTGACTAAAGGCGCTAAAGCTGCTGTTGAAGCTGCTGGCGGTAAAGTCGAGGAGTAATCTCGAGTGTCTATGACTCCTAGTTCTTCAGGTCATGTAAACATGATGAAAGGCCAACCGTTTCATGTGAAATATCGTGAAATTATTCGTCGATTAATGTTTTTGATTGGCGCGTTATTGGTCTTTCGACTAGGAGCGCATATTCCGTTGCCAGGTATTGATAATATAGCGCTAGCACGGTTTTTTAAGGCGAATGAAGGTACCTTCTTAGGCTTATTTAACATGTTCTCTGGCGGTGCATTAGAACGCATGTCGATTTTAGCGTTAGGGATTATGCCGTACATTTCTGCATCGATTATCGTGCAGTTAATGTCTACGGTTGTTCCTTCGTTAGAAGCTTTGAAAAAAGAAGGCGAGCAAGGCAAACGAAAGATCAATCAATATACACGTTATGGCACCTTATTCCTTGCACTCGTGCAAGGTGTAGGGATGTGTGCTGGTTTGATCAGTCAAGGTATTACTTTGACATCAGGCTTAGCATTCTATGTTCCTGCAGTTACTTCGTTAGTTGCGGGAACAATGTTTCTGATGTGGTTAGGAGAGCAAATTACCGAACGTGGTGTTGGTAATGGTATCTCGATGATCATTTTTGCAGGTATTGTGGCAGGTTTGCCAAATCTTGTAATACAGTCGTTTACGTCTGTAGATAATGGTCAAGGTAGTTTAATTGGTTTAGCTGTATTTGGCTTACTCTCATTAGCCGTTTTAGCTGCGATTGTGTTTATTGAAAAAGCACAACGTCGTATTCCAGTGAACTATGCACAAAAGCAACAAGGTCGTCGTGTTTTTACTGCACAGCAAACGCATTTGCCATTAAAAATTAATATGGCAGGTGTGATTCCTGCGATTTTTGCAAGCTCACTGTTATTATTTCCAGCGAGTTTGGGACAATGGTTAGGTAGTGCTGATCCAAATGCAGGGATTGTGAAGCGTAGCCTACAAGATCTGGCATTGGTGTTATCGCCTGGACAGCCGTTGTATTTAATGCTGTTTGGTGCGTTAATTATTTTCTTCTGTTATTTCTATACAGCGCTAGTATTTAGCCCAAAAGAAGTTGCAGAGAACTTAAAACGCAGCGGAGCATATGTGCCTGGTATCCGCCCAGGTGAGCAAACGGCTCGTTATTTAGATCATATTCTTAACCGTTTGACTTTTATTGGTGCAATTTACATTACTGTAGTGTGTTTAATGCCTATGGTGCTACAAAGTTCGTTTAGTATTCCATTCCATTTGGGTGGAACATCTTTACTGATTGTAGTTGTAGTAGTAATGGACTTTATGGCGCAACTTCAAGCGCACCTTACTTCGCATCAATATGATAATCAAACGTTAATGAGAAAAACGACTGCTCATCCTAAGGGATAAGCGCACTTAGAGGTTTCATCATGAAAGTACAAGCTTCTGTAAAGAAAATTTGTGGTAGCTGCAAAGTTATCCGTCGTAATGGGGTTATTCGCGTGATTTGTAGCGCAGAACCTCGTCATAAGCAGCGTCAAGGTTAATTTAATTAAGACCTGTTGATTTCAGTAGGCTAATTAGGTTATTATCCGCCCCTCAAGATTTTTGTGGGGCGGTTGATTATCTTGACTGCCTTTTTGGAGAAAATTGAATGGCTCGTATTGCCGGTGTAAACATTCCGGATAACAAGCATGCTGTTATCTCTCTCACGTATATTTTTGGTATCGGTCGCCACACTGCTAAGAACATCTTAGCGACTGTAGGTATCACTGAGACTACAAAAATCCGTGAATTAGATGATGCTCAGCTTGATGCGATTCGTGCAGAAGTTGCTAAGGTTCCGACCGAAGGTGATTTACGTCGCGAAATTTCCATGAACATTAAACGTTTAATGGATTTAGGCTGCTACCGCGGTCTTCGTCATCGTCGCAGCTTGCCTGTTCGTGGACAACGCACCAAAACTAACGCACGTACCCGTAAAGGTCCGCGCAAACCGATTAAAAAGTAAGATTTCTGGAAGCTAAAAGATGGCTAAAGATACTCGCACACGCAAGAAGGTCACTCGTACCGTCTCTGAAGGTGTTGCACACATTCACGCGTCTTTTAATAACACCATTGTAACGATTACCGATCGTCAAGGTAATGCATTGGCTTGGGCTACCTCAGGTGGACAAGGCTTCCGTGGTTCACGTAAATCAACTCCGTTCGCTGCTCAGGTAGCTGCTGAAGTTGCTGGTAAAGCAGCTTTGGATTACGGTTTGAAAAACCTAGACGTCCTTGTAAAAGGTCCTGGTCCAGGTCGTGAGTCTGCGGTTCGTGCATTAGGCGCAGTGGGTTATAAGATTAACAGCATTACCGATGTGACTCCAATTCCTCACAACGGTTGCCGTCCACCTAAAAAACGTCGCGTGTAAGGAGAAACATTCATGGCTCGTTATATTGGTCCAAAATGCAAACTCTCTCGCCGCGAAGGGACAGACCTGCAACTTAAATCAGGCGTTAAACCGTTTGATGTAAAAACCAAAAAACACAATAAAGCACCTGGTCAACATGGTCAGGCTCGTGGTGGTAAGCAATCTGAGTATTCACTACAATTACGTGAAAAACAAAAAGTACGTCGTATGTACGGTGTGTTAGAGCGTCAATTTAGTAACTACTATAAAGAAGCAGCTCGTGTTAAAGGCGCAACTGGTGAAAACTTGTTGAAATTGCTTGAAAGCCGTCTTGATAACGTAGTTTATCGCATGGGTTTTGGTTCTACACGTTCAGAAGCTCGTCAGTTAGTATCTCACCGTTCTATTACTTTAAATGGTCGTCGTGTAAACATTGCGTCTATTCAAGTAAAAGCGGGCGATGTAATTGCAGTGCATGAAGGTGCTAAACAACAATTGCGTATCAAAAACGCTATTGAATTAGCTGCTCAACGTGGTATCCCTGCTTGGATGGAAGTTGATCATTCTAAGTTGGAAGGTACGTTTAAAGCTGCACCAGATCGCTCTGATTTACCTGCTGAAATCAACGAAAGCTTGATTGTAGAATTGTATTCTAAATAATCCTTGAGGTAGCAATAAATGACGCGTACTGCAAACGAGTTTCTAACTCCGCAAGCGATCAAGGTCGAAGCGGTGAGCGGGACCTCGGCAAAAGTGATTCTTGAGCCTTTAGAGCGTGGTTTTGGCCATACTCTAGGTAATGCTTTACGTCGCATTCTATTGTCTTCTTTACCTGGCGCTGCTGTGGTTGAAGTTGAGATAGAAGGCGTCGAGCACGAGTACAGTACTTTAGAAGGCTTGCAGCAGGACATCGTCGAGCTCTTGCTGAACCTAAAAGGATTGTCTATTAAGCTGTTCGATCAAAATGAAGCATATTTAACATTAGAGAAGCAAGGTGCAGGTGACGTAACAGCAGCTGACCTTCGTTTACCTCATAATGTTGAAGTGGTTAACCCTGATCATTTAATCGGTACTTTGAGTTCTTCTGGTTCATTGAAAATGCGCCTTAAAGTAGCTCAAGGTCGTGGTTATGAGACATCTGACTCTCGTTTCCCAGAAGGTGAAACACGTCCAGTAGGTCGTTTACAGTTAGATGCTTCTTATAGCCCAATCAAGCGTGTTTCTTACACAGTAGAAAATGCTCGTGTAGAACAACGTACCGATCTTGATAAGTTAGTGATCGATCTTGAGACTAACGGAACTGTTGATCCAGAAGAAGCTATCCGCAAAGCGGCAACAATCTTGCAACAACAAATTGCAATTTTTGTTGATCTTCAGAAAGATCAAACTCCTGTCGCTCAAGAACCTCGCGAAGAAGTTGACCCAATTTTGCTTCGTCCAGTAGATGATCTCGAGCTTACTGTTCGTTCTGCTAACTGTTTGAAGGCAGAAAATATTTACTACATTGGTGATCTTGTTCAACGTACTGAAGTTGAGTTGTTAAAAACTCCTAACTTAGGTAAAAAATCGTTAACAGAGATCAAAGATGTTTTGGCATCGAAAGGTTTACAACTCGGCATGCGTTTAGAGAACTGGCCACCAGCTAGTCTCCGTATGGATGACCGATTCGCCTATCGTAGCCGTTAATTAAGTAGGACTATCACCATGCGTCATCGTAATAGTGGTGTGAAATTAGGCCGTACAAGCAGCCACCGTAAGGCGTTGTTTCAAAACTTAACAAATGCTTTAGTAGAGCACGAGTTAATTAAGACAACTTTGCCTAAGGCGAAAGAACTTCGTCGTGTTGCTGAGCCTTTAATCACTTTGGCTAAAAACGATACTGTTGCAAACCGTCGTTTAGCGTTTGCTCGTACTCGTTCAGCAGCAACTGTTGGTAAATTATTTACCGTTCTTGGCCCTCGTTACAAAGAACGTAACGGCGGTTATCTTCGTGTTCTTAAAGCGGGCTTCCGTGCAGGTGATGCTGCACCGATGGCTTACGTTGAACTCGTTGACCGTGAAGTAAAATAATACTTCTACGTGTAGAACAGTCAGTTGTTCCAAAAAAGGTCGGTGTAATAACCGACCTTTTTTATTAGATGCTTTATAAGCTTTTGATTAAAATTAATTTACTGTAATTCTTCCTCAATCATCAAATACATTTCCCAAATTTCACGAGATTTAAATTTCTTCATTGCATAAACCTCATTAAAAAGATCTTCATGGTCTCCATAGCTTATAAGAGACCAAAAAATCTCGAACCATTGAATATTATGTTGTTCCTGTCTGTATATATTCACTTCTTGTACTAATATTTTCATTGCCTCAACATTATTGAAATAACTATAAAGATGATTAGATTCAAGACCAAAATTTTCGTGTTCTAATAATGCCGCACACAGCTTTAGATAAGTTTTGATAGTTTGTGAGGCAATTCCTTGGCGGTCTAAGAAAGCTGATGGAATATGGTTTTGAAGACAGTTGTGGTTGTCTGTTTTATTTAAAAATTTTATAAATTTATCTGCGTACTTTGCATCTTCAATCACAAGAGAAAATATCGCAAAACCTTCTATCTCTACATACTCAGCTTCTTTTAAGTCTGTGTAAAAGCCGTTACCTTTTTCAACTAAATTGATATATGTCTCAATATCAGGATGTAAATTATGGTATTTAGCAGCACTATTAAATAGCCTATTTGCTCCATAATTAGGTAGAGAGGGGATATCTAATACTCGTTGATCTTCGATCTCTTTAAGCTCAAACTTTAATTTATGGCTTTGTGGAAAACCATTTGCAAAAAGTTGATTAATATAATTTAAAATTGCTTTGTAGGTTTCTTCATTATGAGTAAAAGCTTGTATTTCTATGCTTGCTAAAAGATTATTACTTATGGCTTTAAAATATGAATTTTCAGTTGTAATAACTTCAATTTCGAGTTCAGCATTATTTTTGGATATCAACTCATGATATAAATTTGTATCTAGTTCATTGATATAGTCAAGATAGTTTTGAAAACTATAATTAGGGCTTTGTGTATATGCCATACAGCGCACACCATACATGAAGATTTTCAATATATCTTGATCTTCAAGCTCAAAAGTAAGATTAGTTTTTTTGATGAATTTGGGGCTCCAATGCTTAGGATCATCAGCATAAAAATATTTTGGTAAGATAACTTCTTTCACGAAGATATTTGTACATGATTCAAAGCCATTATAGGTTTTTGAATATATTGTATTTAATTGTTTAAAAAAATTAAGATATAAATGAAAATCAAAGGGATGGTTTGTGAAAAAATAACTGATTAATTCTTTTAAATCTTTATATACCTTTAATTCCAGTTCATGCTTTGGTAAATATATCGCTCTAATCAGCTTTGAGGCAGGATTATTAGGATATTCTTTCACAAGTTCAAAATGACCATTTAAGATATCGTCAATGAGTATTTCTTGGCTATTGTCCAGTAGCATTCTCTAAACCTTAATTTTTCACAATTGTTTTTAAGTACCTTTCTCATTGTTGTCCATCTAAGTAAAAATCTCAATTCACTATATTACTTGTATACATTGCTCTAAAAGATCAAATCCAAGTAAAAATCTCAGGATTTTTTAACCACTTTTTTTCTCAAAATGTCCCGAACTGATATAAAAAAACCGATGAATGACTAAACTTGACATTGTGTATTGTCAAATTTGTGCTTTAATAAAGACATGATTTACACAGGGTATAAAAAAAATGGAAAAGCAAGTTGATGTATTAATTATTGGTGCAGGTATCTCTGGAATTGGGTTAGCTGTGCATCTCTCTAAGAACTGTCCACAACGTAAATTCGAAATTTTAGAACGTCGTGAAAGTTTCGGTGGAACTTGGGATTTATTCCGTTACCCTGGTATTCGTTCTGATTCGGATATGTCAACTTTTGGTTTTAACTTCAAGCCATGGGCAAAAGACAAAGTGTTGGCTAGTGGTGCTGAAATCAAGGGCTATTTAAGCGATGTGATCAGTGAAAATCAGTTAAAAGATAAAATTCACTTTGGCCATCGTGTTCTTTCAGCAAACTATGATTCTACAAAGAAAAAATGGTTAGTTGAGATCGAAGATAACAATAAGAAAAAACAAACTTGGTCTGCAAATTTTGTAATGGGTTGTACTGGTTACTATAACTATGATCAGGGTTATGCACCTAAATTCCCGAAACAAGAAGATTTCAAAGGTCAGTTTATTCATCCACAACATTGGCCAGAAAATTTAGATTACACTGGTAAGAAAGTGGTCATCATTGGTAGTGGTGCAACTGCAATTACACTTGTACCTTCAATGGTGAAAGGTGGAGCAGGGCATGTCACAATGTTACAGCGTTCACCAACTTATATTGCAACGATTCCTTCAATTGACTTTATTTATGAGAAAACACGTAAGTTTATGTCTGAGGAGACGGCGTATAAATTTACTCGTGCACGTAATATTGGTATGCAACGTGGTATTTATGCATTAGCGCAAAAATATCCGAAAACTGTGCGTCGTTTATTGTTGAAAGGCATTGAATTGCAGCTTAAAGGTAAAGTGGATATGAAACACTTTACACCAAGCTATAATCCATGGGATCAACGTTTATGTGTTGTGCCAGACGGTGATTTATTCAAATCTTTACGTGAAGGCAAAGCAAGTGTTGAGACAGATCAAATTGAAAAATTCACTGCAAATGGTATCCAATTAAAATCTGGAAAACATTTAGAAGCGGATATTGTGATCTCGGCAACTGGTTTAGAAATTCAGATTCTAGGTGGGGTGCAAGGTTCAATTGATGGTAAGCCAATGAACACATCTCAACATATGCTGTATCAAGGCGTGATGGTGAGTGATGTCCCTAACATGGCGATGATCATTGGTTATATCAATGCTTCATGGACATTAAAGGTTGATATTGCAGCTGATTATATATGTCGCTTAATCAATCATATGGATAAAAATGGTTTTGATGAAGTGATTGCACACGCTGATCCTTTACAGCGTGAAAATGATACGATCATGGGTAAAATGTCTTCTGGTTATATCGCACGTGCAGCTGATGTAATGCCTAAACAAGGTAAACAAGCACCGTGGAAGATCACCAATAATTACCTAGCTGATCGTAAAGAACTGAAAGATGCTAAGTTTAATGATGGGGTTTTAGAATTCCATAAGCGTGGCGATCAAACAAATCGTAAGCCAAAATTAGTATCATAAGTTTTTGCTTGAATGTTTTGGAACCCTATGCAGTTGCATAGGGTTTTTTATTTGAGTGGCTATTTAAATATAAAAAATATCGCGTATATTGAGCGCAATAACATTTAAAACAGGGATGACTGAGTGAAAAAGCTATTAATCTTGGGGACATTATTATTCAGTACATTTGTTTTTGCTGATGATGTAAAACAGAAAGAAGTTATTGCTCAAAAATTGGTATCTGTAGATGGAACCGAACAAGGTTTACAAAACACCGATAAAATGATTTTAGAGCAAATCCGAATGCGTTTGCCTAAAGATATACCTGAAAATTTTTACGTAGATTTGATTAAAAATTTAAACAGTGAACAGCGTAAGCAATTCATTATTCAACGCTATGTTGAAACATTCAGTCAAAAGGAACTGCAAGCTGCATTAACCTTTTATCAATCTACAGAAGGGAAAGCGTGGGCTAAAAAAGCCAGTGAGATAGGAAGTGAAGTTGCACATTTTACAACGCAAAATGCACGCACTGCTTTAAATGTCACTATGCAGCAACATATTGATAATCCAACGGTAAAGCAACTAATGGCACGAATGAATCCAACGCCTACGCCAGCTCAAACAACTGAAAAACCTGAAACTAAATAAATAAAAAAGGGATCGTGTAATTAAACGTGATCCCTTTAACTTTCCAATTTATGTTTAAAGTGTACGAGAAATTAATTCTTTCATAATTTCGTTTGTTCCCGCATAAATACGGTTAGCACGGTTATCGATGTAGGCACGTGCAATTGGATATTCCAACATATAGCCATAGCCACCATGTAACTGTAAGCAATCATCCACAACTTTTGAGAACATATCTGAAATTTTGTATTTGGCTGCTGCTGCGGCATCCACACCTAAGCTTTCTTCGAGTTGTAATTCCATACAACGATCTAAATAAGTACGGCAGAAATCAATTTCAGTACGTAATTCAGCTAATTTAAACCGTGTATTTTGGAAAGTACTAATCGCTTTGCCAAATGCTTTACGATCTTTAGTGTATTGAACAGTATGCGCAAATGCTGCTTCTGCACCTGCTTGGCAAATAATCGCAACCAACATACGTTCCCATGCCAGTTCTTTCATCAACATGATGAAGCCCATACCTTCCATACCAAGTAGGTTTTCCTTAGGTACTCGTACGTTGTCAAAGAACAATTCGCAAGTATCTTGCCCTTTCATTCCGATTTTATTCAAAGGTTTACCTTTACTAAAACCAGCACGATCAGCTTCAACGATGATTAATGATAAATTTGCTGAGCCTTTTTCATTGTTGCCTGTTTTACAGACCACGATTGCCATATCACAAAGGTAGCCATTGGTAATGAAGATTTTTGAACCATTAATGACATATTCATCGCCATCAAGTACAGCTGTAGTACGAACTGCTTGAAGATCTGAACCTGTACCCGGTTCAGTCATGGCAATCGCTGTAACTGTTTCACCTGTTGCCATTTTTGGCAACCAATGTTGTTTCTGTTCCTCATTACCAAAATTATTGACATAATTGGCAACGATGTCTGAGTGTAATGAGAAACCTGTACTTGAGTCCATTGCATAAGCTTGTTCTTCAATGAGAATCATACTGTACAAACGATCAACCCCAGAGCCACCATATTGTTCTGGCATTGTGGTACAGAGTAAACCTAGTTCACCTGCTTTGTTCCATAAGTCACGGTCAACATGTTGTTGTTTCTCATATTTTTCAATATTTGGCACAACTTCTTTTTCATAAAATTTACGTACAGTTTCACGAAATGCTTCATGATCAGAAGTAAATAGCTTACGTGGGAGCATATTTGGAATTGGACGAATTGCACCTGATTGCATTTGTTATTTTTTCCCTAGTCATTGGATGTAAACGATCATCATCACGATACAAGAAATTGAAAATAGTGAACAATGTGATCAATGCTCAATTTGATTGATGTATTTGGTCACTTGAGAAAAAACGCTGCGAAGTTAATGGGGGATCGGGTACACTATCATTATAAAATTGTTGCATAGTGGAACAAATAATGTCTGATGAAATAAGTTTGGAAGAACGTAAGGTCGTTTATCGCGCACGTCGTGGTTTAAAAGAAATTGATGTGTATTTCGATCCTTATGTTAAAAACTATTATTTAACCGCCGATGCTGATGAAAAGGCGCTATTTGCAGAGTTGGTTGATCAAGAAGATCCAGACTTGCTGGATTGGTTTATGGAAGTTGGTGAGCCGCCTCGCGTTGAGTTAAAAGATTTTATTAGAAAATTAAAACATTATGTACACGGCTAATCGTGTTTTTGAGTTGCAATACAGTCGATTTTCCTTTGTATTGCAACTTTTAGTTTTTGTCACTGTTCTAATTTTAGCCTACCAATTGCTAGCTCTTTCATTTTGGCTGCTTAGCCTTGTTGTCATGGTTTTATTTTGGTTTCTGTTGTTACGGCGTCCTTTAATAAAGCGTTTTGAGTATTTGGATCATCAGCATTGGTCATTTGAGTTTGTGGATACTTCTATCGCAATCCAAGGTCGAACAATCACTAAAATTATTGATCACCAAGCTTATATTACGATCTATTTTTCTGATACTCAGTACCAACCTTTAACGATTTGGTGGGATCAATTGGCAATTTCGCAGTGGAAAAACTTAAAATTATTAATAAAAATGCTTTAATTGTTGGACAATTTTACAACTGTATATAATTAATTATATGTTTATTTTCAGTTGTTTATGTCATTTTTGTTTTACGTTCATTTAAATTGTTAGATTAAATACTCTAAAATTTCGTGAAAATCTGAATTGTCAGACAATCTGACCATCAACTTGTATTCATTTTCGTTAAAGTACAAACACCAACGTAAAGTGTGGTGGAGGTCCAAAGTGATGGAAATTCCAACATGGTCGTTTCTGGTGATTGCAATTGTTTTTGCAATTGTTATAGGAAGAGCAGGAACTTTACTCAGGGAACTTCTTGAATCGCATCAATCAAAAGTTGTTGTGACCAAGAGAAAGAGATTGAAAGTGTCATCAATATATCATACTCCCGTGAATACTGATGACGAACGCCAATCTAGTATCTATCAAAAATAGATACGCAATGTTGTAGGAGGTCTCTATGGAGATTTCAATGTGGATGTTTCTAGTAATTGCAATCGTTATGGCGATTGTTGTAGGAAGAGCTGGAACATTACTAAAGGATTACTTTCAACAAAACTAAAAGATAAAGAGTTTCACGTTTTTACCAGTTAATAAGTAGCATGTGCTGAACCGTCGCAATGCTACTTTTTTTTGCCTAAAATTTTTGTATTTTCAACTCTCTGTCAATTCACCTATCTGTGAATTGTGTCAAAATGCACATGTTAAATTAGAGCAATTACTCTTTAATTCAAGTATTGCATCTGATAAGGTACATCTAAAAGGAAAAACAAATTAATTAGAGGACAGGAAGAATGTCTAAATTCCAGAAAATGGGACAGGGTGTGGCGGTTGCGTTACTCACAACATCAATATTATCAGGGTGTTCACAAATCATTAAAACAGGGGCTAATGTCGCATTAAGTTTTAGTGAAAATCATATTGTTCCACCAATTTTGGCGATGGATGACGCCGAAATGGTTTGTAATTCAGGTAATGCCTTAACCCCAGCGGTGATGTCAACCAAAGATATGGGTGCTGATCCAACACGCATGGCGGTGTTATTGTATACCTCAGCAGGTATTTGTGCTGAAAATAAAGCCTTAGAAGCGGAACTCCGCTATTTGCGTGCTTCGAAAGCAGGTCAAGTTTCTGAAGCTCAAGATGCTCGTATTGAACAAAAACGTTGGGCGGGAATTGCTGCTGAACGTCAATATGCAGGTTATCAACTTTTTGCTAATCGTTGGGAATCAAAATATAAATATAAATTGGGTGATTCATGCCCAACAATGCGCAATGATTTAGATCAGACAGTTTACCTTTTAGGGATGGTAAGTGGTCTGCAAGCAATGACCAATGATATTAACTCTGGTGGCGCGATTAATGTCCCGAAAGATATTGCGGGTATTGTTGAGCGTGGCATGACCTGTTTGGATAATGAAAAATTCTGGGGCGCGCCGATGGCGACGCGAGCTGTGATTTGGACTTTATTACCAGGTGCGGGTGACGGTAAACCTGAACCTTATGCAACCATGAAAGAATCAATGCAAATTGGTGAGAAAAAAGGTGTTCGTTTATCACATGCATTATATGCAGTTGCTGCACAAGCAAGTGGCGATGATGCCAAATTGCGTGATGCTTTCCGCTCTTATGCTGCTGCAACAGGTGAAGACAAACCAGCAAATCCTCAATTTAGATTGATCGATAAGATGGCTGGTTTGATGGTCCGCGGTATAGCTGATCGTTATTGGACTGAGAATACAGGTGTACGCTCTGGTGATGAAGGTTTGACTTCTTTCTGGGATGATAAGAAAGAGAGTTCATCTGAATTGGATGCGTTATTTGACGGTGGTGATGGCGCATCAGCACCAGCAGAAGGAACACCTGCAGAGTAAACTTGAATTAAACGACCTTTTACACGTGAAACATTTAAACTGGTAAAAGGTCAGTTTTTTCATGGGGTGGTAATGGATGAAAGATCACGTATGGATACCGAAAGTTATTTTAATCGCTGTATGTGTTTCTATATCAGCGTGCTTGCAAGTATTTGCAGATCACTTCATTTATTGGAAACCTAGTTTACTCGCTGAATTTTGGCGTTTATGGACGGCACATTGGGTTCATGTTGGATGGATGCATTTTTTCTTAAATATGTTGGCATTCGCATGTTTACCTTTTATTTTTCCTCATGCTCGTAATTGGCACTTATGTGTTCTGCTGTTAATCCTTCCTCCGTTTATTAGTCTTATCTTTTATTTCTACTTACCTTATATCGATGCCTATGCTGGTCTTTCTGGCGTGCTGCATGGATTATATGTTGCTGTTGGTCTCGTGTATCTGAAATATCCTAAAGAAAGAAAATTTGCCTTATTGGTCTTGTTGCTGATCGCAGCAAAATTAATATGGGAAAATACTTTTGGTCAGACAGGTACTGCACAGTTAATTGGTAGTCCTGTTTTGACAGAAGCTCATTTGATTGGTGCGATTGGTGGTTTGTTCTGTGGATTAGGTTATTTATTGTTAAGAAGGATAGAGAGAGAACATATAAGTTGATAAAAAAAACCAACAAAAAAGTGATTGTAGTCATTCTTTTTTGGAAAAGATTGCTGCAAATTTAGGCGGTTTAAAAGGGATTGGTTACGAAGAGGGTAAATTCACTTATCTATCAACCATGGACATCGCATGATTCAACATCTTTGGATGGGTGTTGATAACAATAAACTGGAATAGACATGCAAAATGATCAAGAGAAAATGTCTGGGTTAGCCCGATTAGGCTATATCTGGAATGATTGGATATCAACATTCATCATTCTTGCTTTGTTGCTAATGACTTTGCTTATTGGTACTGGCGAGATGATTCACGGTCAAATGCTCCGTATGGGGGAGCGTCTTTACGGTGATCAAACAACTGGGATGCAGTATTCGTTTTTACGAGCTGAACCTGAAAAACCATCTTGTGATCGACATCCTAATATTGAAGCGCAAGTTCAAGAGCAGATGAAAGCGAATGCTGCTGATGAATTTGCAAGCATGTTTGGTGCAGCTTCTGAATCAGATGTACGTGCTTCGTTACTAGCTGCTCAACAGCAATGTGATGAAAAATATCAGTTCTATGATAAAGCAATGAAGCACTTGGAAGCTCATCCAAGTATTCGTACTTATCGTAAAGTTGAAACAACCTTCTTTGGTATCTTTAAGCTAGGTTCTGAGAACCAAACTGTTCTATTACTTGTAATGGTTTTGTTTGCTTCTATTACTGCTTCGCTTCGTTATCACCATATTGGTCTTCGTGCGCCAAAGAGTAAAATCGACTATCGCGTTTATTCAGCGCTAATGGTGGCTGGTAATGCATTACTCAGCTATTCAGTTGTTAGTCAGTACCATTCTGTATTGAACTCAGGTGTTGAAGTCGCTGGAAAGACAGCCGTTTTATATTGGTTGTGGATTGCCTTATTCGTATCACTTACGATTATCAGTGTTTTCCAATTTATCTTTATTCCTAAAACTGCACAGCCTAAAGGTAACTTTGGCCTAGCATTATTAAGCGTTCCGCTTTATGCATTTATGTCCTTGGTAACAGGTATTGTGTTTACCTTCTTCATGGACTATCCAATGGGGCAAGGGATCTACTTAGGAATTTTGATCGAATTCTCTGGTATTTTCTTAAATCTTGCATTGTTTATTTGGGCGGGTATGTTGCTCACTCAAACGCGTGTTATGGATTTATTCTTAAATATCTTACGTCCGTGGAATCTTGCACCTGAAACTTTAACTTGGTTAATTTTGATTGCAGCAGCGATTCCAACAGCATACACAGGTGCTTCTGGTATCTTCGTTATTGCAGCGGGCGCGATCATTTATAAAGAAGTTTGGAATTCTGGTGCGCGCCGTCAATATGCCTTAGCTGTATCAGCAATGTCAGGTTCGTTAGGTGTGGTTATTCGTCCATGCTTATTGGTTATCTTGATTTCAATGCTGGATAGCCGTCATGTAACGTCTACAGAGTTATTTGATCATGGTATCTATGTTTTCTGGTTAACTGCATTTATTTTCCTTGGCGTTTCATTGATTCTTGCTGAAGAAAAATTCCGTGTAAATTCACCAAAAGTTGCTGTACCTGGAATGTTACGTGCATGTGTACCTGTGATTCCTTATGTAATCATTGGTTTTGCAGTTGTGATGTTCTATAAACTTGCGTTAGATACATCAATCAATGAGTTTACAGCGCCAATGATTTTACCATTGGTGTTGATTGCAATGATTTTGTTTGACAAATTGTTTGCAGCAAAACTTGCACCAGCTCCAGTTGTTGATGCAAAGCATGAGGCATTAGTTCGTGAACATGAACAGAAATCAGACTTCTTAAAAAGCCATGATCCTCATGGTGGTAAGAGTTTTGGTTTTGGTGGTGCATTACGTTTTGCAACTTCAGAAACAGTTGGTCATATCGGTGCGTTGATTCTACTGATGGCATTATCTGCGAGCGTTGGTGGTTTAATCGAGCGTGCTGAAGTGGTTGAGTTATTACCAACTCACTTGGGTAATATCTACATTTCTCTTGCCTTTATTGCAATGTTACTTGCAATTATTGGTATGACTACCGATCCATTCGGTGCTGTAATCTTAGTTGCTGCGACAGTAGCGCCAGTCGCTTATGAGAACGGTATTCATCCGATTCACTTCTGGATGATCGTATTGGTTGCATTCGAATTTGGTTATGTAACACCACCTGTGGCATTAAACCATTTGTTGACGCGACTCTCTGTCGGGGATGAAGAAGTATCGGCTGCTGATAAGGAAGCGAAAGAGAAATACACAAGTTTCTATTATCGTTATGAGCGTTGGTTATTACCGATTATCGTATTGTTCTCATCTTTAGTATTGGTGACCTATGCACCATATATCTTCCAAATGTTTGGTTGGTATAAACACTAAGTGTTGAAATAAAAAAAGCACCTTCGGGTGCTTTTTTATTTTTTAAGATTTAAAATGCTTTGGGCATCATCAATGTTGATAAGTTATTTTTAAAGATCAAATATTTTAGCGTTGAATCATTTTCTTTTGACGTTGAGTCAATGGACTACATAATAAAATTGCCAGCAAAATAATACAAAATCCAATCACGCTGTATAAATCAGGTACTTCATCCCAAAGTAAGAAGCCCCATACACCTGCAAAAATAATTGCCATATAATTCACAGGTGCAATTTGTCCTGCTGGCGCAAGTCGATAAGCATGAGACATAAAAATTTGGCTGACATTAGCAAGTATCCCTGCGCCAATCAAAAATAATAATTCTTTTACATGGTAGGTTCGCCACATCCAAAACATTGGAATCACAGAAAGTGCTGATCCTATCAAGCAGAAATAAAATACGATGCGTTCAGGTGGTTCAGTTTGAGTTAATGCTCGAACGGTTACAAAAGCCATTGATGCAAGTAAGCTAGAGGCGATACCAATCACCGAAATCCAGTTCAATAGACCTTGATCGGGTTTAGCAACGCAAAATACGCCAATAAATCCTAAAACCGCTGCACAAAGCATAGCAATGGTGATTTTTTCTTTTAGAAATAACCATGCAATAACTGGAATAAAAATTGGGGAAGAGTAGGTAAATACCATTGCATTTGATAGCTTTAAATGCGCAATTGCGTAAAAGAAACCATACATAGCTGCAAGTCCAACAATACTACGCCAAGTATGCATCCATAGTTTTTCTGTTTTTACAAAGCCAATACCTTGTTTAAAAATAAAAGGCAGAAACAGGATGAGTCCAACCACGTTGCGGAAAAATACAATTGTATAGTTATCAACCGTATGTGATGCATAACGAATACAGATACCCATGATCGAAAAAAGAAGGGCAGAGGTTGTCAGGCAACCAATCGCAAGTAAAAGATTGCGATTAGTTTGAAGTGAATTCATATTAGACACGAAACTTTGAGACTAAAGTTATTCTATGCTTGTCAAACGATGAAAGAAATGTGCTTTTAAACTGGATTTTAGATTTGTTGAGTGACTTATATCCATCATACCGCAATCAGTGTGAATACAAACTTATGAGGATCTATATAAAAAATCGCGATTAGAAATATGAGATTGATATTTAAATGAGTAAAAAGCTTTAAATCGGATTAAAGCTTTTGTTGTTTTAAGATTTATGTTGTGCGGAGATTTGAGCCTCCAAAAGTTTAATTTGATCTTCTTTGAGCTTAAGTAAAGTATCAACATCGTTATTTTGTTGTTTCAAGTCACGCTGTTGGTCTTGCAGTTGCTGATGAATATCATCTAGCTTTGCAATCTCTTCTTTGGCTAAACTGTCATTGCTCGGAAGTGGTGATTTGACAATTGACTCTTCAACTAATTGTATTGGTGCAGCAACTTCACTGCTCGCCGTATTTATATCTGGACTAACAGTTGTTTCTGCTTTGGATATAATTGTTTTTTCGGCAATTGGTTGTGTAGCTGTGGTTGTCGATTGCTGATCTTTTTGTGATAAAAACCATTGAATTGCAAGAAACAAAACCACAACAACGCTAATTCCACCAATTATCGTCCATAATAATTTGGAATTTTGAGTTTGGTATGTGGACATCATTTTTAACCTTCTAGTCAAAATGACGAGGTTTGAATTGTATCACCCCAATTTCATCTGGCTCAGCGGGTTGTTGCTCTTCCACGTGGGTCGGGCGTTTTTCGCTATAAGCACATTCGATACATTCAATCCACTCGTCATCCACAGTGATGATCTTAACCACACGATCTAACGCGCCACATTTAGGGCATTTTGCACCCGCGATGAACTGTCTTTTCATGTCAGTTAATTACACCCTGTGAACAATAATGACGTAGTTTAAGCGGTTTTATTGGTGTTCGTCCAACCTTGATGGCGTAATAATGCATCTATTTTTGGTTCTCTTTTTCGGAAATTGCGAAATGCATCAAGTGCAGTATCTTTTCCGCCAACTGCTAGAATAAACTTTCTAAACTCTTTTCCTGTATCAGTGTTAAAAATACCTTCACTTTCGAAGCGATCGAAGGCATCGCTGGCTAAAACTTCTGCCCATTTATAAGAGTAATAACCTGCAGCATAACCGCCTGCAAAAATATGGCTGAAACTATGTTGAAAACGGTTATAAGGTACCGCAGGAACCACGGCAAATTTATCGCGAATATCGTCCAATGTCGCTTGGATTTGCTGACTGTTTAAGGCAGGTGCCTGACGGTGAATGCTTAGGTCAAACAATGCAAATTCTATCTGACGTAAGGTTTGCATTCCTGATTGGAAGAAACGCGCATTGAGTAACGCAGATAGTAATTCTTGGGGCAAAGTTTGCTTGGTTTCGGTGTGTTCACTGAGTACATCTAAACTTTCATTGTCCCATGCCCAGAATTCCATAAATTGACTTGGTAATTCCACTGCATCCCACGCCACGCCGTGTGTGCCTGCCACAGAAATATTATCCACCTCTGTGAGCATGTGATGTAAGCCATGTCCAAATTCATGGAATAAGGTAATGACTTCATCGTGAGTCAATAGTGCAGGTTGATCGCCAATCGGCGGAGTAAAGTTACACACCATATAGCAAATTGGTTTCTGTAGACCATTGGCCGTTTGCACACGAGAACGGAAACCACTCATCCAAGCGCCACCGCGTTTGCCGTTACGGGCATATAAATCAAAGTAGAAACCGCCGACCACTTGACCTTGATCTTCAATTTCAAAATAACGTACATCATTTTGCCAAACAGGGGCTTGGCATTCGATGATTTGAATACCGTAAAGACGTTGTACGATCTGGAATAAACCTTGAACCACTTTGGGTGCAGGGAAATAGGGTTTAAGCGCTTCTTGAGAAAGATTGAACTGTTGTTGTTTCAATTTTTCAGAATAGTAGGTTGCATCCCAAGGTTTGAGCTCTTCAATACCCTCTTGTTGTGCAATCGCTTTGAGTTCTGCAATTTCAGCCAGTGCTGGGGTACGGGCATGCTCTGCCAGATCAACCAAGAATTTATCTACGGTTTCAACATTAGGTGCCATTTTGCTGGCAAGGGAATATTCTGCAAAATTGTTGAAACCAAGCAACTGAGCCATTTCCTGACGCAAGCTCAAGATTTCTTCCATCACTGGGGTATTGTCAAATTCAGTTTGGTCGGATTGTTCTGAGGCACGGGTGACATAAGCCTTATACAGCTCTTCTCTTAATTCACGATCATCGGCATAGGTCATAATCGCAAAATAAGCAGGGAAGTCGAGTGTGGCAACGGCTTGCCCAAGCTCACGCTGTTGTCCGTATTGTTTTAACAGTTCAACACTGCTTTGTGGCAGGCCTTTGAGTTGCGCTTCCGTTAAAGGTTTAAAGTAGGCTTGTGTTGCATCTAACACATGGTTTGAGAAGTCAGAAGAAAGCTGTGATAAACGTGCTGAAATTTCTGCATAACGTTTTTTGGCTTCACCTTCGAGTGCAACGCCAGACAGTTTAAAATCACGTAGCGCGAGTTTAATGGCGCTTTGTTGTGCTTCACTAAGTGTCTTAAATGCAGCGCTATCGTGAATCTGCTGATAAGTTTGATACAGCGCCGTGTGTTGTCCAAGCTGCGTATAGTATTCACTTAAACTTGGTAACAGGGCTTGGTAAACCTCACGGGTTTCGGCATTGTTCATGACTGCATTGAGATGTGACAAAATGCCCCACGATTCACTCATGTTATTTTCAAGTTGATCGACTTCTGCCAAGGTTGCCAGTTGGGCTTCAGAGCCTTGTGGAACTTCATTGAGTTGATTTAAGAAGTTTTGACCGTTTTGAATCGTTTGTTCAATCTGTTGTTTTAAATCGGCAAGTTGAATTTGATCAAATTGAGGAAGGGGAAGTGTCGCTTGTTGGAGTGTCATTGTATTTTTGCCATATTCATCTTTAAACATAGTTATAGATGTAGGGCTTAAGCCTCTATAAATCAAGGCTGATTGATTATTTATTAGATGAGTATTTTGTTGTTCTATAAATTTTATTCATTGCTAACGCACATATTTTAAGACCAAAAAATTAGAGAGCCGAAGCTCTCTAATTAAATGTTATTCACTCTTGGTCTTGGCATTTGACTTTTTCTTTTTCACTTTCTTCTTTGGCTTTTCTTTGCTTTCAGGCTTCGCAGAAGATTTTTTACCTGTTTTTTTTGTATAAGAATTAGAACTCGATTTGCTCTTATCCTTTTTCTTACGCACAGGCTTTTCACCATCTTCACTAACTTTAGCTGTTGTCGATTGTGATTTGCCAAAAACCTCTTCAGTGGTTGAAGCACGATTTGAAGTATTGGTTCTTGGCGCTTTTTGACGAATTGTACGTCCCAAATGCGTCAGTTGTTGAACCAATTGGAAGTCAATTTTACGTTCTTCCAGATTTACGCCTGCCACTTGAATTTTGACTTCATCACCGAGGCTAAATGACTGCCCACGATTCTGACCAATCAAACTTTGGCTGGCTTGATCGTAAAGGAAGAAATCTTCACCGAGCTGGCTGACATGAATCATACCATCGACATAGAGGTCTTTCAGCGTCACGAATAGACCAAATTCAGTCACCGCACTAATGATGCCAACAAACTCATCACCTAAATGCTGTTGCATATAATGGCATTTCAACCATGTGGTGACGCTGCGTGAAGCTTCATCGGCTCGACGTTCAGTTTGTGAAAAATGCTCCCCTGCATCATCTAAAGCTGCACCAGACAATGGATAAACTTTCTTATCGAGATAGGCTTTAATGGCACGGTGTAACAATAAATCTGGATAACGTCGAATTGGTGAAGTGAAATGCGTATAAGCTTCATAAGCAAGACCATAATGTCCTGCATTATTCGCACCATAATAGGCTTGCATCATTGAGCGTAATAACACTGCATGAATACTTGGCGCATCTAAACGATCTTTGGTCGCTTCAATCACGGCTTGGTAATCAGCTTGGGTTGGTTGCTCTGGGAATGGCAAACCGAGTAATTTGACGAAATCACGGACTTTTTGAATACGTGAGAATTCTGGCGCTTCATGAACACGATACAACATTGGAATATCATGTTCTAATGAGTATTCAGCTGCGGCAACGTTCGCCAATAACATGCATTCTTCAATCAGTTTATGCGCATCATTACGAGTACGTGGCAAGATTTCCTTGATTCCACCTAACTCATCAAAGGTCATATAGGTTTCAATGGTTTCAAATTCCATCGCATGACGTTTGGCACGAAGTTCTTTTAGTGTCTGATAAAGCTGGAATAGGGTATTTAACGATTTATGAACGCTTTTATCTTGTGGAATGGCATCGGTTGCCCCGTCAAAATAAGCAGCCACCTGATTATAGGTCAAACGTGCTTTGGAATGCATCACCGCAGGGTAGAACTCATAACCTGTGACTTTACCTGCACGTGACAGTTTTAAATCGCAGACCATACACAGACGGTCAACATGTGGATTGAGAGAACACAATCCATTCGACAATGCTTCTGGCAGCATTGGCAAAACAAAGTGTGGGAAATAAACCGATGTACCACGTTCTTCAGCTTCTTCATTTAAAGGCGAATCTAAACGGACATAATGGCTCACGTCTGCAATTGCCACTACAACACGGTAACCACCACCTGAGCGTTTCTCTGCGAATACGGCATCGTCGAAATCTCGTGCATCTTCGCCGTCGATTGTGACTAATGGCAAATCGCGTAAATCAACACGACCTTTGCGATCTTGTTCTGAAGGTTCTTTAAAACTTTCAGCTTCTTTAATGACGGCTTCTGGAAATTCATAAGGCAAACCAAATTCTAAAATGGTTTGTGGAATAATAATTTCAGTGTCAGCTTTGTCCGCCATAGACTGTACAACATGACCTGTCGCTAATTCTTCACGAGTCGGGTAATCATCAATCGCAACTCGTAGCATATCGCCAACTTTGGCATTGGCATGTTCAATCAATTCTTTTTCTAAGGTAATTGGTTGGTGCTGATTTGGATTGCTTGGCTGAATAAAGTATTCACCTTCATGTTCAGCGACTTTACCAATAATTTGTTTGACACGACGTTGTACGACTTCGGTAATAAAGCCCCAAGCTTTACCTTTACGGTCAACAGAAGTTTGGCGTACTTTAACGCGATCACCATTAAAGACTAGACGTAATTCACGTTCAGGTAATAGTACATCATCCTGACCTGCGATATTTGCCGTACCTAAACCTTTACTGTTTATATAAACCGTTGCTTCATGGCTTGGTAAATCGGTTGCAGGTTGATATTTAAAACCATCTTTCATTAACTGACCGTCGCGAACCATTGCACTTAAACGATGATTCAATGCATCAATACTTTTTTGATCTGGGATATTAAAGTGGTCAACCAGTTCTGCATGAGACTGTGCAGTTTTTAATTGTTCTAATGTAGTTAGAATAAGAGTTCGGCTAGGAATAGGATTATCGTAACGTTGCGCTTCTGCTTTTGCTTCGGGATCAACCCAATTTGTAGTCATATCGTTTCATTTCACATCTGGCAGATCGGTTTAGCATAAGTCATTCAAACTTTAACTGCACGTCAAAGATTGCAAGATTCTGTTTATTGTCCAATCTGAATAAAGGAGAGAACACTATATTAACAAGCGTTGAGCTAAAAAATGCCGAAAAAATATAAGAATTGGTTAAAAAACATTTGATTGATTTAAAAAAAGAGAAAAAAACAGGATCATCCCTTGTGTAATGTGGTTTTAGTTTGTATTATTGCGCTCGTGTTACGGTGAGATGGGTGAGTGGCTGAAACCACATCCCTGCTAAGGATGCGTACGGGTAACTGTACCGAGGGTTCGAATCCCTCTCTCACCGCCACTTTACTTAAAGCGCTCATAGCTCAGCTGGATAGAGCACTTGGCTACGAACTAAGGGGTCGGGAGTTCGAATCTCTCTGAGCGCACCAAGTAAAGATTTAATGTAACACTTGCCTAAATAGGCACATAAGTAATGCGCTCATAGCTCAGCTGGATAGAGCACTTGGCTACGAACTAAGGGGTCGGGAGTTCGAATCTCTCTGAGCGCACCAACTTAATATAAGAAACCGCTTAATTGCGGTTTTTTTGTGCCTGAATTTTATGATTGAATATGAATTAAATGATAAATGTAAAAAAGCCGCTGAAATCAGCGGCTTTTTAGTTGGTCTATTTAGAAATGATTGATTGAACTGAATAAATTGTCAGTTAGACTCGTTAATTGTGATGGAAGAGAGATGAGGTCAGTGACTGATCCGCCATTTGGATTTGGTTCACCTACAGCAATTGTTGATGAAACAGTTCCAGTAATTGCATTCAAGATACTATCTACGCTGCCATTAATATGATAATCCCCACCGCCTAAATTGACGTTAATCAAGCTATCGATAGTTTCAAAAGTACTATCACTTGCTAGATTTGTGAGATTATCTTGAAGTGTATCTATGGCAAGATTAGCGTTAGTGATACCCGTTTGAATTGGTTGAGCAATTCCTGAAATCACATCACCACTATCAAAGCCGTTACCTATATTGGTGATAATCTCAGAAATAGATCCTAATGGGCTACCTGATATACTTCCAGTAATACCATCAATAACACCAGTGGCAATATCAAGTGGATTACCAAAAGCAAAATCATTTGTAATATGTTGAAGAATATCTGCTGCACTTGAACTGTTATTGATTAGAGTACCTACAACGCCAGTTGCAGACTCAAGTACACCACTAAGATCACCACCAGATAAATCAGAAATCGCTTCAAGTGTTCCATTCACTGTATCTCGTGAAGTTTCGAAACTAAGCGTACCTAAATCCGCTAGATCACCAACAGGGTGCTCAACTTGAGGAACGGCGCTGATAATTGTATCTGCAACAGTATTAATTCCTGTATTGATAATTTCTGTTTTGAGGCTTTCTACGCCCTGAAGAATATCGATACCAGTTTGGATTACACCTGTAATTGGATTATTGGCGAGGTCACCGCCAGTAATACCACCAATAATACCAGTTACAGCATCAAGCGGATTACCACCGACACCACCCGTAACACCGCCAATAATATCAGTCACAGCCTCAAGTGGATTGCCACCGACACCGCCAGTAATACCATCAATAATACCAGTTACAGCCTCAAGTGGATTGCTACCGACACCACCAATAATACCACCAATAATACCAGTTACAGCCTCAAGCGGATTACCACCGACACCACCCGTAACACCGCCAATAATATCAGTCACAGCCTCAAGTGGATTGCCACCGACACCGCCAGTAATACCACCAATCATACCAGTTACAGCATCAAGTGGATTACCGCCAATTCCACCCGTAACACCACCAATAATATCAGTTACAGCCTCAAGTGGATTGCCACCGACGTCACCCGTAACACCGCCAATAATATCAGTCACAGCCTCAAGTGGATTACCGCCAATTCCACCCGTAACACCACCAATAATATCGGTAATATTTCCCAGAGGATTGCTACTACCAAGGTCGGTTAGATCGCCTACAATATGTTGAATTGTGTTTGAAGCAGTTGTTCCATTATTAATTAAAGTTCCAATTACACCTGAGGCAGAACCTACGGCACCATTAATATCTGCACCGGCTAAATCTGAAATTGCTTCAAGTGTTCCATTTACAGTATCGCGTGAAGTTTCAAATGTAAGTGTCCCAAGATTGGTCAAATCAACGATTGGATGTACTTGGGGTAATACACCACTAATTACGCCACCTACTGTATTTATTCCTGTATTGATAATTTCTGTTTTGAGGCTCTCTACACCTTGAAGTACATCGATACCAGTTTGAACAATGCCTGTGACTGGATTGTTACCTAAATCGCCACCCGTAACACCACCAATAATATCGGTTACAGTTTCTAGTGGATTTCCACCAACACCACCCGTAAT
>Ga0209915_1001407_pt1 | contig 34438 bp, 27 predicted proteins | sample ThiBiot_750_plan_FD_183952 | JGI IMG/M metagenome (GOLD analysis project Ga0209915, IMG submission 183952) | Wastewater bioreactor microbial communities from Cape Town, South Africa - Thiocy_cont_750_plan (SPAdes) | ecosystem: Engineered > Bioreactor > Thiocyanate-remediating > Anaerobic-Aerobic... | reverse complement strand
GCGTATTTACGATTTTTCCATCGTAATTACGCATAATTACGTCGCAGTTTTCCGTAGTTACGGGTCACAGTGTGATCGTAGCTACGGCGTAATTACGTCACAATTTGACCGTAATAGAAGACATGGGCAATACAGACGCTGATTTACAAGCAGTGATAAGTAAAAAAACATGACTATCGAAGTCAATTTCGATATGAAAGTGAAATAACCGAACCAGGTTATTATCAAGTCTATCTTGACACGCATCGAGCCAAAATTGAACTGACAACAACCGAACAAGTCGGTATTCATCGATAGTAGCTATGCTTTACCACCATCGCCAGATAGTTGCAAACATAGTCAAGTGAATATCGATCCAAATACGAATGAAATCATTGGTTCGATTCATTTCAAAGATTTTCCATTGAGTGCTTTCAGAGGTGTAACAACATATTTTGTTTTTACTGTCGACAATTCGACAGATTTTGGTGTTTGGACGAATGGTACTCTTTCATATCGACAAACAAATACAAATGAATGTTCATCAGGTGCATACATCATTCTTTCATCGAATCAAGAACAACAAACAACAACAACAGTTTATGTTGGTATTAGTTTTGTTTCCATTGAACAAGCTCATATGAATTTACAAAGTACAAACAAAACTGCAATCATTCGATACACTTCGTGATCTTGTTCAACAGAAATGGCTTAATGAACTTTCGAGATTTACAGTGAATTCATCATGGAATCCAAATGCAGAAAATTAAATTCTACACATCACTCGTTCATTCAATGTCAAGTCCAACCATATGGGATGAATCGAACGGTGTTTATCTTGGTTTCGATAATCAGATTCATACGAAACCTGATTATATGAATCATATTTATACTGATCTTTCGATTTGGGGCATATTTCGAACGCAATTTCCATTTATTATCCTTCATGATTCAAAACGTGCGAATGATATTATTCATTCGATTTTGTTAATTGTTCAACAAGGTAATTATCTACCAATGTGGCCATTAGCTAATGGACACACAGGTTGTATGATTGGTTCACAGGCTGATATTATGATAAGTGATTTGATTATGAAACATGCGACAATGATTCCTATTTGAATCTAATACAAGTTATCGAAGCTCTACAAACTGTTTCGAATATGAAGCAAATACATGATAGTCGTTTTGATCATCCAACATATATTAAATATCGTTATGTACCATATGATCTGCATCATTATTCAGCATCGTTAACATTGAGCTATGCGTATGATGATTGGGCTATTGCAAATGTGATGTCATATGTAGGTTTGAAAGACGAAGCTCAAGAATATTATAATCGATTGAAATGGTATGAAAATATTTTTGATACAAAAACGAAATTTTTCTGTCCAAAAAATTCGACTGGTGAACTTCTTTGTCCTGAAACGAATCCTGAACATTTGATTCCATTTGATTATCGATATACAGAAGATGATGCATGGCAATATCGGTTTTTTGTTCCATATGATACGCCACGATTAATTGAAATGTTTGGTGGACCAGAGAGTTTTGCTGAACGACTCGATAAATTCTTTGTCGAAAGTCAAAATTGGCCAACAACAACAATACCAAATGCTTACTATTGGGCAGGAAATGAACATGATCTCTTCTGTGTTTGGCAATTTCATTATGGGAATCGATATCGATCGGATTTAACTCAACGACTTTCGAGATGGTTCCTTGAAGATGCATATACAATTTAACCTGATTGACTACGATGCTATGTCAGTGTGATGTATATTTACTAGCCTTGGTTTCTATCCATTATCTGGTTCATCGACATATTCAGTTGGTAGTCCCATTTATGATCATGCTATACTATTCGTAGAAATAATGGTCAATGTGCATTGAAAATCATTGTGCATAATAATTCACCGAATAATATCTATGTCGAACGTGTACTATTGAATAATCAAACTTTATCTACATTTCCTTTTCTTGATCATATTCGTGATTTTCAATGTTCAAGTGATGATTCATTTGTACAGCTTGAATTTTTTATGTCCTCATCATTTTGAAAATCAAAATAAATTATCAAACTCCTTCAGATCTTATTAGTATTCGTTTAATCATACAAATGATTCTTTTTCCACATCTAATCAGTTCTCATAGTTGAGTTCATTCTTTCTAATACCTCTGTCAAAACGCTTCTATCAGCAGCTACTACTATTTGTTACCACTCTTCCATTAAATGATTTATAGAAAGTGTGGTAGCATAGTTCCTACGGACCAAAAAGAGCATATCATATATAATTATTTATTTTAAATGCACGATTCATTATGTAGGAAAAGTCAATTTTCGGTGTCAAAACTGAACCAATCTACAGTTACGATTGATTGTCTTGACATTGACACAAAACTTGTTATTCTACAATGATATTGATACATGATTATCAAGAAAGCACCCATACGAAAACCTCAATACTCTTATATTATTGAATCTTTTCGACGAGAATCACTTTCATATGTTATGCCAACTTTCAAAAAAATCTTTCGACTATTTCATCTCATCCAACATCACCTAACAACAGAATATTTATCATAAATCTTCTCTTCACCTCTTTTACTCAATTGAAAACAAATCTTTCGACTATTTCATCTCATCCAACATCATCTAATAACAGAATATTTATCATCACTCTTCTCTTCACCTCTTTTGCTCAATTCAAAACAAATCTTTCGACTATTTCATCTCATCCAACATCACCTAACGACAGAATATTTATCATAAATCTTCTCTTCACCTCTTTTGCTCAATTCAAAACAAATCTTTCGACTATTTCATCTCATCCAACATCACCTAACAACAGAATATTTATCATTACGCTTCTCTTCACCTCTTTTGCTCAATTCAAAACAAAGCTTTCAACTATTTCATTTCATCCAACATCACCTAACAACAGAATATTTATCAACACTCTTCTCTTCACCTCTTTTGCTCAATTCAAAACAAATCTTTCGACTATTTCATCTCATCCAACATCACGTAACGACAGAATATTTATCAAAAATCTTCTCTTCACCTCTTTTGCTCAATTCAAAACAAATCTTTCGACTATTTCATCTCATCCAACATCACCTAACAACAGAATATTTATCATTACGCTTCTCTTCACCTCTTTTGCTCAATTCAAAACAAAGCTTTCAACTATTTCATTTCATCCAACATCACCTAACAACAGAATATTTATCAACACTCTTCTCTTCACCTCTTTTGCTCAATTCAAAACAAATCTTTCGACTATTTCATCTCATCCAACATCACGTAACGACAGAATATTTATCAAAAATCTTCTCTTCACCTCTTTTGCTCAATTCAAAACAAATCTTTCGACTATTTCATCTCATCCAACATCACCTAACAACAGAATATTTATCATTACGCTTCTCTTCACCTCTTTTGCTCAATTCAAAACAAATCTTTCGACTATTTCATCTCATCCAGCATCACCTAATGACAGAATATTTATCAAAAATCTTCTCTTCACCTCTTTTGCTCAATTCAAAACAAATCTTTCGACTATTTCATCTCATCCATCATCACCTAACGACAGAATATTTATCATAAATCTTCTCTTCACCTCTTTTGCTCAATTCAAAACAAATCTTTCGACTATTTCATCTCATCCAACATCACCTAACAACAGAATATTTATCACGAATCTTCTCTTCACCTCTTTTACTCAATTGAAAACAAATCTTTCGACTATTTCATCTCATCCAACATCACCTAACAACAGAATATTTATCATCACTCTTCTCTTCACCTCTTTTGCTCAATTCAAAACAAATCTTTCAACTATTTCATCTCATTCGACATCACCTAATAACAGAAAATGTATGACCATTCTTCTCGTCGGATGCTTTACTCACTTCATAGCAGATAATAGGATATTGTCAGAGTCGATTGTCGTGAAGTCATTGAATAAGAATTAGAGCAGGTTGCATCATTTTATTCATCGTTTATATGATGTAAGTGAAAGGGTTACTATTACACAAAGTTTCGGGGCCTACATATTCTATACATAGCGATAATCATTGTTTTGCTCTATTGTAGTGTGATGAGCACGATTATGAACAGATTGTTATGTTGAATGAAGATATAATGAAGTATTGAAATGGTATAGAGCAAAAACCAATTCATGTATTTCGATTGTTTGGTTTGACGCTCTCAATTGCAGAGTATGTTTTAGGCTGATATCGGAGTAGAACTCCTTTAACGCAGTCGATGTTCATTTATATTCAGTAGTGAATGATAACTCAGTCATTGTAGAGTTTAACAGAGAAAGTGTATATTATACGAATGAATTGTTTAGTAATGAGATATTCGAAATGCTTGTTAATTGGAAATGGATTTGATATTTAGTACATTATAATAGTTGGTGATATAATAATTGGTAAAATATAATAATTTTATTTTTCATTTGCATTTCTTTAGAAATGTGTACTATTAGAATTTCAAATTATAAACAAGAATCATATAGGATAATTAATGAACATGAGTCAAAGTCGATTCACATTTATTGTCAGTGTAATGCACACGTCATTGACTTATCATAATGAAAAAAGTATATTACCAGTAATGAATTGATTTTTTTCCGTAAAGAATTTCGTCTGTTTTGACAAGAACATTCGATAAGCATTAAAAGAGAATTTACTAGTTGGAAATGAAGAGGATATTGGACAGTATTTATCACGATTATTAATTCGTTGGTAAATAACAGTACCATGAAAATTAAATATCAAATATTCTATTGAGCTATTGTTTATCTCGTAACAAGTGAACTGGAGAAAGGATTAGTTCGTTTTTTTTCTTTGTAGATTGTATAAAGAAGTTCGAAATCGAATTGGAGAATAGAGATCAAAGGAAAATAAAATATTCAGTCGCCAGAGGTTCTATTCAGATTTCTTTTTGTTTAATATAAAAAATATGTTATTTGACACAAATTTGTACGTCAAATGAAAAATAACTCTCTATTTACCAAATGATGCGTTCGGTTATTAGATGAGTACTGTCAGTAAGTAAAATTACTTATATAGTGAAGCATATTCCTATTGAAATCGGTTGCTGATCATCATCGATAGGTTCCCATATTGTTGTGTTTTGTTGGCATTATCTCTAAGAGTGATGAACTAATTGTAAATCACCTTGAATATGATTTTTTTTAACGACAGAGGCCACACGATCGTTCATTTATTTAGTGTAGTTTACAACGATGTATCACAGTAAGTAAAAAGGAAAATGATCAACATTCCATTTGTATTAGTATAACATTTGGCACAAAAATCATCTCCAAGAATGTTACGTGATTAATATTAAAGATGTTGACTAACCTGTTTCGTGTCAACCAACAAGAAAATAAACAATTTGTGCATACGGTTATTTCAATAAGATAGTCAATCATAAATCTAACTAGGTTATTCTCATGTAACTGTAAATAACGTAAATATCGGCTTGTTCTGACGTCCGTTCGTATGTGTTCAATAATCTCAACTGGTTGCGAAGGAAATGTGTTATTTGTAATCAAGTCGATTCCGATGATAAGTTATATGAATGGTCATAGCAACGAAACTGCTCATCTATTGTGGAATATTTTGATAAAAGAACTGATTATGAAAACTACCATGGTAATAACGTAACATATAAACATGATTTATCAAGTTTTTTATCAGAATAAACTGATGATTGTTCTAAATGAAAATATAATAAACTGGAAGTCCATCAAGTAAATTTACCTTGAGTTTGAGTAATAGTGATTGATAATTTTTTAATATAGATTGTCGATAAATCTTCTTTGATTTGAATATGTGCCGGTTGATTAATTTGTTTCTTAAGGTCCTCTAATTGTGTTTGTAATTTGTTCAACATTGTTTCATGAAAATCCTTCTTTTTCATAATCTTTTGCATATCCTCAGTGAATGTATTTAATTTAACTTCAATCGTTTGAGTATGACCACGAATAGATTGTTGTAGAAGTTGCCGTTGTTCATTAGCAGTTTGTCGAATTTTATCAATTGACATATTCTCCCATTGATTAATTTCATTGATTAATCGATGATTATTTGTCTTATTTTTGTAATCATTTAAAGTCTCGATAAATTGATTTCTTTGGTCTTCCACTTTATGAAATTCTAGTTTAAGTGATTCACGATGTTCAACTAAGTCGTCAAAACAAAAATATCTCGAGCAACCAGAGCAGGCGTACGTAATTTTTTCTTCATTGCATACAGAACATTTTGTTGTAGCACTTGATGTAGCCATACTTTTAACGGTTACGTGGAAAAAAAATTGCGAGCAACGTTTGTGAAAGAAAAATGAAAATGATAACGCGTTTGTTTAAGTGATATCACATAAACTTATCTTTATGTCAATAGAAGGTTCGAGAACGAAAGAAAAAAAAACATTTATCTATATGCTTTTAAGTATGAGAAGTCGAGTTAGTTAGTTTAACAACACTAATTCGATCAGTGATATCGAATTCAACTTGATTGTTATTCATTTGAAGATCGATAACAGTCAGTTGACAATCATTACCAAACTCGTAGAGTGTTGCATTAGAAATATTGTAGATATTATGAAGTATAGTCAAGAGAACTTGTTGTGCCGGTGGATTTAAATCGGTATTATTATTAAAATCCCAGCTGGGTAATTCGAGCCACATCATTAAATAAAAATCACCATTACGTTTTTGAAAAAGTATTTCTCGACTATCGTTGAGTTGATGATCGAGTGCATAATCCAATGTTGAGGGTGTAAAATCTGCACCTTTATCACCGAATATCGAAATTAAATTTTTCACTCCTTGATAAATCGGTTTTTCTGACAAATCATTACGTAATAAACCAAAAGCTCCTTCACGACCAGCTTGACCTTGATTAACCAGTTCGTATTTATATGTACGTAAAATTCCACGTCGAAAAAATTCAGCAAACATACGAGTTGTATATTTACATTCAGCTATTTCCGAGATACCACCACTTGGAAGATCATTATTATAACCAGATTCGGTAGCTTGAATCGGTTTAAAAGATGGTGATTGAAATCTAGCGAGCCAATTGAAAGCCCAGGTTATACTACCGTAACCATTACTTCCCCAACCGTTATTACCTGGCCAACGATTTGCTTGATACAAATGTAGATTAACATAATCAATAAACGAATCGGAATTGCCAACAGCTTCATAGGATTCGACTTTAGTTAAAGATGGACCAATTACTGGTAAATTTTTCAATAATTCATCAGCTTTGACTTTGGCATAAAGAGTTGAGCTATAATTTTTGATATTTCCTATCCAATCAGTATCAGGACCATGTGAAATATCGTATTCATTCGGTGCTTCGATAGATATCGTTACGTTTAAAGCTTGAGTTTTAATTTCATTTAATTCTGCATCGATTTGTGTTGGATCTAATGGTGCTGGATATCCACCAGATCGACGTCCTGTCAACATATTCATTCGAATACCTAAACTTTCAAACAGATCATTTGATCGATTATAAGTTGCAGCATTAGCTCCGTCTCGTATGTAACGAATACCAACATCACCTAATTTCTGTTTGAGCCCAGTATAATTATATCTATATACATTCGGATACGCCCAATGTGTATTCACACCTATACTTTCGACAAATGAATCAGCAGCCACAGCTTGCACTATATCAGCTCGAACCAGAATGGCAGAGCCATGTAGAAAAAAGATTAAACTTGTTATTATCAAACGCAGCATTTTTTTTTTATAGTTAAAATTAACTTTTACATGGGTTATTTATATCAGTAAATTAAGAACATTTAAAAGTCAATAGTTCGACCTTGAAATCGATGTGAAAGCACAAATATGCTGAATGACGAACAGATAAAAAGGATATGCATTATTACCTATACATATTCATGCAACTCAATGACGTTCTCTTTTTTCCTGACGCATGAAAAGGGCGTATTCTTATTTGTTTGCACTTTATAAATGAGATAGTTAGTATATCGATTTTAACATGCAAACGAATCGACAATCATTCGGTCAATTTTTGTCTTATCAAATCAAACCAATTCCAATAAAATTAGACCAAAACGAATCATATAAAAAAACTCAACATGATCCAATAGTAAACAGTATCGATTATCTAGCTGGTCTTTTTACAAATTACTGTCTACCATACAGATTATCACCAGTCATTCTTGCCCTGCCTGGTCTTCTATTGAATACAATTCTATTTCTCTCAACTTATACATCAATACGATTAGAACGATATCATTATGTGTTATGGTTGATTAGTCGATATCTCACATATTTCTTTGATATGATCGATGGTAAACAAGCACGACGAAATAAATCTCAATCACTTGCTCGACATTATTGGGATCATTGGTGTGATACAATGAATATAGCGATGTCGACTATGACTCTCATTCGAATCTATCCAGAAGATTTCAAATATCGAATACCATCGACAGTATTAGTATCAATGACACCAATGGGATTTTATGTTAATTTTTTTCGATATTATTGTACTGGTCAATTAATTGAACCGTATACTTTACATCTTTGGCATTATGTATATGTTTTATGTTTATCCGCGCCTGTTATTGTTTTTGATACAGAAATTCCAATGAATATCGATTTTCAAGTTATGTTAGCAACTTTGTCTGCTGTGTATACGATTGTTTATATTATGGAATTCATAGAATACATAATCTCGATTAGTAGATCACCTTTATTTTCTATTAAATTGTTTCTGATGATTTTTTTGCCAACGTTCATATGGATTTCTGTTTATGTAATTGTGATTATCAATCAAACTACGATTGATTGTCCTACAGAACAAATTATTTTTCGATGTTTTGCGATCTTTATCTTAAGTAACCATGCTATCAATGTTCATTATCAACAATTAATCAACGAATCTGCGCATTTCCTAACAATTGACTCTTTCATATTTATATTCTCATTATTCGTATTAACAATTAATGACTGTCATTGTCGTTTGATTTTATTAAGCATATTATTGACCTTTCTTCTATCGGCTTATTTTATTCGACTGATAGTTAGATTACGAACATTTATTGACAAACATCCTGATATGGGTTTTCCTTTATTGATTGTCACAAAGGATAATATGAAAAATATTGATAATATAACGAATGGAAATAAATAAAAGTCTAAACTTTAAGAAGATAAGTTAATTATCGGCGAGCTTGTCGTCGCCATTGCATAATTGATTCTTTGAATGTTTTTCTGTAAAGCTTTGAAGGCAAAACAAATACAACAAAGATAAGCATTGGTGGAGTAAAAGAAATGAAATATGCACAAAGATATAGCCAAGGATTTTCGGATGGATCAACACATCCTGATACTAAAGAGATAATTAAACGCGGTGTAACTAATAGAAGCAGGATAATAGGACTGATTAGCAAGTGTTTGTGCTCATTCATTTGTTTAACGACATGTTCTTTCAGAGTTTGATTTCGTTGTGTTACTGATCGTTGCCGAGCTGTACCAAATATAATAAATAAAGCGGAACAAAGATTCGCAAGAAATGGAACGACAAGATGAATAAATAAAGTAATGGTATTGTAGGTTTGGATAAAAAGAATTTTATTATTTTATTTTGCTCGAGTAATCCTTATATCGAACGTAAGACTCTAATCGTACAAGAACAAGTTGATCAAACATTACGAGATTATAATTTAATCGAAAAAGGATTCACAGTTCGAATTGAAGGTGTCGGTTGTTCATTCAGAACTGGCTGCTCTAATTACAGAAAAATGGAAAGCTGCAGTTGCAGATATGGAAAAACCAAAGCGTGATATCAAAGATTTGTTATTTCAAACACGTAATAAAAATTAAGGTATCTATATAGTTTTATTAAAATGCAATTCGATCAGTTACATGCATTATCATACTGTTGTACGATAGCTTTCAACTCGGAATCAATAGGATATATATGTAGTTCATCAGTTCCATCTGGAAAATGAGTGTGCGATTGTTCAATCACGAGAGCTTTACTAATAGGAAAATTAAATGGATAACAATTGATGTTATTAGTATAATAGTTTCCATCGGTGATATTTCCTATGTTACAGAAGTTAACTAATGAACAATTAGCAGGATAGCTACTGACAGCGAAATATTTTGCATCACTATTGATGACGTTTTGCACAGCTTTCAAACCATTTCGTATATTCATATGCATAATGGCATCTCGTACGATGATTAAATCGAAAGATTGACCTCGAATAATACAAAAATATATTAATTCGATTAAAAATTAGAAACTTACCACGCACAGTAGATGTTCTATTGTAGAAGGAGAAAGTAGGTATTGGACATTTAACAAGATCCCAATACGCAAAGATTTTATTTGCATGTTCTGCATACCACACTTTATTTTGTTCAATAATACTTGTCACAATATCACCACCGAAATAAAGCTTAGATAATGTGTTCATCTCCCGAATAGCAAATTGCCAGAATGTATCACCACATGGCACATCAGCAACAGATGTTATTTCATATTCTATTAAAAACTTGCGCAAATGTTGAATCCAATTAAAAGCTCCGTGAATTGTCGAGCCAGGACCGGAACGAGATATACCGCCCCAAGTATTATTACCGAATATATGATCAAATATTTTTTGTCGTTCATCATCCGATAAGCATTGTGTGTCCAACGTTCGAACTGAGAAAATCACTGAAGAATCTGTCGATTTTTGATACGCCGTAATACAAACGAAATTGATAAAAACGAAGATACTAAACCATTTTATAATCTGCTTCCATCTCGCGTATGTGTTCATTATTTTTGTCAAAAACAAATCTAGAAATAGAGTGTTATTTCAGTGTTGTGAGTGAATTATTCATGCATAAAATCAAATGACACGTGTATCATCAAACAAATTTAATGTTCTACCAATCGAATCAAACGACGCTTTTATGCAAATGTAATTTTCATGTTTGTTATTGTAACATATGGCGATAATTTCTCAGAGCAATATATTTTATTTAGTATATTGTCGGTACATTTTTTTAGTTAATGGCCATGATAAGACGTTGTATATAAAAAAAACGAAAGAAAAGAATCAGATGAAACCAATAGAATGTCTTTTCTTTGTGAATTACAAAATTGCTCGCAGTCGAATCTACGACGTACGACTACGCGTGTTACGAATTTAATAGGGCAAATCTTTTTTGAATCAAAATCTAACGATGGAACATTTGAAGTTTGCGGTTGTTCGCCAGAGGTCAATCCCATTTTCATGGAAATCTACAATTCACTCGATACAAAACTGCATCATGTTATTGAAAGTATTTATATTGGTTCACAACATTCAGCAACTAATTTAACACGACTCAATGAACATAAAATCACTCATATACTCAATGTAGCTGCTGAAGTTAAAAATGCGTTTCCTGAACAATACAAATATTTCAATATCAAATTATTCGATCGACCTCGAACGAATATTCGTCAAGTGTTTTCGCATACGAATGAATTTATACAACAGGCCATCGCCGAGAATGGACGTATTTTAGTTCATTGTGATTTTGGGATTTCACGTAGTTCAACTATTATATTGGCTTATCTATTAGGAGTACATCGAATGCCGTATGAAGCTGCATTTGATTTATTAAAAGCAGCACGTCCATTTATTAAAATTCATGTTGAATTTATTCAACAATTAAAAGAATATTCGACAGAAATCTTGACATGTTAAAGGTGTCATTTACATCGTGCTATTGAATCTTTGAATGTTTTTCTGTAAAGCTTTGAAGGCAAAACAAATACAACAAAGATAAGCATTGGTGGAGTAAAAGAAATGAAATATGCACAAAGGTATAGCCAAGGATTTTCGGATGGATCAACACATCCTGATACTAAGGAGATGATTAAACGCGGCGTAGCTAATAGAAGCAAGACAATAGGACTTATTAGCAAGTGTTTGTGCTCATTCATTTGTTTAACGACATGTTCTTTCAGAGTTTGATTTCGTTGTGTTACTGATCGTTGCCGAGCTGTACCGAATATAATGAATAAAGCAGAACAAAGATTTGCAAGAAATGGAACGATGAGATGAATAAATAAAGTAATGGTATTGTAAGTTTGAACAGAACGAGAATATCGAATAACACATAGTACATGATCTTCAATTTTCATGGTATTGTTTATTAATTCATAGTTTGTAGCTGTATATTTAAACAAATCATGATATATTGGTTCATGAATAATACTACCCATGATACAAATAGGTAAGATCAGAATAATCCATCGAGCTGCATGTCTACTCTTTTTCTGATTAAAATTAACTCCTTTTGATACATTCACAGTTCGTTCAATAGCAACACAAGCATTTAACCAACCATCTAAGTATAAACAAAGTTTTAGAGCAGGACCAATGAATACACAATCTATTCGAAGAATTGATGAACGAATAATTGAATATAATTGAATTAGAACAGCAAACCAAAATTTGATTGTAAACATAGTAACTGTTAGGAGAGATGTAATTGAAGATGCTAACAAGTATATTCCACAACCCACCTTTCTTAATTCTTTATTTCGAAATGTTATTAAAGAGAAGATACCATTGATTAAACCAATGATAAACATAATCATGGTGATAGCAGCAGCTACTTGTACCAAAGCTGATTGCTGTCGAAATGATATATTCGATTGAATCTTATTACGTAAAATATCGTTGATAGTCAAACCAATACCTTTTGTATACAAATTACATTGATCACCAACAACACAGCTGCTATGTTTCTTGTCTATTCGATTGAGAGTGAGATTGTCTGGACCAGTAACAAGCAATGTAAAAGATCCTTTTATATTTGGATGAAATGTTGTTACCACTAAAATATATACTGTATTCATTTCGAGATGACTTCCAAGTAGAAATCGATATTGGCCACAGGTGAAGTTGCTTTGTGTGAGTAAATTTTGATTTGGATATGATGGATCGAAATTGTTTTTATAAATGTATCCATATAGTAAAATACTTGTGTTAGCATCGAATGTATAAGAACCACTTTGTTGTACATTTACTTCAATGGTTTCATAGTGATAATTTCCTTTTGCACATACTCGTGGATAAACTTGATTTTGTTTTGTCAATTCTGATGAATATGTTGTTTGAAGACTGATTCGATTGAAAGTAACTCCGTTTGGGCCAGATGCCAATATCGCAAAATAACCTCTCTGCTTCTGTGCAGCTGTAGTTACAACTAATATGTACGTAACACTCGATTGCAACTCAGTAATGATTTTAAAATCAGCTGCAAGACAACCTCGACTAGTATAGTAGAGTAATCTTTCAAACGGACTGTACGAATTAAAATATTGTCTATATAGATAACCATATGTCGCCACCGGTGCAGGTACATCTAATATAATATTGCTTATACTTGATAAAGTATAATTTCCTGATCGATTTACATTAATCTGTACAGATTCATAATAATAATAAGAATCGTATGAAAATTGACAATCTTCACGACCATATTTAGGACTACTTTCGTTCCATTGTGAGAAGTATGCTGATTGAATAATGGTTTTAGGAAAATGACTTATTCGATTCATAATAGCTCTAGTTGGTCCTTGAACAAATACAGAGAATGAACCTTGAACGTTTGTCTGATGATATGGTGTTGTTATAACCAAAACATATGTGATATTGACGTGTAAGTAAGCAGTGATTTTAAATTGATTGCTTTCCTCACGATTATCATTCTGACGAAACGAAGTATCCACAGAACTGTACGGATCAAATTGTTGTTCATATAGGTAACCATATGCATCGAAACTACTCTCACTTGAGAACATGTAATAACCTGATGTGCTCACATTTACCATTAAAGCTTCGAAATAATAGGCAGGACCAAAACAATTGTGATAGGTATGCTTTTGACTTTGATTATTCAAATATGACGAATAGTTTGATTGAATCATTGAATTTGTGTCATTATGCATATCAATACGTTCCATAGAAACGTTACTCGGTCCATGAACAATACTGGAGAAATCAGCCTGTCCAATATCTCTATCTGCTGTTATAATCAGTATAAATGAAGTGTTCATTGGACGATCCACTGCAATTGTGAACTGACCATTGCATCTGATACCGACAGAACTTTCAATTTTGTTTATACGAAGATCAAATAAAGTGAAATTATTTTCATAAGCATGTCCAAAAATAGTTACCGTACTGTCACTTACAATAGTATAACGACCTGCTTCCATTGTATGAATTTTAATAATTTCACAATACCAATCTAAAGATTTGTAATCCCATTCACCAACACATTTATTACTGTTTATTGTAAGTTCAGATAAATACTGTGTTTGTACAGGTTTTGCAATACTAGATTGATTGAAATGAATGTGATTTGGTCCAGTTGAAGTTACTGAAAATGAGGATAATGCTTTTTCTGTATTGCTTGCTATTATTAAATAATATGTTTCATTAGGCCAAAGATTCATATTAAACTTAATTTGACAAGCCGTACAATCTCCTTGATACTGCAGAAGTAAATTGACTTCAATATCCATTGGATCAAAATTATTTTTGTAAATTTTAATCAACACTCCCAAAGTACTGTTGATGACAAAATCGTAGAGACCTTTTTTCAAAACATGCATCAATATACTTTCGTAATAATATGTAGGTCCAAAACAGCCTTTCAAATATGTTGGATGATCTGTTGTTAAGGCTGACATATAGAGCATAGAAAACAAACCCGTTGTTGTTGATGTTGAAGTCATCGTTGCACTTGTCGATGTTCTAGTTACTTTTATATCATTTGCATTACATTCATTCTTTAATAATGAAAATTTTTGAACACGTCGATATCTCGTATCAGTGACATATATGTTGCCAAAACTGTCAAAAGCCATACTTAATGGAAAAGATAATTTGGCGAATGAGAGACTCGTCTGGCTACATCCTAAGATACACTGAAAACCGTCAGAGGTTTCTGCTACTATACGATCGTTTCCAAAATCTACGATATACATATATTTATTCGCATCGAATGCAATACTGCTTGGAAGATTAAGCTTGAAAGTGCTAGATGATCCAACAATTGTTGTCCCAATGGTCGAACCGGAACGAAAAAGCTGAATTCGATGATTCCAAGCATCCGCAACGTATAAGTCAAGATAAATATCAACAAATATACCGCGAGGATAATCAAGCATATGTGCTTCAGATCCCTGAACACCAACACCAGCAACAATCGTTATCGTATTTGAACTGCTATACAATGGTTTTGTAGCAACAAGATGATAGGCTTCCATAGAACAATACATTATATCATTGATATCGATAAAAATCGTAGTACAACTTTGACAAAATTGTGCAACAATTTCGATGCTATTCGTTATTGCATTCCATTTGTTTACTCCACCTTCTTTGATGATACCGAAATAGATATCACCTATCGATGAAACAAATACTGCAGATGATACATAAAAATTGTCAGGAATTATGTTAATTGGAATACTGCTATCATTGTGCCATTTGTATAGTTCATTGGCTTTAAGATAATACATTACATATATCGAGTTATTTTTATCAACAAACAAATAGCTTGGTTGTAATTTTTGTGTTGATTCAAATGGCAATGTAGTCCCATTACGATTCCATTCGGCACACACTGATATATTCGGCAGATTGTACGATATTTCAGCACTATATGCTAGTCGAAAAATAACTATCAATAAAACCAGAACATTTCTCATGAACATCTTTGCAATGTGCTCATAATCATAACTTTTTGTTTTTCTTTCGAACTTCTAGATTTCACGACGTGATTGACGTCAGTTGCCATTTTAATATTTACTTAAAAAACAAGTCAATACATTTATCGAGCACGTGCAGTTCATGCACAATCATCGTACTTTTTGAGAATACGAAGAAAGAAAAAAACGATACACTTGAATGGTTGCTTTAGTTTTACGGACTCTCGTTAAGTTTTGTTTATAAAAAAAACTAAAATGTCAGAAGCAGTTATCGAGCATCCAATCAATCGTCCGCCGAAGCCACCGGCAGCTGCATTAGGACCTTATTTTCAATTTCTAACGACTGATTTAGAACAAAATCAATGGATTGGGAGTGTACTTATCTTTCGACATGTTTCATTCTCCCAACCAACGATCAGTTTCGATTCTTCAGCCAAGGTCGACTATGATTGGGAGGTTTTATATGAAAATTTGTTCGATATGAAAATCTATCGAATTAATTTAACGATCGAATTACGTGAGGGTAATGACGATGAGAAAATCCAATGGGCAATCGATTGGAATGATTTCAATTCCAATGGAACATTTTACATCGCTCAACGTAATCAAAAATGGCGTGGAGGTTTCTTTTCTTGCAACGGATTCGATGCAACGATTCCGAAAGAACGTGCTGAAGGTTTAAATTACGATAATGTTTGGAATCAATTGTATTCGATTCACGAACAAACACCATTACATATTCTATTATGGGGCGGCGATCAAAGTTACAATGATTTTGTTATTGAAGATGTTCCCTATTTGAAAACATGGAGCGAATTACCATTTGATGATAAATGGACGTATGAATTCGATGGCGATGCTCAAATCGAAGCGGAAAAATATTATTTCTATACCTATGCCGAACATTGGGAACGTCGACCGGAAATGAAACGAGCTTTGAGCTCGATTCCGAGCCTAATGATGTGGGACGATCACGATATATTCGATGGTGCTGGTTCGTATCCTCCATTGCTTCAACAAAGTCCGATCATGAGTGGATTATTTCGAATTGCTCAAAAACTACGACTTCTCTTTCAACATCATACAACGCCTGATAAAGCTCGACAACACGGACTGTTTGGGTATCAAGGACATAATTTTCTTGCACGTTGCGGTCCGAAATTATTGATTTTAGGCACTGATGGACGCAGTGAACGAACGGAGAAAACAGTTGGACATGAACAATCATGGGAGATGATTTTCGATCGACTTAGTGGCAATCTCGATGGAATCGAACATTTAATTGTACTCGTAGCCGTTCCGTTTTCGTTCGTTCGAATGAAACTTGCTGAATCAATTCTCGAACGATTGAAAAACTTTGCACTCGTTTGGAAAGATTCGAAGATCTTAAAAACGACGAATTCAGTTTTCGGTCTACCTGAACCGTATGATGATTTATTAGACGAATGGACGCATAACGATCATATCGACGAACGTAATCGTGTTCTCGCTCGTTTTCAAAAGGTTTCCGAAGAGAAGAAAATTCGAATTACATTCTTCAGCGGTGATGTTCATTGCTGTGGTGTTAGTCGATTTCGAACATCGACAAATGAAATTCTATTGCCTCTCAATGATGATAAATTAATGTATCAAATTATTTCATCGGCTATTGTCAACATGCCTCCATCGAGATTAGCCATTCGAGTGGCGCATTTCTTTGCAACGAAATGGTATCCGCTGGAAAATACTGAAGAGGAAATCATTGATTTCTTTGAAAAAATGCCGGAAAATGGTTTGCAATTGTATTTGAGAAAGTTATTGCCGAATAGAAATTGGTGTTATTTCGAGCAAACAATAGAAAAAGCAACAGCAGGCGATCCAAGTGTGCAAATAGGTTATCTCGAAGCAATTCGAAGCAATATTGCTTATGCTTTCGGATATATTGGTCTCAGTCGATTCTTTTGGTGGACAAATGCAGAAGATACAGCGAAACCGATTCAAGAAGATGCACGAGACATGATTATTCCGGAAGATAGTCATCCATCGGAGAAGAAAAATAATTTAAAAATTCGATTTTGGTTAGAAAGCACCGAACGAGAGAACAATCCTGATCATCAATTCGCAAGTTATGATTTATGCGTCCCCAATTTGGAATAACGAAACTTTTTCTTTCACGAGATTCGAATTCACCTAGAAGAAATGTCAGTAACGATTTTTTTCTATTCCATGTGCGACAGAAACCAAAAAACACGTAAATTTTAAAGAGAAAAAGAAAAAGAAATTATTAAGTGGAGGTAAAAGTATAGTGTTGTACGACGGCATTGCGCACAACTTCGAGCAGTATGTCTGACGAGCCACATTCACGACGACTCTGTCAGAATTTCGATCTGATTTGGCTTGATGAAAATATTCATCAAAATAACGAAAACTGTCGTAATTCTATCATGAAATTACGCGAAGTTATTGGTACAGTTGATACATTTGTCGATATTGATGAATGTATTGACTTCGTTACAGATCAAATGAATGAAACTGTTGTTATGGTAACATCGAAAAAATATATTCGACAGCTTCTTCCACTTATTCCTGATCTTCCACAAGTGAAATCAATTTATATTCTCTGTCAAAATCAAACCGTAAACACAACATGCACATATCAATGCACAAAAGTCAAAGGGATTTTCATCGATGTTACATCCATATGCGAAGTAATCAAGCAAGCGTTGAAAGATCATGATCAGAACGAAGTCTCAATTAGTTTTGCCAATTCGAAAAATGGAACTACAAATGTTAGCAAAGACAATCTAGATTGTTCTTTCATGTACACGGAAATACTCAAAGAAATTCTCCTTACTGTCGAGTTTACTGATGAACATTTTACGAAATTTTTAACATTCTGTCGGACGGAACTCTCTGGAAAGACCAGAGAATTGAAAAACGTTGATAAAATACAACAGGAATATAAGCAACATACCGCAATTTGGTGGTATACCTGTGAAACCTTCTTATATTCGATGCTTAATAGAGCTCTTCGGCTCATGGACATTGACACCATTGTTAAAGTGGGCTTTTTCGTTTGTGATTTACATAACCAACTCACTCTTTTACATGCTGAACAATTCAATGAACATACTTCATCCAATTCTTTTACCGTCTACCGTGGCCAAGGCTTATCACAATTAGACTTCGACAAAATGAAAGAAAATACAAATGGATTACTAGCATTTAATAATTTTCTGTCAACAACTAAAGATCGTCGAGTTTCCTTGAAGTTTATTCGTCGCAGTGTGATTAACACTGATTTAGTCCCTATACTCTTCATCATGCATATTGACCCTATGATCAGACGAACACCATTTGCCAACATTACAGATGTTAGTGCTATAAAAGGAGAAGAAGAAATTCTATTCTCAATGCACTCTGTCTTTCGAATCCGCCAAATTAAGAAACTCGATAGTGACAATACAATTTGGGAGGTAGTATTAACACTTACAAGTCAAAATGATCCTCAATTACATGCATTAACTGAAACAGTGAGGAAAGAGACAAAAGGATCAAATGGATGGCATCGGTTAGGTAAATTAATGATTAAATTAGCTAAGTTAGATCAAGCAGAGGAATTATATAGATCATTATTGCGAAAAGACGAGGATCTTGACACAAAAGCAGATATCGTTCATCAATTAGGGTATATCTACTCCAATCAAGCCAAACATGAAGACGCTATTGCATATTATCAAACATCACTTGAAATATGGAAAAAATGTCTGCCAGTCAATCATCCTTTACTGGCTACTTCTTATAGCAACATCGGAAACGTGTATAACCGCATGGGAGAGTTTTCGAAGGCGCTTGAATATTATCAAACATCACTTGAAATATTGAAAAAAAGTCTGCCAGCAGATCATCCAGATCTGGCTACTTCGTATAACAACATTGGATTGGTGTATGACGCTATTGGAGAGTACTTGAAAGCACTTGAATATTTTCAAACATCACTTGAAATGAGGAGAAAAAGTCTGCCAGTCGATCATCCAGATCTGGCTACTTCTTATAACAATATCGGAAGCGTGTATGACGCTATTGGCGAGTACTTGAAAGCACTTGAATATTATCAAACATCACTTGAAATGAGGAGAAAAAGTCTGCCAGTCGATCATCCAGATCTGGCTACTTCTTATAACAATATCGGACGCGCGTATGACGACATGGGCGAGTACTCGAGAGCACTTGAATATTATGAAAAATCACTTGAAATGAGGAGAAAAAGTCTGCCAGTCGATCATCCAGATCTGGCTGCTTCTTATAACAATATCGGAGGCGTGTATGACGCTATTGGCGAGTACTTGAAAGCACTTGAATATTATCAAACATCAATTGAAATGGGGAGAAAATGTCTGTCAGTCGATCATCCTTTACTGGCTACTTCTTATAACAACATTGGATTGGTGTATAGAAATATGGGCGAGTACTTGAAAGCGCTGCAATATTTTCAAATATCACTTGAAATGAGGAGAAAAAGTCTGCCAGTCGATCATCCTTTACTGGCTACTTCTTATAACAACATTGGATTGGTGTATAGAAATATGGGCGAGTACTCGAAAGCACTTGAGTATCTGGAACGAGCTTTGTACAGTTTGGAAAAGTCATTACCTGCGAACCATCCTAATATTACAACGGTGAAAAATAATATATATAGGATGAAACCGAGATTGTAGGTGCTATTTTAATTTGATCGTGAATGGAATTAAAAAAATATTATGCAAACGTATTTGTGCTCATTTACTGAAAAGCACGTTTCCACACAGAACTAACTGGTTAAAATTAGGTAAAAAATATAATAATTAAATAAAGCTATTCGATGAATAAAATGTTGAATATAATGTATTTTAGAGAATCATGCTCAATATTATTCTTAAGGTTTTGAGCCACACAATTGTGAAATGAGAGAAAATCGTACTCTATAATAGAATATTTCGATCTTACATAAGAAGATAGAATAAATAGCCTATTTGCGACTTGAAAATGAAAATAAATGAATTCGATTATCGTGTCGGACCTATTTTTATACTATTATGAAGAAAAGCGGACATAATATACCATGACCAGTTGAAAATGCTAGAAGGCAAATGACATTAATATCTTTGCATAAAAATAAATAGACTGAATTGATATGACGTAGACGAAACGCACTAAACTTCTAACGAATGATGTCAGTTCTATGAAATGAATAATCTGTACTGTAGACACACTTCGCTCACATGTATACTATCGAAAAGAAAAATGAGTTAAATCAACTAAAAATCGTCAAAGATTCATTGGGAATAAATCCTCGAAAGAGTCTGTCCAAAAATTGTTAAACAAACGAAAGAGAACTCGAAAATTGCAGATAAAAAAACCCATGATGTATACCGTAAGAAGCTGATAAGTTTGGTAAACATATGATTCATTGAAAAGATTTCTCTTATTCTCTTATAACTGGTTTCATTTTCGTGCTTACAACTCAACTTTAATATCAATGGGAAATCAAGTCTCACAAAATGATATTCAATCACCATCAAATGACTATCGCTATCGTTTTTTGAGTATTAATAAAGAACCATTAATGAAATTTGCATCGATCGATGAATATAAAAAATTACCTCAAGTCTCTCTTGATCAAGCTGTTTCTTCATTAGTACGATTTGTTCCAAAAATAAAACAAATGGTACAACTCGTGAAAGTAAAATGTACAAATCCAGTCGATAATTTAACAATCGATGAATCAGCTTCAATTATGTTGTACACTCTCGAATGGACTCCTGTCGAAGAATCATTCTACGTTATTCTTAATAAAACACTTCGAGACAAAAAATCGAGCCAATTTAACCAAATGGTTCTCTTATTTAAAACTTTTCACCACAGCACTATCAAAAATTCCTTCCACTAAATCTACTGTCTATTGTGGCATGAAACAAACTCTAGAATATTCATATAAAAAAGACGAAGATATTATTTGGTGGGGCTTCACATCATGTGTTACATCATACGAACTATATTTTCTATTGAATGTAGTAACGGAAAAAATATTCAAAATCATTCATATTATCCAACAAGAGATGAAATTCTACTTTTATCAAAAATTAAATTTAAAGTAAAATCAGTTGATAAACACCACGGTGGTCTTTCAGTTATTCATCTCAAAGAAACAGAGAAAAAATCGTTAATTCAATCCACGTTATCAGTAAAACCGTAATTTGTTAATCAAATTCATTGAAAAAAATCTTTCGTTTTTAAAGATATTCAAATCTCCAGTTGTTCAAACAAATAATACTAATACAACGGTAAGAACTCAAACAACCACAACGAAAAAAGATACGTCCGCCTTTAAATGGGTGAAAGACATGTTAAAACAACCGGAGACTGTCACTACTACCGAAACTGCTGCTGGTACGTTTAGCTGGATTATATTTCAGTTGTATTTTTTTAAATTTCATGTTCTAGCGGTACCAATTGTGCCACAAAGAGATTATTCAGAATTATTTAAAAAACGACGGTCATGTCCCGAATGCCGTCGAGAAGATCATGTTTACCGTGTCGATCTCTTATTTCATGATGAGAACAATATGGTTGGCATTTCAAATGAACTTCATTTTGTTTTCTTTCCTCATTTAACATCACTGATACATCAAGCTGGTCTTCTAAACAATCAAAGTTTTTCATATTTGTATGGTAGTCTTTTTATTTCTCCGATTTTTTTTCGAACTTTTCTTTCCCATCGTTATTTTTATTCTCTTTATCTAACATGTATCTTGGCTGGAGTCTGCATGCTTTCGAGATTTATAACTGGCGTATTCGCTTTACAAAATGATTTTGAAAACGATGGATGTAGCTCGGTTTTAACAAATCATGTTGGTGCTGAGACTAGATTTTGCTTTTTTCGCAGTATTCGTGATGCGTATTTGCTTGTTTATGTTTGTACGTATGAACATTAATTGTTTTCATACAAATAAATGGGCTCCTTGCGTCTTTTTTTTATTTTCATTACAATGATAAAAGTGTCTTGGATATCGTAGAGATGAAAATATTGTTATCATTGATACTGCAACTGAAACCCCCCACTACGAAAAAGGACTTTTTTTAGGGGGTGCGTTTTGAATTGAAACTATAAAATGAGAAATCTAACGACGCAAACTGTTACTATTTTCCTTTTTTAAAATGCAAACACCTTATCACGATGATTCAGCTCGAGAATATAATTTTTTCGTTTATCCACAAGGTAAACACTCGTTGGAATGCTTATGATCCAAAGAATCTATGTGATAATTTTGCTTTACTGAATCGAAATCAAGATGGCATTCAAGTATACAAATGCCAAGGTCATCCTCATCAATGTGTAACTAATTATATAAAATTTCCTCAAGATTTTTTTCTGAGTTTATCGTTTTCTTAGTGTCAAGTAAACGTTACTCCTGGTCTTGTTGCTCTTCGTTCGAAAGCTAATAACAAATATATTTGTGCTGACAGTAATGGAAGCAAACCATTGATTGCTAATCGTGATGCAGCAGCTGGTTGGGAAACATTTGAACTCGTCGTGATCAATGGAGATAATGTTGCATTGAAATCGAAGACGAACAATCTATACATCAGTATTGGTGATGATGGAAAAAATATTTTACTAGCTAAGAGTGCCGAAGTTGGCCCTACAGAAACATTCAAAATTGTTGATCGTGGCATTGGAAAAGTTGCGTTTCTTGCAGCTAATGGAAAATATGTTTGTGCTGAAAACGGCGGTCAAGGTGAATTAGTTGCTAACAGAGCTAAAGCTTCGGTTTGGGAAACGTTTGATTTAGTTTGGAAATAATTTTCATATTATTAAATAAAGACAGTAACGAAGCTTAAATTCACTGAAAGAAAATTTACTTTATTTAAAAAAAATAAAAAGAAAATCTTATAGTTCTAATAAACTATCTAAGCATTTGTTTTAATCAAATCGGCAGCTCGTTCAGCAACGGCAACAACTGGAATGTTTGTATTTCCCGATGGAGGATCAGGAAAAATACTTGCATCGACAACTCGTAGACCTTTAACACCTTTGACTTTAGTATTCGGTGTAACAACCGACATGGGATCATCAGCAGGACCCATTTTACATGTTCCAACAGGATGATAGACAGTTAACGTATAATTTCGAATATAATCTTCCCAGAATTGATCTTCGTTGTCCTTCTTTGAAGTTTGAACGAAATTTTCATTGATCGATGTGAGAACATTTTTAAATGGTTCACTTGTCAAGATTTGATCGGTTTTCTTGCAAGCAGCAATTAATACTTGAACATCTTCAGGATTTTCCAAATACTTCGGATCGATTTTTGGATGAACGAGCGGATCGGAACTAACTAGAGTTACTTCACCGATCGATTTCGGATGAAGAAGTGTTGGCAAAGCCGCAACTGTCCATTGTTTATTATCGGTTAAATGCGGTTTGAAATAGTTTTCATAAACTTCAGGTTTAAAATTAAAATTCATGCCAAGATCAGCGTCCATTGTAAGCGGCACAAAATGAAGTTGAATATCCGGAACTTGTGATTTATTGTTATCTGTGACTTGAAACCAAGCTTGCGACTCAACCACACAAGAAGTAAGAATACCTCGGCCTTCAACTGCCCATTTTTGTAAATTATCCGGTGTTAAATCGTGTGCTGAAAGTGTCGGAACATTGCAAAGATAGAATATGGTCGTAATTAAATGATCTTGAAGATTTTTGCCGACACCTGGTAAATCAGCAACTACGGGAATGTCGAGTTGTTTCAATTCATCTTGAGGACCAATTCCTGATAGTAAAAGTATTTGTGGACTCCCAACAGCTCCAGCTGAGAGAATAACCTCTTTGCCTTGAATAAATTCGTCTTTTTCAATTGAACTTTGTCGTTTAACGATAACGCCTAAATACAAAACTCAACAGAATTTCTTTTTTTTAATCTCAAATTCGTTACCAGTAACTTGTTTATCACCATCGAATTCGACTTTGCACACATGTGCGTTGACTAAAATATCCAAATTATCTCGTTCAATAGCCGAAAGGAGATATCCACTAGCAGTCGACCAACGTTTGCCATTTTTCGTCGAAATTTGTGACATTCCAACACGACCTACTAAAGTCTCTTCGGCGTTGTAATCTTTCGTTTCACGGATTCCATTTTTTTCACAAGCTTCAATGAACAATCGATTGGTTTGATTGGCATCTAGAAACGCCGATACATCCATCATTCCCGAATTGAGATCATGATTTCGAAATTGATCATTTCGAGGAACAAAATCGCCGTTAACTCGTTCTAATTTTTTAAAATACGGTAGCATTTGTTTGAAAGACCAATCGGGCAATTGCCAATTATCATAATCATGTGGATCGCCACGAACAAATTGCATATAATTGATCGATGAACAGCCGCCGAGAACTTTGCCACGAGGCCAATTACTTTGTTGATTGTTGCAGCCTAAGTGAGAGTTTGTTTGAGGAACAGTTTTGTATTGCCAATCGATGTCGCCACGTTGACATGAACCACTGAAAGAAATTCTTGTTTTTTTTTTAAATTTTTAGGAGAATAGTTCGTTTACCAAGCAGCAGGCATATGAATTGCATCGTTGGTATCAGCTCCTCCGGCTTCAATCAAGAGAACACGTTTGTTTTTCTCTTCAGAAAGTCGATTGGCGAGAACAGCACCGGCTGATCCTGAGCCAACAATAATGTAATCATAAACTTTGCCTTCTGTTTTCGTTTCAGCAAGATCCCGTTGCCAACGTTGAAGTATTGCTTCGTTCGTGTTCGACATGGTTATGTTTTCTCGTGAAGAGAAAAACAACTCGTTATCTATCTTTATTAGTCCACACTTCACCGATTCGAATAAAAATAACTAGGTCACGATAAAGAACGAACGAAAAAAAACTTTTTTTCTGTTTTTCTCTCTTTCGTTCTTTCATCGAAAGATGTCTCTCGTTATATATTTAAGGTTAATCGACAGGTCTAAGTCCATTCGGTGTACCCGCAGATATTTGAAGGTGAGGAATTGAGTCCTGTACATAGATCAGACAACATGATTATATGATACAGTTATATTTGAAAAGAATTTTTAATAAATGAAAAATAACACTTATAAGGGTATCACGTTTTTTCAAACAAGAGTTTTTATTTCGTATGTAACCATAAGTCGGTGGTAGTGATTTGCGAAAGATTGTAAGTGCTTCTTCAAAATAATTTTCATTGAGAAATGAAACTCAATACATGGTACAGAGCAAAATCTTCCTTTGTTGCATTCGTTTATCAAAAACGCATAAGTTTCTGTATTCGATGATTTCCACTATCTGATACGTAAAGATTTAGTTGAGTGTCCAATACTACCGAGGCAATACTAGATAATAGTGAAGCATTAGCACCAGTAATACCAGTAATACCAGCAATTGTCATGCCATTACTTTGCCCAATAGAAAAAAATTGTATTCGTCTATTATCACGATCAGCAACATAAATGTTACCCATTGGATCTAAAGTAACATCTCTTGGACATGAAAATCCACTTGAACTACTACTAATTGTTCCATTAAGCTAACCAGCAATAAGCGTCCAGCTCGAAGCACCCAACGGCCATTGAATAATATTATTCGTATTACATTGAGCAATAAAAAGGCTATTTGTTAGCACATCATAGTATGAACTAAGTTGATTACCAAGCTGATTGTTATTAAGACCTTGTCCATTACCTCCAGCTACAACCGTACCATTAAGAACACCAGCTGGGTAATACATAATTCGATAATTATAATAATCAGAAATATAAATTCCATGAGTAATCGAATTATATGTAATTCCATAAGGTAAGTTCAATTTATCCGATGAATTACCCAGAACACCTGTTGTGCCTGCTATAGTCGTCCCTGCTGACGATCCTCGAGTCCATAGTTGAATTCTATGATTAGAGGAATCTGCTACAAACACAGCTCCATTTAAATCAACAACAGCATCAAAAGGATTTCTGAGAGAATCATTTCCCGCTCCAGCTATTCCTGAACTTTGACCCGCTACTGTTTCGCCAACTGATGCATTTTTCGAATATTTCTGGATTCGATTATTGTCGGTATCCGCAATGTACAGTATATTCACCCAATCTATACCTATTCCACGAGGGGTAGATAATTTATCCGAAGTATTTCCCGGTTGACCTGTCACACCTGCCACCGTTATACCGGTCGAATTCCATCGAAGAATAGCTTCTTTATTCGATTTTTTCACTCTGACTTTCGTCAATAAAGCTGCCAAAATTATTGTAATTATAATAATTAAAATAAATAATACAATCAAGACTTTTGCCAAACATTGACGATTGCACCGTTTCTTTTTCTTTTTCTCCGTATAGTCTGTTACATTTGCCCGTATAGTTCGCGTCTTCTCATTAGGTATTAGTATTGTCGAGAATTTGGATCCACGAGAATTTGTTAATGACTGTACCTTGAATATTCATTATTTGAAATACAGTCAAACAAACGTCAGATAAACCTACTGAACGTGAGCTACTTGATTTTGATCGAATAGAAATATGTACAACGCGTGATGATTGAGATCTTTGTTTTCGTCTTTTCGAACGATGATTTGGCTGTTTGATCATAGCGAATGCAAGTAAGATTTCTTTTTCTTTCCAATAATCGAACAAAAAAAAACTTATGAATACATATTCGTCTAAGCTGATGAATTCTTTAAAAAATTGAAATTCAATTTGCATTTCATTTTCGTAGTAAAATTTGAATTTGAATTCTCTGACGAAATCCTTGTATGCTTACCTATTGAAAGTGATTTAATTCTATGTTGATTATAATATCATCAATGTTCGAACTTTTAATATATGTTTTGAATTGAGCGAAAGATTGGTTTGAAACTAGGCATAGAATATGAAAGTGACTATCCTCGAAAAGATTCGGTAATATAACTGTTTTGCAGTTTTTGTATGAGTGGTTTCTTTATATTCACCTCACCCTCAACAGAACTTTAATGGCAGCCAACCAGCGGAATACCGAAAGATTTCGACAATATCTGACTATAGAACAAATAGTTTTTTTTCCATCTAACACTGAAACTAGAAATTCCTTAAGCTTTCCTAATATTTTTTTGAAAAGATCAATTTTGTATTTGAAACCGCTTATAGTTACAAATTATATTGGGAAATATAAATATCGGATCGGATTTTTTCATTATCTTAATACAAATCTCAAGAATTCATATTAATTCTTTGTGTCTTTCTCTTCCGCTAGTAGCAAACGAATATATCGATACAGTATGGTTACCTCTGATTGACTATTTTATTTCGCGCATTATAGTCATCACAATTTCATCTATGAGATAAGTAACGCGAACCGTATAAATTTTGCTTGTAACGAAGAATGCTTTACTAGGAATACGCATACATGTTTAACTAAAGATTGAAATAATAGTTACAGTAATATCATTCGTTGTGAAAGATGTAGAGATCTTTTTGACATAGAAATGTGATGCAATCAGTAAGAGATTATCATCTCAACGTCATTTATGTTTTTCTCTAATCAATCCAAAACATTGTCGTTTAAAATGAAGATTCGTATATCTGATAAAAACAATGAATCATCAAGACAAAGTGGAAAGTTATTCGATGTTCACCTAATAGTCAACAAATATTGTGTGATCTATCACTATCATAAGTTCAGATATGTGATCATTGCCGACTATTCAATTTAAATGTTCTGTTCTTTTTGTAGCGATTGCATCGCTTGAGAATATACACATTTACATTTTTCGTTCGCTATAGTTATGACTATCGAATTACTTCCCAATGAAGTATGGCTCGAAATATTTTCCTATATTCATATTGGTGATATTACTCGTGCTTTTCTTCGACTCAACAATCGTCTGACTAATCTGATCCATTCATTACCAACAAATGCTCATCATTATGAAATGAACGAATCTTACTTCTATGGTCATCTCACGATTCGTCATACTCATATCAGCGTTCGTGATGGTCGTTCGTTTTCTTTTCATTCTAATAGAAGACATCTCGTTTGGCTTTCTTTTGACCGACCATCTCAAAGACAATTACAATTTCTTCAATCAACATATTTTCCACATCTCAAACATTTACATTTCAATGGAATTGGTACTATTAACAATGATGTAGCTAAATTTTATTTCACTATCTTCAATTCAAATCGTGCCAATAATATTCCATCACTTATTTCGTGTTCGTTACCATCGATTTGTTCACTTAATTGGAATTATTTCAATCAATATCGATCAATAGTCAATGATCGACTTCGTTCATTGACACTCATTGATGATTATCGCCTTCAATCGTACAAACTCTTTCGATCTCTACCAAATTTAACTCATTTAACAATCAAACGGCAGGCTGCTCAAAACGAATCTTTTATTGATATTAGTCGACAATTTGGTCTTCGTCGTAAACATGTCTTAATACATCCTGACGAAGGTGAAATGAAGAAAATCAAATGTTGGCTCATTCCAAAGATGTTTATCAATTGGTTACCTCATCTTCGTCAATTGAACTTCGAATTCGAATTAGATCCTAACATGTGGAAATTTCAAACTCCAATTCTTATTCGAATCAATTGGAAACAAAACTTTTATTCAGTTAAAATCTATCGTGTTATTTTTGTTTGTTAGAATAAATAAAAGATTGCATTTTTAAATGTCATTCTTGTAAAAATAACAGTTAAGGAATCAAATTCGTTACCTTCATAATCTAACGTGTCTTCACGTTTTGTTTGAACGATACCAGCTCGTTCTCTCGACCAGAACGTCGATGTTTGAAAATCTAAAAATTCACGACTTTTTGACCAGTTTCCCTCATAATCTTGTGCATATAGACGAAATGCTTCTATTTTTTGCAAATATTTAGATACAAAATATTCCCATTTTTGACAATCGATAAATGTTGCTACAGATGATGAGATAGAAAGTGTTCGTAAATTGGGTGTACGTTTTAAAATCGATTCAATGCATGTTAATTCAATAGGTACGTCACTATCAACTTTAAGGTTAACTAAAGAATTCAATACTAATTCGTTAATATCCCGAAATTCTATCCGTGCTTGTAAATAGTAAAGTGATACGTTCAATGATTTTATGTGAGGTAGAAACGATGGCGAGAGAATATAATCAAATTCTTCAAAATAAATTTGATGAATATGAAAATGTTTGATATTAGTTGTCATCGATTGTGTAAATATAGATTTCGTATGTATTCTTTCGCGTGAATAAAGATCACAAAGTATCTGTAATTCCAATGTTTTTAATGTCGAACAATGACAAATGATAGTTTCACATGCAAGTCGAAGCTCACGAATGGTTAAATCTGATGTGTACCGAAATAAATTGAATTGAATATTCAAGAATGTTAGAAATGGTAACAACGGTAATTGATTAATGATTAAAGGAAATTCAATATTCGAAGTAATTGGGATTAATGTTAATGAACGCAATTGTTGAAACGATTTTAGTGGATATTGAATGAAAAATTCTCGCATAACATGTTGCTCTTCATGTCTCCATGTATAAAATTTTATTGATTTCACTTTTGATATCTGTTTGTCATTTAAATTGATAGTAATAGTTAGTGGATCTTGATACGACCAATCAGTTATGAAAATATTTGATAACTGTGCTAAATAATCATCAATTCGATGATTTAAATTCGAAAAACTTTCGTATAACTCATGAAAACGAAAATAATCGAAGATTTCATAAAATAATTCTGCTGATAAATCTTGAAAAGTTGATTTACGATTCTTCAATGCCATAGCACATGTGAATAGCGCTGTGTAGATTTTAAGTTGTGCGTCACTTTTTTTAACATTACAATACATCAGTAATTCAATACTATGATGACAATACAAAAGAAAATAAAGAAATCCCTTTTTTTTCTTATTGGAATTGGTATCATCGAATCAGCCGAAAGACACGGTGGGCTTTTCCATCGTGCACAACTAGTATAACTGTGCTCAATAACATCCTTTTGTGATTTAATGACTCATTTTGAGTTATTTAGTGATTCGAATCAATTTTGTTTCTCTCCCTGAAAATTAGCCAACAGAATATTACAAACTATACAAAATAAATACCAAACCGATTGAGTTTTTTCGTTCTGTGATTCTAACTTCAATTTTTTTTGTTTATTATTCATCTCGACAACATCAATTCAGTTCTGTACGACTTCACTTTTCGGCGATTTTTTTCTTTCTGTTCTGTTTTTATTGTTGCTAGGGTGTTTCTTCCAACAAACTGTATAAAAAGACGCGCGTTTTCACAGCCGCACAATACAGCGCATTACATTACAAACAAATGGCAAGTTCGAATAGTAACAAGCGAAGGCCACGCATTCAACGTATTATTCAAAATTTTCATCTCGTTTGGTTAGATGGTAACATTAATGAAAACGATGATGACTGTCGTAATTCCATACAGAAATTGAAACAGGTTGTAAACACTGTGAATACGTTCGTTGATGTCGACGAATGCATTGATTTCATCACCACAACTCCAGAAGAAACCACTTTTATCGTCACTTCTGGTGCAATTGGACAAACAGTTGTACCCGTTATTGATAACATAACACAGATCAGTGGGATTTATATTTTCTGTGGAAATACGGCTCATCATGAACAATGGGCCAAAGAGTGGCCCAAAGTTAAAGGTGTCTTCACAGATATTAAACCCATCTGTGAAGCACTTAAACAAGCCGCACAAGACTGCGATCAAAATGCAGTCTCAATTAGTTTTGCCCCAACTGGAGACTCAACTGCCAATACTGCCAATAAGAACACTCTAGAATGTTCCTTCATGTACACGCAGATACTGAAGGAAATTTTACTTACTATTCATTTCGATCATGAGCATATCAACGAATTTTTAAACCATTGTCGCATCCAATTCGCCGAGAATTCTTTTGAACTTCGAAATGTAAACAAAATTGAAAAAGAATATCGTAATCATCAACCAATTTGGTGGTATACATGTGAAACATTTCTTTATTCGATGGTCAATAGAGCTCTTCGTCTCATGGATGTTGACATCATCATTCAAATGGGATTTTTCGTTTGCGATTTGCATAAAAACATCGCCGATCTTCATTCAAAACAATTTCATGGTCAAACCTCTTCTCAGTCGTTCATCGTCTATCGTGGTCAAAGTTTATCTCAGACAGACTTCAATCAATTAAAACAGAATCAAGGTGGTTTATTAGCTTTTAATAATTTCTTATCAACTAGCAAAAATCGAAAGACATCATTAAACTTTATTCATCGTAATTTAGGTAAAAACAAATTCGTTTCTATATTGTTTGTCATGCGCATCGATCCATCGATTCAAAGTACACCATTCGCTCATGTTGCCAACATTAGTAAGATTGGTGGAGAAGAAGAAATTCTTTTCTCAATGCACTCTGTCTTTCGCATTGGCAAAATACAACAATTTTCGGATAAACCGCAAATCTGGGAAGCAGAATTAACCTTGACTGATGATAATGATTCCCAATTACGTGAATTGTCTGAAACCATTCAGAAAGAAACTTCAGGTAGTACAGGATGGTATCGTCTTGGTCAATTGCTGATAAAATTAGCAAAGTTTGACAAAGCAGAAGCACTATATGAAATTCTACTAAAACAAACAACGGATCAAAAGGAAAAAGCACACATATTCCATCAACTTGGCTCTATTAACGACCATCGGGGCGAGTACTCGAAAGCGCTTGAATATTATGAAAAAGATCTTGAAATATCGAAAAAAACTCTTCCTGCAAATCATCCAGATTTGGCTACTTCATACAACAACATCGGAGGTGTGTATGACAGTATGGGCGAGTACTCGAAAGCACTTGAATATTATGAAAAATCACTTGAAATATCGAAAAAAACTCTTCCTGCAAATCATCCAGATTTGGCTACTTCATACAACAACATCGGATCGGTGTATCAAAGCATGGGCGAGTACTCGAAAGCACTTGAATATTATGAAAAAGATCTTGAAATATCGAAAAAAAGTCTTCCTGCAAATCATCCAGATTTGGCTATTTCATACAACAACATCGGATCGGTGTATAAAAGCATGGGCGAGTACTCGAAAGCACTTGAATATTATGAAAAACCACTTGAAATTAGGAAAAAAAGTCTCCCTGAAAATCATCCAGATTTGGCTACTTCATACAACAACATCGGATTGGTGTATAAAAGCATGGGCGAGTACTCGAAAGCACTTGAATATTATGAAAAATCACTTGAAATCATGAAAAAAACTCTTCCTGAAAATCATCCCTCGTTGGCTACTTCATACAACAATATCGGAAATGTGTATGACAACATGGGCGAGTACTCGAAAGCACTTGAATATTATGAAAAATCACTTGAAATCAGGAAAAAAAGTTTTCCTGCAAATCATCCAGATTTGGCTACTTCATACAACAACATCGGAGGTGTGTATGACAGTATGGGCGAGTACTCGAAAGCACTTGAATATTATGAAAAATCACTTGAAATATCGAAAAAAACTCTTCCTGCAAATCATCCAGATTTGGCTACTTCATACAACAACATCGGATCGGTGTATCAAAGCATGGGCGAGTACTCGAAAGCACTTGAATATTATGAAAAAGATCTTGAAATATCGAAAAAAAGTCTTCCTGCAAATCATCCAGATTTGGCTATTTCATACAACAACATCGGATCGGTGTATAAAAGCATGGGCGAGTACTCGAAAGCACTTGAATATTATGAAAAACCACTTGAAATTAGGAAAAAAAGTCTCCCTGAAAATCATCCAGATTTGGCTACTTCATACAACAACATCGGATTGGTGTATAAAAGCATGGGCGAGTACTCGAAAGCACTTGAATATTATGAAAAATCACTTGAAATCATGAAAAAAACTCTTCCTGAAAATCATCCCTCGTTGGCTACTTCATACAACAATATCGGAAATGTGTATGACAACATGGGCGAGTACTCGAAAGCACTTGAATATTATGAAAAATCACTTGAAATCAGGAAAAAAAGTTTTCCTGCAAATCATCCAGATTTGGCTACTTCATACAACAACATCGGAGGTGTGTATGACAGTATGGGCGAGTACTCGAAAGCACTTGAATATTATGAAAAATCACTTGAAATATCGAAAAAAACTCTTCCTGCAAATCATCCAGATTTGGCTACTTCATACAACAACATCGGATCGGTGTATCAAAGCATGGGCGAGTACTCGAAAGCACTTGAATATTATGAAAAAGATCTTGAAATATCGAAAAAAAGTCTTCCTGCAAATCATCCAGATTTGGCTACTTCATACAACAACATCGGATGGGTTTATAGAAACAAGACTGATTACAAGAAGGCGCTGGATTATTATGAACGTGCTTTGGATATTTGGCAACGTTCATTACCCTCAAATCATCCAAATATTCAAAATGTGAAAGAGAGCATTGATTTCGTAAAAAAGAAACTGTAACTAACTTTGTTTTTTTCCACGTATAAAAAGTAAATTGGTAGAGAGTGTGAAAGTCTGTCTTCTGTTGAACGTTTTGAAATATATAATCACCTTGAACGGTCGTGTAACGACAGAGAATCTATAATTGTAATACTCATTGTTATCTCTTTTCCTTGTGGAATGAAAAGTGCTGATTATTGATACGTA
>Ga0209915_1001404_pt1 | contig 34592 bp, 25 predicted proteins | sample ThiBiot_750_plan_FD_183952 | JGI IMG/M metagenome (GOLD analysis project Ga0209915, IMG submission 183952) | Wastewater bioreactor microbial communities from Cape Town, South Africa - Thiocy_cont_750_plan (SPAdes) | ecosystem: Engineered > Bioreactor > Thiocyanate-remediating > Anaerobic-Aerobic... | reverse complement strand
ACGACTAGTAAGAATGTCACTCCTATTGTTGTGCCAACAATACTAATTCCAGTTTGGTGTTGCTGTTGTTGTTGTATTTGGTATTTTGTACGGTAATTATCTACATAAAAATTCAACATCTAAATTCATTCATAAACTTTAGACCTTGTGCAGCGGTTGAAGATGAAGAAAAAAAGAGAGAAGTCATAACATATACTATTCGAGGTGCCGGTGAATACATCGATCATTCTTTACTTGATCGATATAAAAACATTTATGATAATGCAAACAAAGATGATCCATCTTTTATAACATTACCTTATGAAGGTCCTGGTACAGATCCAACAAATTCCAAATCATTTCTCAATGATCTTAATTCATCTTTACCAAACACAAACGATATTAACAGTCCACCAATAAATTATGATCTCTATCCTCCACTATCACCATTACCACGATATTTACTTTCTGATGAGATTGGCACATCGAGTGCGCCTGCAACTATACAATGTCTTGCTAATCATGAAGATACTCAACGACCAGCCATTCCTTTACATATGAGACCAATCAAACGGCCTAATTCAGCATCGAGTCTTAAGATCGAATTACAAGATGATCAAACAAAAGAAACGTATATTCGTTCAACAGTCCGACCATGGACGAAACATCCTCGATGGGTCATTCGTTTGTCAGAACCCAAACGAACCTATACTCCAGCATTATCGATCAGTCGAGCATCGAGTCAAGAACGACGTACCAATAGTGTCAATTCATCGATTAGATCGACTTCTACTATACCTCGTTATGCTTTCTACGAGGAATAACAATGTACATATCTCATTTTCTTTTTCATAGGAAAATAAATAAATATTTGTATTCAAACTTCATTGAATTTTGTTTAATTCACTGTCTCATGTCAACGATTATACAAACAATCGAGAGACAGAGAGAGAGAGAACAGACTGATTTCATTTTTTTTCTTCTTTTGTCATCATATGTTTTAAACAAACATATTCACAATAAAGAAATATCCAAGAAACCTGACATTAACTATTGATTCTTTTTTTTCTCTCTTCTCTTCTCTTCTCTTCTTCTAGTCCTATAAATTGATTTAAAACTCAGTTTGATAGATTAAAAAATGATGATGTTCATACATTTAAATAATTGATTTTCATCAAATAAAAGAAGAAAAATCATCGATGAACATGTTTTTTTCTCTTCACATGTATGTTTGCGTCAAATACTAGTTAAAGAATTCATTGTGTTCGATTTATTTACATTTTTATAAGAAAAAAAAAGTGATACTTGAATCTCATGTTTGCCAAAGATGCCAATCAATTCTTTTCTTTCATATTAAATTGAAAACTGTAAATTCATTACATCATTGATATGTCTCTGTTCTTCTACATGCACGTATAGAGATGAAGAGAATAACTACTTATTGTTTTTTTTTACTCTATTGTCTCTTGTTCGATTTTAACCGTAGGAGTTTCAAGCTAATTACTCACTTGTAGATCAAAGAAATATATGTATATGTATACCTTGGATATCGAATAGAAACAATAGATCCGTAAAAGGCTTTACGCGTTTTTTCTTTGTTTCTTTCTTCAAAGTTGATAATCATGGGTTTTAAATTCGATGACGATCATCTATGCATACTATCGATTGACACAAATTCACTATTCATTTTCCTCGTATATGATTATTAAAACGAATGTTTTTTCTTTGAATAACTAGTATGAAATTACAGTTAGATGATAATACCGAGTCAGATTGTTGAAGATGCAGCTATACTAAGCGGAATCGTATAAATCAACCGCTCAGTAAAGATACATCTCAATAATGAACGGTGTACGTACGTATGTATTGTATGTGTTAAACTCGCACGAATGAATGTTAAATGTGCGAGTGAGAAAAAAAAAAGTAAAAGTAGTAGAAACAAAATGAGATGTTGATTTAAAGAAAGAGAGAGAGAGAGAATAAAAGAAAAGAAAGAAGTAGAAATAAGAGAGAAAGAGACAGACAGAGAGAAAAGTTTCTCTTTCTCTGTTTTTCTTTCTCCTTATGTATTATATGTTCTGAATTCCAATAACAAGATATTTGGACACATTGTCTTTTTAGTTAATTTTGGCCACCTGACTTTTCCTATTTCTAATGAGTTGACATCGACATCAAATTCTGGATAGCTAAATAAGCAATTGAAATAAAAGGCAAAAGAAAAGTAAACGAAACTGTGTTGATGCTTGTCGTGCGTCTTCTATCGATTTCCATCTGTCCTATTACTGTAAATTCTTTGCTGATTACACAAATACATTATTAAAGAGTGTCACGCTCCTTGCGTCGACAGAATTTACCTGCTGCTCTGAGTGGTCAATCGAATAGGTTCATTTCTATTATCATTGTTCAAGTGTAGATCTTTCTTGTTTCGAGGGTGTATGTTTGTAAGAACACCGTTTTTCTTTTTTAGTTTCCTAAAGGCGGAGGAAAAGAACGAGGTAAGAGCTCTTCTCTCTCAAGTGTGACGACGAGCAAAGTGATTAAATGCAACTAAGTGAACAACGCGCATACAGCCAAACGTTTATTTTGAGTGTGAAGATTTTTCTTTTTTTTGTTGTGCTTTCAAAGATTGAAAATGGCGTTTTTTTTCTACTCCCTTCAAACTTCTTTTTTTTTTGAAAAAAAAGGTGCAATGTCCATCGTGTCTTGAATCGATTTGTGTCCGTATGAATTCATCGATAAGTGTTTTCTTTCATTTCCATCATAACAACTTCCTTTTGCTTTTCTTATTCACTAGCAGCAACTACTACTTTTCAGAGAGAAGCATACATTTTTTGTTCTATATATATATATACACACGCAAACCATCAAGCGTTTCGGCTCATGATTTGAAATGACAGACGTGAAACGAGAGAAAGAAAAACGAACGCGCTTCCGTTATTCTACCATCATTGAAGGAAAGAAAAAACCATAGTAAGCAAAGTTTGTACCGTCATCGTCTACTTATCTATCCGGTGTATATATATAAATGAAAAACGGTGCAGGCAAAATTGAGGAAATTGACATCAACATATGAGCTGGAAGCGATGCAAGTGAGTGTGAAATGAATCAGTTGTTCTTTGTGTCAATTCTCTCGTCTTTCTACGGTGACAATTAGATTTAGAAAATATACTTTGTTCTATTCAAGCGTAGGAATGAAAATATCTTATTCGTATGGCGATGATGAAAAAGAAATTGACTTACTTTAAGTATAAACTCTCATGAACTGACGGTTCTCTTCTATGTTGATTTGTATACATGTATTTGGAAAGACTCAACAAGTCGACTGTTGTAATGAATGAAATAAGAAAATAGTTATTATAGTAAAAGCGTAAAGAAGAAAAAAAGAAGGAAAAAAATGAGAGAGAATTATGAAAATGTTCGTTAAAGTGTATGTAAGCGCAGCGCCGTCTGACACGCTCTCTCTCTCTCTCTCTATCGGTTTCTTTCACAATCTATGATGCATTTTGAAATTCCATTAAAAACGAGTGTGTTTGACACAGGGCGAATGAAGAGAGAAGAAAAGTACGACAATCGCTCTTAAAGAATCTAACCAGCTGATATGCATAGAATTTGAACAATATTCTCTACGGCCGTTAGTATGTTTCATTTTCTTTAGAAATTTGAAAATGAATACATCAATATATTGGAGATGCTTGTAAGCAAACAAGTTTATTTGACATTCGTCGACTTCTCTCTCTCTCTCTGTCTCTCTTTTTTCTCATTCATATTTGAATTGTTTATTTAAGACAATGACTTTCATTTTCAGAATGTCTAATCATGAGATGGCAAGTATTGTCAATGTATCGATACCTTGTTTGCATATTCACCGAACGATCGATCGATCGATCGAGTGCTGGCAAAGATATATAAATACTTGGAACAAAAGATTCTTTTATGATTTCAAACAAGGACAGCAAAGGAAAATGACGAACACATGATATTAATTTGATAGTTTTTAATGATGAATAAATATTCCTTCAAAAGGAAGTCAACAGATTGCTCTAGAGCTATGCAAGAAAAATCTTATTTTCTTCTGAAGTATATCGGGACAACGCGACTTTACTTTTGAAAATAATTAGTTTTTTAAATTACTTTTTTTCTTTCTTAACTTAAAAAAGTATCAAGATTGTGTAATTACACATGGAATGAAGAAAAGAAATGAATCTTAATTATGCTGATCAGGCATCCACAGGCAATATGTTAATGAAACAAAATCAATAGAACAATTTCGATTTAATTATCGAAGATTTTTCTTTGAATTGAAAAACGCGATAGAGGTCGACTGATACATTCGAAATCAACAAACCAATCCGAATGTAATCGATTCAAGCGCGAGAAAATAAATAAAATAGAAATCGAAATCTATGTCGGTACGGTTTATTTTGCCGTGTCATTGTCTGTCTATTTCTATTGTGTGTGTGTTTATCTCGATCGATAGATATGTCGATGTATGCATATATATATCTTTTAGATTAACAACAGAAAAAGTACGAACGAACGAACAAAAATGGTTCTAACTGATCAACAATTACGTCAGGAATTAACTAATTTCGGAGAAATTGTTCCGCCGATTACTCAACGTAATCGTGAGCAACTTCGAGCTCGATTAGAACTCCTTCAATCGATAAAAAAACCTCGAAATTCGACGACTTCACCAACTCGTACACGCGGTGCTGCTGCTGCCTCACCATCAAGATTAAATACAACATCTTCACCATCACGTACTCGTGCTGCCGCTTCTTCACCATCAAAAGCACGCGTTGCTGCTTCTTCACCATCGAAAACTCGTGTTGCTGCTTCCTCACCATCGAAATCTCGTGTTACTGCTGCTTCTTCGCCATCGAAGGCTCGTGCAGCAGCACCTTCACCAGTACGTACTCGAGGAAGTACAACGGCGACAACAAGTGGATCTGGACGAAGCAGTCGAGCTAAACAAACGCCTAATCTAATTGAACTAAGTGATTCTGAAGCTGAAACAGCATCGACCGGTGCTTTAAAGTCACATTCAATAGGTCTACGAAGTCGAACAGACTCTCCGAATTCATCATTACCATCTAATTTGACCATGACAGATGATGTCGAACAATCCATCGCACGTCATCGTCGAGAGATCAAACAATTACTCGATTCTGCTCGTGATCGAAATCGAGTGACTAGTAGTACGAATTCTCAGTCGAGTCTAAAAACTTCGCCATCAACCCGTTCGAAAACTCGTGCTGGTCGTACATCATCGAAAACCGAACGTGATGAATCGCCTTCGAAATCTCCTGCCAAGCAAACGAAGAAATCATCGAAACTGAAAAATCTCGGCAAACCAATTCAAACATTTTGCAAAAAATATTCAAAATTTCTTAAGAATCTATTCAAATTCTTGTTCGTTACCACGGTTATAGGCGGTGGATTGATTTATTATTTTGAAAAAGGCGATGCGTTTTTTCCAAGACCTAACATAGAAATTTCATGTTCGGCTAAAAACGCAGTAGGTTTTTATTTGCGAGTGTTGAGTTAAGAGAAAAGTTCATTTCGTCGTTTGATTTAGGCTCAATGTGAAGATATGAAACCGGTTATTTCTGCTTTACGAAAGCAACTTCAAGTTCGTACAGGTCAGTTAAACGAGTTCGTATGTTTTCGGTGAAAAAATAAGCTCGTTTTTCTTTTCTCAGGTGAAGTGGACTGTGGTTTTCGTCCCAAAGCTGATATTCTTGTTAGTCGAGCGGAAGTTGAACGATATCTCGACGAAAAAGTAGAGATTCTCGTACAATCCAACCAAACAGTCCGATTATCTTCTTTCAGGGCTTGAAATTCAAATTAGGCAAGCAAGAACGATGGAATGCTTTGCTAAACTACATAGTTGAAACTCAAGTTCAAGATATTATGTAAATTGATTTCGACAGATAAACTATTTTCATAGAAAATATTCTTTTTAGACTATGGGATGCAAACAATAAAGAGACAAAAGAAACTTCCCAAGTCACTAAATTAAGTACAACGGAAGCCATTCGTTCATTAGCATGTCGTGCTCGACAAGATGTCTCTCCGAAAACATGGAAAAACTTATGTTTATTCGGTCTTGGTAAACAAAGAGAAGCTTTTTGTTTTCGAAGAAAACCACTGACGTGTTTATTTCTCGTTTAGGTTCAACTGGATTACTTAGTTTAGTTTGGTTTTTATCCAAATATCTAAGAAATCTTGAAGAAAACGAACGAACATTCAAAGATTATTTACAACGAGCTAAAGATTTGATTCAGGAATCCTATGAAAAATACATCGAAAATCCTGCGTCTCATCCATCGCTTGTTATCGATCATATTCGAGATAAACTTATTCCTAAAAAAGATCAGTACGTTCGCTCAGTCGAAAGAGAAAGAGAGAAGAGAGAATTAACTCGTTTTGTTTGTCTTTTATAGAGAACGATTGAAACATATTTGGGAACGAATTAAAAATGAAATTAGCAAACAAGATTCTCGTCTTCGTGCTGAATTACAAGAAATCGACGGCAAACGGTTGGACGTTTGGCGATGGATTAAATCAGCTGCTTCATCACCGAAAAAGACTCGATCAGTAAATGCTTAGTAGTTCTTCGATTGATTTTTTTTATTCGTTCAATCTTTGATAGCAAACAAGCAATGATGATGAAGCTACATCTGAAGTCGGTCTAACTGAATGTCTCAAACTACGAAATTGCTTTCGTTCGGAGAAGTGCGTTTGTGTTTTGAACGGAGTTTTTGTTTTAAATTTTATTTTGAATATTTAGTTCGGCCGATGATGAAGAAATCGATGAAGTCATTGATAGTATTCAAAATCGTTGTTCAAATATCGAACATATCGGCATCAATTCGGTATAAACTTTCATTTGAATCCGAAATTTGAATCGATTGTTTTTGTTTTTGACAAAGGCTTTTGTGTATTTAAAATTTGCATCAAAAGAAGCTGCAGCTCAAGGTTACCATCAACTCAACAATTGGAAATATCAAAAACGAACTATAACTGTCAAATATATTCGTCCAAATCGATATTACGAACATTTTCCTGAAGCTCAAGATGTTTAATCTCGAAGACTAAAATTTGTCTACCTTTTTTGTATTTTGATTATCTGTGTCAGTTCATCCTCCTAATAATTTCTCAATGATCAAAACAGATGTATGTGTAGAAAGAAAAATCTATTTTTTGTTGTCTTTTCGTTCGAAATAAATCTCTATTATCAAGTCAATCGATTATCTCTTAAGTAATAGAGATCAACTTTAGTTTTATTAACAAGAAAAGAAACGTAGACGTGATGTCATGACAGAAAAAACTGAATTTTTTCTTACTTCAATCGTCTGATTTAATATCTCTCTCCCATTACCGTGATCTACGTACATATTTTACTAATGAGAACTATAGAAGTACGTTGTGAGAAGAAATTTCTCCGAGTCAATCTTATCGGATTAGAAAACATAAAATATCTCGCTTAGTTATTAAATTTAAAATTATCAGTTCATGTAAAAAGTAATCGGAACTAAAAAACAGTGCCTACTAACATTACTTTATTCAATTGTACCATATCTTTCAAAGAAGCACAATCTAATAATTGACCTCCTCCATATAAATTATGAAATTTAAAAAAGCAAAGAACGAATGAGTAAAGTGAGGGTGTTGGAGACATGTTGATTTATATTCTGTGTTTACTTCGAACGCGTACGTTTATCTTTCAGATTTAAGAATGACGCAAAAGAAATGTTCCGCACCCGATTGAACGTAACTGTAACGCACTTCGAGGTCGACTAGAACTTTGTCAGTGACATCCAACACCAGCATCTCAGATAACATTGAATAATCACGTACGGATCGTCTTTTCTTTCCTTATTCTAGTTTTCATTTTCTTTGTTTTTTAGTTGTTCATCATCTGATTGTCTTCTTTCATGGTTTAAAATATAAACTAAGCAGTTGAGAACTATTGGAACACAACAGTTCAGAAGATTGTGTAAATTGACCCAGAAAAGCAAACGGTTGGATACAAAATCTGCTTTTAAATTATAAACTGCAGGCAATTAAGAAAAGTATAACGGAAGTCATAGCATACCGTGCTCGCCAAAAATACAATCAAATCTATTTTTATTCGCACTTATTAGACAACAGAGATCGTTTTCTTCTTTTCAATGGAATATTCAATTCTGCAAATGTCGAACATATATTGATCGAGTTCAAGACAGTTTTCGTTCAAAATAAATCTGCATGATCTAGCAAATTGATTCACTTTTCTTTCGAAAGTCAATTAACAAAATAACATCAATCAAATAAATATCTGTGTTATGTCCATTGATCAGACAAAGCAATGTTACTCTCGATGCCATCTGATAATCTACAAGGTTTTCATAACAATAAACAAAACCAGATCATTAGTCGAAACAATCGAGATAAATCATAGATCATTCGTCAAAACATCATTTTGAGGGTGTAAATGAGAATTATATTATGTTGATCAAGAAAACACAAAGGACATCTTAATAAAATAAACTCAAGGAGAAACGAATTTCGATTTAATTACCAAATCTCTTGAAAACGAATACTCCAAATCGTACTTACGAAACCGATAAAGATCGACCTTCGTATTAAATTTCTTTGCACACTTTTGAATCAAAGAACAACTATTTCGAGGTAATTGAAATTTTTTATTGGCAAAGAAAAGACTCTCGGTAGGATAGAAAATATTCTTTTGGACTGTGAACTGAATCAACCAAGAAACAAAAAGAACATTCTCGAGATAGCTAAATTACATGTTATGCTCGCTAAAAATAGTCGAACTTTTTGCCTCAGTCTTGATGAGCAAAGAAAAGTTTTTTGTTTATTTGAAATCTTCGTTGGCAAGAAGCCGAAGCTCAAGATGTTCAATCTCGAAAGCTAATATTTGTATACTTTTTACATTTGATTGTCTATTAGTTCCTCCTTTCAATGATCAAAACCGATGTAAGTAAAGTCAACAAAAAAAAATAATTATAACAGCTTTTTTGTTCTCTTCTTTTCGTTCAAAAATAAACAATTCAGTTCGCCAAGACTTTGATATTTGAAGATATATGTCTCTATATTATCTAGTAAATTGGATTGACTTTTCCTATTCGAACATAGAATTTTCATTAGCCATTAAATTGTCTCGCGAAAATCAATTAACAAAATAGCATCAATCAAATAAATATCTGTGTTATGTCCGTTGATCAGACAAAGCAATGTTACTCTCCATGCCATCTGATAATCTACAAGGTTTTCATAACAATAAACAACAAGATCTTTAGTCGATATATCATCCGTCAAAACATCATTTTTACTTTTGTCTATGAGTCATTTGTTTTGTGTTGTTGGAGAGAATTAAAATCGACGACGACATTACATTTCCGTTTTAGTTTTGACTCTTTATTTGATTGAGTAACATTTGGCACAATTTATTTCTACACTGATAAGAAATCAATGCGCACACAATGTCGAACATATAATAAAACGATTCAGACACTCTTCTTTTTGCTCTCGCACGTATAACATTTGTTGTCGAAACCTCAAAGTAAAAGAATGAAACCACATGTATTTTGAAACAAAATGAACTCGTTTTTTTTTCTTTTCTCTAATCCAACGCATTCATTGTACGTGAGAAGATGTTGTAAAACGAATGCGAATGAAACCTTTGCGTATTCGAACGGTACCACCATTAACATACACCTACTGAGTATAGACGAATCGTCGTTCTTTTCTTTTCTTCTTCTTCTTCTTCTTCGTTTTCTTCGTCTTCGTATGTAATTGAACGCAACTCAAACGAGAGAACGACAATAGAAGTAAAACTGCTTCGATTACAGTTGATATTTTACTCTATTAACGTCCAACGGGTGGTCTACTGATATTGTGTCGCATATCGAACAAACAATCGAAAAAAAAAGCCCAGAGAGAAAGCGAGAAGGAGAAACAGACAGACAACTAGGGAGCAAAAGAAAAGAAGAGAAGAAAAAAACCGTCGAGGAATAAATTCTATGAGAGTAGTTACACTAAAATAGACGTGTTGACATGTCGTAGATTTCTATCGGATAAAAATCATAATTATATGAGAATAGGTAAGTTGAATGTCAGACTTGAAAAGAAGAAAATCATGTTCATTTCGAAGAGAAGATTATAGATTTCAACATTAAAAAATGACATTTTCTATATATAAAACATATCGGTCAACGGATCATGTTGAACTTCAATTTTCTGTTCTTTCGTTTTCTTTTTGTTCTTGTTCGTCATTCTTAATAAATAATTGATTAACTTCAATGTAAATCATTTCGTCTTTTTTTATTCTTCGCTTCTGTTTAATGATTATTTGAAAGCTGTCGTTTTGTTTGAGCCGAGTATGTATGTGCTTTTTTTTTATTCATCGATAAATCGGTACATGCGATCAGGGAGAGAGAGAGAGCAAGAAGATATTCGACGCATTCAAGTAAATTTCTTCTAATGGAATTTCAGGCTGTCATCGGTTTTTTTTCTCTTCTCCTCTTTTCTTTGCATCGTTTTATATTCAATTTTGCTCGCTTGCCCGTTGAATAGATGAAAAGAGAACAGAACATATGAGACAATTCGAGTTCTTTTTTCATTCTCTCTCTCTCTGGTCGAACATTTGTCTTTTGCATCGATGATTGATACAAACAGACGATAATCTCGTTTTTTTTTAGATAAAAAAATGACGAGTTCAAATAAAGCTCGTCGGTATCTGCAACATCATAAACAACAATTGACTGATACACAAAACAATCATCAATCGGCAGCAGAATTATTAATCATTGATCCAACACTAGCTGCTAGTAATATGCGTAAATTTCGTGCTCGTACGCAAGTTTCTGTGCCACAAATCTGCGTGGATAATGATGGAGACGATGAGGATAATCGACATGTAGCGATTTTGAATGAATTCGATGAAGTTCTTGAGAACGAATTGAAACGTACATCTGTTCTACGAACATCTTCATTGAAACAAAACGAATCAAGTCAACAAATGGGAATTCCTGTCAGTCAACAACGAAGTTTCTCGTTTGCACTCGGTTCATCGACGAATTTAGACGGAAAAAAAGATGAACACGACGAGAACTACGATGAACCGATGAATACATCATCGAAATCATCGAAAATCAAAGCCAGTCTATCCAAAGAAACATTCTCACGTTTTCTTCATTCGCTAGCATTTCGTTCGGGTCATCATACAACCTCGAAACTACCCTCGATTCCCGCCGATTCATGTCTCGCTTGTCAACAACACTCAACTAATTTCGATTTCATTCCCAAATATAAAAAACGTCCATCAATATTCGGTGTACTTGTTTCGAAATTAAATAACACAACTACAACTAATGACATACAATCAACACATTGTCCCGTTTGTAAACGACGTTTATCGAAATCCGTTTTCTACAATACGTCTTCTGATGAAAATCAACAATTATCGCCAACGAAAACCTTTCACGATCAATCACAACACTCTCTCTATCTCCGAACGAAACGTCGTCGAAGTCTTCCATCATTATTTCACAGTCTATTCGATTTCGATCATCATGATAAACACCATCTCGACACGACGACGACGACGACGGCAAGCACTCGACATCGACCCTCATTTTCATCGATTCTAACGCATACATTAATCGACAGCATTACCCGTGAACAACAACCGCAAATACAGCCAACAAGTCCGCCGATGAAATCGAATTCATCACTATCGAATTCATCGATTTCATTAGCCGAATCCGATGCGAGCGAAGAGAATCACATGGAAAAATCATCATCGTCTCAGCTTACTGAAAAGGTAAAATAACACAAAACAAATCGGTTAAGACGCGCTTATCATTAGTTAAATGAATACTGTTTGCTCATAGCGGCGGCATGCGTGCTTTTAACATAAACATATAAGAAAAGAGCTAACGAAGGTCATGTGTTAATACTGTTGATTTTCAAACGTTTAGTTTGTTATTGTTTGACCCTGATGTACATGCAAACATACACGTTTATACTGTCGTCGAGACATAAAATGATGATGATGATGATGATCATTCCTGATACGATCGATTTGTTATTGTTAACAAGAATGAGAATGTCGAATGTCTGGTGAGAGAGAGAATAAGTACAATGATGTCAATGACATTTCGAGTATTTAACATCTGATTTTCGAAGATAATCAAGTCGGATAAGGAGACAATGGACAGAACTCGATGTTTTTACCATCATCGTGTCAGACGTTGCATTGTATTACATATCCATAGTCAAGTATCGGTGAGAATTGAGTTCGATATTCTGTTGACCTTTTCCTTTTTTTTTGTTCTTGCTTAATGCCACGAACTGTCTGTACTATTTGAGACCATGTTGATAATGATTAGCCTTTCTTCTGTCATATTCTCTTAATAATATTTGACTTTTTTTCTTTTTCTCATATATGAAATTGATCATAGAGATGACAGGCAAATTTCAATAAAATATACACGGCGACACTACTTGACCGTTTTCTTTTCTTATTGAGACACAATTGTTCAGGTACTCGACTCGGCATATCATTTTTCAAACGTCAAGAGAACGGAACATTCTCCTTCTTTTGAGCATATGCAAATCGCGTGTCTCGTTCTTAGAAAAATAAAAAATACCAAAACAGAATTATCATCGAGATAAGAAGAACTTATTTTGTCCGTCATTGATATGGACGTACTAATGCGATTTTCTCAAACGAAACATTTCGATTATATAAGAAAGAAAGACAATTTTCCGAGCACTAGAGAAAAGAAAAAGAAATTCAGTACAAATACCTTGTTTATTAAACAAAGAAAAAATATTGTTTCGTTCGAAATTCAAGTCTGACAATCATATGGCTTCGATAGCCTCTCTTTTGTTTCTTTCGACGAAAAAATACAAAGAATGCATCGTACTTCCACATGGTACCAATATATTCTATTGATAGAGGAATGTCAACTGTCTCTCACCTGCGTACAGTCGCATAACGGAAATTGTTTTCTTATCTATTCAACCTTGCGCTTTCGTTGATTAGAGTTTTACTTTGAAATCAAGGGTAGATTTTTTTTTCTTTCGTTCTCTTATATGATTAGTTTTTTTTTCATAAATAAAAATAGAATCCTTATTAATACAAAAAGAGAAAAATTCGGCCAATAATCATGTATTGTGTTCAGTATTGATTTAATTGAATTGTTCGAAGTCGACGAAATTTCTCCTTTTTCTTTTGTTTCAGGTTCATATTGACACAGAAAAACTCGATGATTATGAGAATGATAATAAAGGTTTGACATTTGGTTGTTCGAAAAATGCAAAATTTACTTGACTTTTTTTCTTTTCTTTTATCAGAAAATCAAGTAAATGATTCCGATGAAATGACAACAAATGAAAATTTCACTAATCAACTATTTTTACATCCACCTGAGTAAGTCAATATGCCAGCACGTAGATCTATTTGACGTTTTTCATTCCGTGAGCTGTTTTTTTCTTCTTCTTCTTCTTCGAAAAAAAAATCCGAGACACACAAACAGGAGAAAAAAAGAGACAATACATGGCGAGGATATTTGATATAGAGACTGAATATCAGGCAGTCTTTTGATCAGTACGAATCATGCTTATACGTTCGTCATTCCGGGATACGATAACTCGAGTCAAAAAACAATATCAATTTGATGAAAAAACAATTGATAACCACGATGTTCATTTGATTAAATACGATTCACTTGAGAATTGTCAACGATCAGCTAGTCATCTCGATCTTTCCAATCGAAATTTCATACGTTCGCATCGGTAAGACATCAAACGGCAATACAAAAATGAAAAAATTCTTTCGACATTTTTCTCTCTCCCTCTCCTTTTTCGATTCACATAATATCCTGAGTAAATAAATTTTACTATTTGTATAACGATTGTTCACACCTCAGATGATCGAATTCGATGTTTCGGTTCCTTCTTCTTCTTCGAAAGTTCAATATTGACATAGCCTACAAACATTTATCCAAGCAGATAATCATGCTGATTTAATGATAGATGTAAGAAGGTTGGCAAAACTGATTTATCGAAGAAAAACGCGAACGGATTGAATTATTCAATTTCTTTTTTTTTCTTCTTGTTCTTAAAAAAACAAAAAACGTTTTTTTTCTTCTTTCTTTCTTTTCTAGAGAGAAGACACGAAGTTTGTTAGTCAATGTATTTCGTACGCGTCGATCAAATGTTGCTTTGGGTTCAACTGAAGTACTTAAAATAAATTTCATTTCTTTCGCGTTTTTTTTTTTCTTACATATATATTCTTTTCAATTTGAAAATAGACAAACATGGTTGGTAAGCAATTCAGTGTTTCAGTGATTAATCTCGCTACATCAATTAATTCCCATCGATTATCCACAAATTCGTCGATAAATTCCGAAGGCAACTTTTTAAATCTGATCGAACAGAAAAAACACGCACTTTCCGAAGAAAATCTCCCAACAACTGTAAGACTTAGTTGATCTATAAATGTGTGTGTGTGTGTGTGTGTTTATTATGAAGGACAAGTTCGATCTGAGTGTGTATTTTGTTTGATGAGTAGAGAAAAGAGGATTTTCAATTGATGTATTTAGAAACAATCGATTTAACCTTGAAAATAATTGATGGTTTGCTTTTCTAGGATGGAACATACATCTATTTTCATAATGTCAATGGACAAAATTTCAAAGAAAAAATTAAATATTCGAATTTCGAAGACAATCTAAGTCTAAGGTTAGAAAAAATTCGATTATTCATTCGAATAACTTTCGTTTTTTTATTCGTTTGACAGAGAATTCCTGTTAAAACTGTTCGAAAAATATCATTTAACTCTTGATACATGTCATATTTGTCTTCGAAGTGCACCTACATTACCACTGTCCTTGGATCAACCAGTCAAACAGCTTCTATTGGACGATCTTATTGTAACAGGTACAAGAAAAAGAAACTTTTAATCGAAATAGTGATCGATTTGATTATGCAACGAGTTTCTTATTCTTCCGTTTACGCTTTCTAATTAACGTTAAAATCTCTTTTGTCTCTTAAAAATCACTTGGTGTATGCTCTTGAAATACAATGAATGATGCAATAATAGGAAAAGAAAAACTTGTCAACGATTTCACTTTAGCATAGTTTAACTAAAGATTGAATTAGATCGTTTTTGGGAAAACAACAACAACAACAACAACATTAGATAGATAATTTCCTCGTTAGGAAAGGAAATGCAAACATGCAAACTAAAATCAAATGAAACAAACAACTGTTGTTATTGTCACATTGACTAGTTGATAACGTTACATCATGTCACTTCACTTTTTTTCCTTCTCTATCGAATCTATAGAATTGTATATACAATTCCTTCTCTTCGACTGGCGATTATCATCCCTCCGGCATACATACTCTCTTATTATACAAGAAAAAAAAAGAAACTACAAAATGAGAATGAGAGATTGCATCGTTTTTCTCTCTCTCTCTCTCTCTTGTTGTTCTTCTTCTCCTCCTTCTTTTGTCTTTAACTATTGTGAATGAATTGTCTATCGCAAAAAAAGAAGAAGAAGAAAAGATTCATCGTTTCATTTATTCATTCATTTATTTGAATTGCGATGTCCAATGAAGGCATAGCATCAGCTGCGTCTCATCCACCTCTTATATCACCTCTTCGTCGTCTATCTATCTGCCGGCAATTGTCCGATGTTTTGAAATACCGCCGAAAGTCCTGCTGCTCGACTAGTACCGATCATCTATCCTATATTCCATCGCCATCGCCGACATCATCATCGGTGACGACAAATTCAGCGTCATCAACATTTACATTCGTTTGGAATTGTGCATTGACTGAAGTCGATTCACCGCCGGGCTCGTCATCGAACGAAGATCTTCACGTTCTGCCCGTTCAACATCAACAACGAACGAGAAAAAATGGACTCTCCGATGATCCAAATATAGTCAATACAAAAGAAATAACCGGCTCAATGGTAGCTGCTTGTTTGCTTAAGCAAAAAAGTGTCAGCTGTGATGATGTCGCCTTTCTAACAACAAGCACAGACGAGCCGATAATTTGCGCTAGTGGACCGTCATCGATGGCATCTGCTGCCGCTGCCGCAGTTTCATATCAATTGAAAGACAATGGTTGCTCATCGTTTTCTCCTCTTCTTTTTTGTTCTTTTAGTAGAATCCAACTTGATATTTATAGTTTGTTTTGATTTAGAAAAAGAACATGGCCTTCCAACATGTCCTCGAATGGTTAATCGAGCATTGGCAAAAACATCAGCTGGCAAAGAACGAAATGAAAAACGAAATTCAACTGGTTCAGCTATTTTCACTAACGTAAGAGAACAACAAAGATGTTTTTGTATTTTGCGTTCAATATATCAGTAAATCAATATAGACATTAAACTCAAGTGTTAACTAAATACTTGACATAGACATTGCGTTACATCCTTCGATGAAGAGCCAGAAAAGACATCTTCTCTCGAAACACCTGTTTGTCATCGTTATAATCATGAAGGAAAAGAAATGACAAAACAAAAAGCCTTAAAGCATATTTATGATTGTGTATGATTAGTTTGATATTGTTTGACGAAGTATTCTCGTGTTGTTTTTCCTGACTAGAAAAACAAGAACATATGAAAAAGGCTTCGACCTTTTTTCCCCGCGTATTGTATCATTCCGATAAGAAAAGAAACGGGGAAAAAAATAGCTATGTCGAGTTTCAATTTTCATCTTCAATCCTATTGTTATTTTGTTTTCTTTATTATTCTTATTAACCAGAATATCCCCTTTTGCATTTTGTTTTCTTCGTTCGATGAAAATGCAATGATTGCCTTCGTTTACCATACATTCCAAACTGTTTAATGTCGAATTTGTCTTTGCCCGTTCGATTTATAAAAAAAACAAAAAAACTATCAAGCGGAAACTTGTCAGATTCTCGTTTGGTCTAACCGATAGTTTACATTCTTATCCATGTCGTTGTCTTCGGAAGTTTTCATCTCTCTCTCTCTCGTTTCTTTGCTCTTTCTTCTTTCGGTTTTTTTTTATTACCCATCATAATTATAAAAACAATCCCACGCATATCTAATGATTTTCATCTGTTATTATTCTCGAGATTGACTTCGTCTTCTTCTTCTTGTTTTTGTATTAGACAAAAATACGCGAGCATAAGACAAAAATCTGACCGATAAATTCTTTGCAAATTTTCTAGACTTCAAAATCGGCATCAGCCACATCCAAACGTTTATCAACTCAATGTATGGTGTCGGACGCTGATGATATTCTCTCGTCCAATTCTCAACAAGAAATTAAATCGTCAAATTCACGATCAAGTAAATCAAGTCGAACGGGTCTGTTCACTGGCGGCATATTTACACGTGTAAGTTGAAGAAGATAAAACCATAATGTCGTCGAGTATTTTTGAGATTAGAAAGAAATTCATTTCCGATTTTTCTCTTTCGAAGATTAATTGCGTGTCGAACAAGACTAAATTGCGGAACCTTTTTCTTTTTCCCCTTCGAAATTCTCTCGAGAGATTTGAAATCCTACAAATATAGCATTGATTTGCATGTTAACATATCCAGCTTAACATGACATTTTCGTCAATTATATTCTAATTTTCGGCGAAATATCTCCAAATAACAAAAGCAAAACTGTAATTTTAGATCAAGAGACAATCTCATATGATGATGATTCAGATTTCTGTTATCCATGACTCGATTCAGTTATCTATCTGACGAAAAAAAAAACGAAGAAAGGAATTCGTTATCAGTGTAGGATGAGACACTAGAAAAAAGAAAAAGTATATAAACCATGTGTTTCATTGTCTGTATATATAAATTATATGTAGCAAGAGAATTCGACTTTATACTTGAGTTTTGACTGAAAAGGACAAGTACAAGAGTACACAAGAACATGTTTTACAGTGCACAAATACAATCGTTACCTAATCGTTATCGAACGCGACGATCATTGAAAACAACCATCAACTTTTCTTGGGGACAGTTTTTCTCGTCTACCCATATTTTGTATATCAATCCTGTAAGTGAATCAATTAATCAATCAATCAGGCGTTTTTCTTTCTTGTCTGTCGCGTTGAATATGAATATGATTGATATCGAACAGAGACAAAAACATCTACGTAGATGATTTGTATCTTTCGAAAAAAAAACGAAGAAAACTACCGATACAATGAACTAGTCAAGTTCTTTTTCTCTCTCTTCGTTTTATGTGTGTACGTTATGGCACAAGCAAGCCCTTATCCTCCTCCTCCTTCTTCTTCTTCTATCATCGACAAGTATTCAACATCTAATATGCTACTGGCAAAAACAAAATTAATAATCCTATCGACATCTATCTCGTAATCAGAACAGTCAAGAGAAAGAATGTTCGATATTTTCTTCTCATCTTGAGAATAGCGAAGAAAAACATCGAGATAGACTTAGAGAACAAGAAAAAGAAGAAGAAGCGAGCAGCAGCAGCAGCAGCAGCAGTGTAGTAGTGGGAGAAGCTAAGAAATACACACGACGGATTTTCATGTCGTTCTATTAACTAACTATTTCCTTTGCTCTCTTGTTTCTCTGTGTGTCTCTCTTCTCATTTCTATTACTCGTCTTTCATCCTTTGTTATTTACCCGTATCATTACGATTCAACAATTGTCGCGCAGCACGTCTGGTGTCAACAATGAATCGGCGTTTATCGAAAGCGAATTCGATCACAACTTACGATACAGCCACTCTATGGCGTGCTATCGAAGCCTCATCTGCCAATCAACAAAATCAATTGACAAACAAGGAGAGTGTCCGACGTTGGCAACGTGCAGCCAGCCGTTTACTTCGACAGAATACGATGAGTCCAGTCTCATCGCCTTCGCACGATCAACGTTCATCATCCTATTCAGGCTTAAACGGTGGAACAGGTTTTCTCGGAAATAGTGTCGGAGGAGGAAGTGGTTTGATGAATTCGGTACTTGACAATTGTTATTCTTTTCGTTTGAATCAAAATATTCAATCATTTGAATGTACAACTAACTTTCTTTTGTTGTTTATTTCGTAGGATGGTACTGATGAACGGCCCGAAAGTAATCTAGTATTTGTTCGTCGTAAATGTGATGAATGGTTAACTCGTGGTCTACCGAAATTAGCTCAATTACAAAATCATCAGATTGCAATCGATGAACAAGATTTAAAAATCGACAAAGAATGGCAACCATTTGTGAACGATCAAACTCGATCAGTAAGTCTCAATAGGCCCTGAACTCTTGTCATCTATCTACACTCGATTTATCTTCGTCCATGAATAAAATCATCAATACACGAAGTGTCGAAAACTTGTCTTATCTTTCTCGGATTTTCTTTTGTATATATTATACATATGTCAACACTCGGTCGTTTTTTTTTCTCTCGCTCTCTTCTAGCTCATGTCCGAATCGATCAAACTTCAACAAGAAGCCATCTATGAAATGCTTTCGACTGAAGTCTCTTATATACGTCAGATTTTAACTATGATTGAGATATTTATGACAAGTGTTATGATATTGAAATCGTCACAACGTGATGGACTTTTGAATGATATTGATATGGAACGATTATTTTCGAATATTCAAGATGTTTTAAATGCGAATTTAATCTTTTGGAAAGAAGTTTTATTACCAATTAAAAATAAATTAGAACAAACAGGCTGTGCAATGAATCCATCGGATCTTAAAAATGGTTTTCTTAAAGTAAGAATTCGTCTCAGTATCGCTGCTTCGATGATGAAAAATGTCAATCATCACAGGAGGAAAAGAAAAAAAACAGTAGTTAGACATAGAATGTCATCTGTTAGATTAGTATGATTGTTATTTCGTCTACAGGAAGTCTTTTCAACCTACGCTTAACATACATTTGTCAAGAGAGCTCGTTCTTTCGACGAAGAAAAATTCGTTATTTAGGTACATTCTATTAATACTATTTGTTTATTTTGTTCTAGTTTGACGATTATTTTAAATCTTATATTCGTTATGTTCTCGATCAAAAAACAAGTGCAGAATATTTCAAACAGAAACTTTCGAAAGATGATCTTTTCCAACATTTAATCACTGTGAGTGTTTTCTAAAAGAACCTAATGACCTATTGAATTCGTTTGTTTGTTTGTTTTTGAAGTGGATCGAAGCTAATTTCACAAATCGATTATCATTTCCCGATCTAACGATCAAACCATTACAACGACTTACACAATACAAATTATTGCTCGAAGCTATACAAAAACGAACGCAAGATAATCAACAACGAAATGATCTTGCTGAAATGGTCGGTTGACGTCAGCAGACTGTTAGTTAGTTGAAATAACTGTTTGTTTTTTGTTTATTTAGATTCAAAAAGTAGCTACTTTTGTCAATCGTGTCAATTCGAAATTACATAGTCAAGAGCAAGAAGAACGTGTACGTCAGATAAGCGAACGTATCGGACCGTTTGAAAACATTTCAGCACCACCGGAAATCACATCGGTATGCGAATAACAGAAAAACACGCAGTAGCACATTTTGTCAACGTTTTTTTTTTCTAAATAGATTCTTCAAGAATATAATCGCGATGCATATTCGCATCGATTAGATCTACTCCGTGATATGCCATTGTTCGTACGAGGTTATCGTCGTCAGATTATTCAACAAGGTCCAATGAAAATGAAAGATTCGAAAAATAGTCAAGATGTTTATTGTTATTTGTTCACGGATATGTTTCTCATAACGAAAATGGGCAAACGTAGTGGAACAATCACGTCATCGACGGCAACATCGACGTCATCGACATCGCTGACTAACGATGGACAATTCAATCGAAATAGTTCGGGAACAGTACATAAAATTTTAAAACCACCGATACGAATCGACCGAATGGATGTCAGAGAATATGATCGACGTGGCGGAAGCAGTAGTAATAGCAGTAATGAACCGAATACAGTATGTTTTTTTGCGAAAGAAAACAAAAAACCTATAATTGATTTTGATTGATTTGTTTTTCTTTTGCCTAGGCCTCGTTCGTTGCCATTGTTTTCTCCGAATACAATCTAATCGAATGTGGATATTTATTTCAAACCAATTTAAGCAAACAATGGATCGAAAATATTCGAACATATAAAGCCAATTTTCAATTATTATTGGAAGAATCAAAAAAGAAACTACAGAATGCACATAATTATTCGACTGTCAGTAATTGTCATTCGTCATCGTCATCGTCAGCAGCGGCAACAGCCAATCCTACTTCGAATGTAAACATTCATCAATCACTTCCGAGTCTTTCGTCGACATCAGAGATTTCGCTTGATTCGACACACAAACTTCCGATCGACGGCAATTCATTGGATAGTTCGTCAACGGACGAACCGAATCTATCACTGAATTCACTCGATTCAAGTCAACAATCGTTCAAAATCGAATCCGATTCGAGCAAACTCGTCGAAACACGACGAAATTCTCGTAGTGATCCGAAGAATTTCGGTCGATTTTTCACTGCTGACGGCACGAGTGTGACACATAGTAGTAATCCATCAACAACATCGATTAATCCATCATCGAGTAAATCGACAGCGATTATCAAACGTTTATCATGGACAAATGAACCATCGACAAAATCAGATCTTTCAACAACGATTCCAACCAATGAATTGAGCAATACGAATTCATTTCGAAGTGTACATAGTTCGAGTGGCGTTAGTTCGACCGGTTCGTTTTTGTTCAGTGGCGATGACGAACCAACAACAGCCATCGCATCATCTCTACCTGCTGTTCTATCATCAAACACCACAACCACTACCATCACCACAACAAACAATCCAATCGATGATCTAATCGATGATATCGATGAGTTCGATGGCAAAAGTTCATCATCGACTGTCATCGGCACTGATGATCATGAACATTCATTAAATCTTCAAACATCAATCGATTTAGAAAATCTCAATAATCGTTTGTCAACAGCTAGCACAAGTACGCTGACATCATCGACAACAATTCCAATCGTTCATACTCAAAGTTCATCGCCCGAAATGTCCCTACGTCGAACGCCGTTTGCTAGCGTGAAAAAACGCAATCCGAATCCGACGAATATCCGTACACATTTGGCTCAAACTCAACCGACCTCATCTCGTCGACAACATCGTGTATTCGATGAGAACGATCTTCGTTCATCGACGCATACCGTTGTTTATGATTCATCGAAAACGACGACACTTCCTACAAATATATCCGTACGACGAATTGTTCTTCCATCGGACGATTCAACCAATGGCAATCTATCGCCATTGACGGGAAGTGGCAATGAAAGTGATTATGATAATAATCAAATCTCGACGAATAATTATTCGAAAACAACAATGAAATTTCCTTCGAACCCGGTGAATGATCTACGTCCAGATGATCTTGTTCTTGGTGATCAAAATGAAATTGTTTTAACAACTGATTTACAACGAAATCTACCTGATGAACATCGATTCGAGACAGATGAGAGAACATTTCAATCAACAAATCTTAATCAACAACAGTCAGATAATCAACAGATTTCAACGTCGATTAATTCAGTTCAATCTACTACTACTACTACAGCCAATCATCGAATTTCAATCAAACCAAATTCGAATTCATCTCCGTTGGATGACAGTGCACCGACCTATCGAAAAGATTATGTTACGGCTAAGAAACTCTACGATATTAAAAGTCAATTACTACTAAATACGACACTTGATGCAACGTAAGTTGTTCGTTTATTCATCGAAATCATTCTCAAAACCCTTTTTGTTTGTCTTTTAGAGAAGTATAACAATACGTTGGCATGATTGTTCATTTGTTTGTTTTCTTCTTCTTTCGTTTGTTCGTTGTTTTCTCTATTACACATACATTATACGTACATATACTATATATATATTTTTTTCTTTTGTTTTTGTTCTCATTTTTCTCATTCGAAAAAAATCTTTCTTCGTTTTCATTTTGCCTATGTGTGTGTGTGTGTGTGCGCGACAAACAAATAAATACAGAACAGATTTTTTTGTATAGATTTCACGCATGTACATGCTTATGTTTGTGTGTATTGTGTACAGATATAAAATTGTATAAGAATGCAAATGATAATGACGGCAAATACTTTAAAATACAATTGTTCATTTTTGAAAATTAAATTTTAAATAATTAATCGAAGCGCTTGTGTCGATTTAGTTGGTTAGTCTTCTGTTTGAAATGAAGAAGAAAAGAAGAACAAACTGACATCATAATTTCGAATGTTTATTAAATTCAGACTCGTTCAAACGAAAATCCTATTGGCTTCGACCAAATCAGTCATATGTTTTCTCATTTATCATGTCAAGGAGTTTTTTTCGATGTGAAAACTTGTAAAGAGAACCTTATTGTTCCTTTTTACTCATTCGAGATAAATGAGAAAGAAAAACACTTTGTTGATTAAATGAAGTCACGCATTAAAACAAATGAGAAAGAGAAAGAGAGAGTGAGAAATATCTTATAAATACAGGCTCATTTTTCTTAAATAAGGACATTTCAATATCGTAGTTCATCATAAATGGTTTCAACACAACAAACGTTTCCTTTTCAACTATTTATCCTCTTCTTGGCGATATATTTAAGTATGAAAAGCAGAAGCTATAACCAAACGGAAATGGTAATCTTTTTTTTTTGTATGTAGACTATGCACTTCAGTGCAAATCGTGCGGCAAAAATGAAGCTGCCTGCCTTTTAGGACATGGTATTGTAAGTGAAAAATGTCCGTCTGATGATGATCTTTGCTATTCATGGTTCGATCGAACAAGTAAACTTAGAAAAAAAAACACAAATTTACATTCAATTTTTATAATATTTGCTTATAAAATTATTCTAGTTGCTGATATCTCAGTTCAACGCGGATGTATTTCATCTAAATCACATGAATATAAAACAATCAAGAAGTTCCTAAGCAATCTTGACGAAGACTGTGTCAAACGTGTGGATGGCCTCGATTGTTTCAAAATCTGCGCCGAAGATAACTGCAATTAAAAGCACACGAACGAAAAGAAAAGAAAAGAAAGACACTTTTACATATCCCTTCAGCCTTTTTTTTTCTCTTTTCTTCTGAATAAACATTTCTTCGGTTAAATAAACATTTTCTTTTCTATATTTACGAACGTAAGTTTGAAAATGTGTTCGAATAGAAAGATTTCGATTGAAGCAAGTAGAAGACGAAGATGTCGACGAGAACAAATCTTGCACGAATAATTATTCGACGTTTGTCAACATTGAAACAAACTGTTGATAAACGTTTGAATCCTGAACTTGACTCAATTCGACAAGCAGGAACATGGAAAAACGAACGAGTCATAACGACAAGTCAAAGTTCACATATTCAAGTTGAAAATTCACAAAATGATCTACTTAATTTCTGCGCTAATAATTATCTTGGCTTAGCTAATAATAAAGAAATCATTGAAGCTTCCAAACAAGCTCTCGAACAATATGGAGCTGGTCTCAGTTCGGTTCGTTTCATTTGTGGAACTCAAACCATACATAAACAATGTAGATAGAAGTCATCATTTTAATAATAAGAACAAAATGACATTGTTTTTTTTGTCCTTTAGTAGAAAAACGCATCGCTAATTTTCATCAACGTGAAGATGCTATTCTATACATCTCATGTTTCGATGCTAATGCTGGAATATTTGAAACACTTTTAAAAGAACAAGATTATATCATCAGTGTAAGACAATTGAATTGAATCTGATTGTGAAATTTTGAATGTTCAATCTTAGGATGAATTAAATCATGCTTCGATTATCGATGGCATTCGTTTATGTAAAGCAAAACGATTACGTTATAAACACAAGGATATGTCCGATTTAGAAGCGAAATTAAAAGAAAGTTTTCAAGATCAAAATGAGAATGTTATTCGATTGATTGCTACCGATGGAGTTTTCTCAATGGATGGAACTATTGCACCGTTGCCTAAGATTCGACAATTAGCTGATCAATATAAAGCTTTAGTTTTCGTTGATGAATGCCACGCGACTGGGTGTGTGTACTTGCGACTTTAAAGAACTATTTTTGTTATTTTTTAATTTAGTTTCTTTGGCAAAACGGGACGCGGTACAGAAGAACATTTTAATATGCTTGGCAAAGTTGATATTATTAATTCAACATTAGGCAAAGCACTTGGCGGAGCAGCTGGTGGATATACAACGGGGCCTAGAGCTTTAATTGATTTATTGCGGCAACGTTCGAGGCCGTATCTTTTTTCCAACACCTTGCCTCCGTTTGTTTCTCCTATGACGAATTTTTGCCGATAAAAATGAACTTGTGATGTATTCTTTTTCAGGGCAATTGTTGCAAGTGCGATGAAAGCACTTGACTTAATTGAAAATGATCAAAATCTACCGAAAAAAGTGCTCGACAATGCGCTTCATTTTCGAGAAAAGATGCAACACTTAGGATTTACAATTCTGGGTGACAATCATCCGATTTGCCCAGTCATGCTTGGCGATGCTCGACTAGCAAGTCAATTTGCTGATGAAATGCTGAAACGAGGCATTTATGTTATTGGATTTAGTTATCCTGTGGTAAAAATCGTTTTTTTTTCTGCTAAAAAACATCGATCTTTGCCTTCTTTTAGGTTCCAAAAGGTCGTGCACGTATCCGTGTACAAGTTTCAGCTGCTCATTCGAAAGCCGATCTCGATCGATGTATCGACGCTTTCGCTCAAGTCGGCCGACAACTTCAAGTTATCAAATAAAACTCAAATTCATTTCTTTTCCGTTCGATAATTTTATTAATAAAGTGGAAAAAAGAAAAGATATGAACGAGAGAACTAATTACATATGTATATAGTGTTATACAGTAGAAGAGCACACGCACACGGACATATAGAAATCTAGATGAGATTAGAAAACCAAAAAAAAAGAAAAACGATTGATTGAATTTATTTATTTTTTGTTTTTGAATACAAGAAGAGAAGAACGATAATACTTGGACAAAATAGCAAAAAGATACAGACAAACAAAAATGATTAAATGGGTTTAAGTTCTCTCGTTCGGTTTGGTTTGTGTTTCACATGAAAAATATTCGCTTATAAAAGTGAACAGCCTCGTTTCTTCGGTTTTTCAGGTGGTTTAAGTGCAGCTAGAATAGCTTCATCGAAAACATTCTTCAATCCTTTCTAAAATAAAAAAGAACAAATAAAACTGAATACGTTCCCAATGAAATTCGTACCTGTGTCAATGCACTACATTCGACATATCTCACTGCTCGAAGTTCTCGTGCTAATTTTTCGCCTTGTTCGTGTGATGTGACTCGTTGTCGAGATTTTTGCAATTTCTCGACTGTTGCCGGATCTTCTCGAAGATCGATTTGTGTACCAACGAGAAGAAACGGTGTTCGAGCACAGTGATGAGAAATTTCGGGAACCCATTTTTCACGAACATTCTCAAACGATGACGGCGAAACGACGCTAAAGCAAACGAGAAATACATCGGTTTGAGGATAACTCAATGGACGAAGACGATCGTAATCTTCTTGACCTAAAAATATCAAACAAATATTTCCTATCGAATTTCAACAGGTTCATTGCGTTCCTACCGGCCGTATCGAATAAACCTAATGTATAAGGTTCACCGCCGATCATAACTGTGACAGCATAATTATCGAACACCTAAGCGAAATGCGTTTTTTCAGTATTTATTCATCTTTTTCTCTTACAGTCGGAACATATTCTTGAGGGAATTTATTAGTCGTATAGCTAATTAGCAAACATGTTTTTCCTAAAAAGAAAATCCGTCATTATTCATATGTGTTTTCTTCTCTTCGCTCTACTTACCAACAGCACCATCTCCGACAACAACACATTTAATAGTTTGCATTGTTAATCAAATATTCAAACGAAGAAGACTCGTTTCGTAGTGTAGGTGTTTATCTGAATTGAAATAACAACGAAATATAGAATGTATGAGTGAGTTAGTGAGTAAATAAATAAACAAATCCAATCAATGGATGTCAACATACAACGAATAAGAAGAATTCGATTGATAGTCAGCGACATCTAGCGATATAATCTTTGTGCAAGCAACGATTTATTTTCGAACAAAACCAAAAAACACGCATAGAGCAAACAAATTAAAGAAAAAGAATAAAGAAGAGAACGGTCTCCGAGTTTCTTTTCTTACAAAAGTACACATGTCGGTTGATGAATATGACTTCGTCGATTTTTCAACGAAATGAGAATAGCTTCATCGAACACTCTTTTCAGTCCTTCCTAGAGCGAGAAAATGAAACGATGAATAGAACGAAATTCGTTGTTTACTGTGGTTCGAGCACTGCATTCCATGTATTTCGCTGCTTTGATCTCTTGAGCTAGTCGTTCGCCTTGTTTCGATGTGACGAGCTTTTCGTTGTTCTTCTGAAGCCGAGAGATGGTTTCGTTGTCGGTTCGAAGATCGATCTGCGTGCCAACGAGAATAAACGGGGTTTTAGAACAGTGATGCGTAATTTCAGGTGCCCACTGAGAAAAGAAAATATTCATTTTCGTCGAAAGACAAATTTTCAATGAGCAAACTTTTTCGCGGACGTTGCCGTATGACGATGGAGAAGCAACACTGAAACATATCAAAAATACACTTGTCTGTTGATAACTCAACGGTCGAAGACGATCGAATTCTTCTTGTCCTAGAATTTCAATGAAAAAAAAAGTCGATTTATTCGAATTGAATTTCTACCAGCCGTGTCGAATAAGCCTAAAGTATGAGGTTTGCCATCGATATTTATCGTTACAGCATAATTATCAAAAACCTAAAAACGATATTTTCGAATTTCATCGAACAAAAACTCCGTCATCTCACTGTCGGAACATATTTTATTGGAAATTCGCCTGTTGCATACGTGATTAACATACATGTTTTGCCTAATATGGAAATTTGTTATGTGTCTTTTATTTCGTAAAAACTTTTTTTTATCATACCAACAGTCCCGTCACCGACGATTACGCATTTAATAGTCTCCATAATATCGCTCGTTTGTCAACTGTAAAGTAAAGACGAATATTCTAATTCTTCTCGTCGCTTTTTCTCTCACCTTGCTAATGCAAATACATCATGTGCGTGACTTTCGCAAACGAACACAAAAGAAAAAAAAAGATAGGCAACTTCTCTCCGAATTGACGTCATATCAAAAAACGAAATGTTGACATGTTAATTTTTTTTCTTTTCAAAGCCAAAAAAAACACACATACAAATCGATTTAAAAGGATCGTAGAGCAGAGAACACGGAAGTGTTTTTCTTTTTATTTTTCTTTCAAAAATCTACAGAGAAAAGAACGCTAAGGTTTCGCAATCAAAGGAAAGGTGTTTTTCGGTGTTAATGACCATGTGAATCATCATGATGATCATCGTGATGATGAGGTTTATCGGGATTGTATAAATGAATATGTCCGTGAAATGGTGGAAAGAGTTTTTCGAAGATTTTCTCAGTAATAAGACATGTTGCTAATGCGACCATGGCGTAACGAAAACCGAAGAACGCTGTACGTAAACTCGTTCGCCATTGAGGATAAGCACCAACTTTCGGATCGTAGATCCAAACTTGATTTCGAATCCATGGATCGCGAAGACCTTTGTTTTTCAAACGAGAACGATGTGCTTCTAGCTCCGGTATGCCATTGACTTGATACGAACGCCAATCTGAAAGTTTTTTTTTTTGTTAAAAAAATCAATCCAGTGAAGAATAGACAAATTTTACCAGGTATACGAAATTCACATGAATTGGGAGCTCGATCTGGATAATGTGTTGCTGCTTTGCCAGTGGCATGAGTCTCACCGTGACCAGCAACCATTCTAAATTGATCTGAAAGCAAAACAGAACATTAATGATCGGATTCAAGACTTCGCTTTTGCTATTATTATTATTATTTTGTATACAAAAACCAGTTAACTAGTGACCATTTTATTCTGACTGGTTGACAATTCTACCATATTTATTTATTAATTTAACAAGAAAATATTTCGATTTTCAAATTCATCTCTCGAACAAAAATAAATCGATTCTGAATAAAAATAACAACTTGTTTATTTACGATTTTGTTATAGATGTCACTAGGTGATTAACATTTGATAACTTCTTTACTGTAAAAATCATTAAGAATAGAATAACAAAGAGAACGAGACTTATTGTTGCACAAATGAGAAGAGTAAATCGAAGTTCTTTGTCATGCAAATACAGACAAGTGTCAAAACCTTGTGAATCGCGAGACTGATGAGTACAATTCATTTGAATCGATTGAACAGCGCGCGATTTTTATTGAAAAAAAAAAACAAAACGGAAATTAATTTTGAGACCAAAATGAAAAATATGACGAATGAAATGATTTCTTTTCCTGAAAGAGCATTCGGTCATAGATATATCCGTTGACACGCAATAGTTCAATCGATAGAATAAGAAAATTATCATTGAAGAATTTAATTGAATGGCCAATGCGCGAACGCAAATGGCCGCGGAACAAATTATCCACTCGAGAAAGCCCGATGTGGACTTTTCGCAGGCGTCAACGGGGGCGGTGTGCAATGCCCGCGCCTCAGCCTGGAGCGTTGGCGTTCCTGATCGCCCACGCTTCCGTGGCAGGTAAGTATGCTTGTTGTCTCGTCCTCTTTTATCTTATATACTCTTCAATGTAGCACAAATTGCACAGTAAACTAGCATGATAGCAAAGCAACGAATGAGAGAAACGATTATCCTCTTCTAGATGTCACTCAATACTGATTGATACGTGTATAGTTTAACAGTGCGTTTTTTTTATTAAGTAAATCAAATTAAGAATATAAAAAAAGATGGTTAAATGAAGAAATTAGTATGAAGTTAATGAAAGAGTCTTTGCTATTGCTTAGAGACTGATGCGTTCGCCTTTAACAAGTCGACTTTTGAATCGCCAAACATCCTGAAGATAAAATTGAGATATGTTTTCAAGGAAGAAGAAGAAAAAGAAGAAACTGTTTACTTGGAAACGTGCATTTTCGTTTTTCGATTTCTTTCGAAATACAGCTGTAACTTCTTTGGAAATGAAATCTTGCACCGTATTATCACAGTCGATATATTCGCAAGCTGAATCAGCATAATGACATGAAATAGCCTAAATAAAACAAAAAAAAATATCAATCAATGATAAAGTTTTTTTTTTGTTGGAAATTTTACTTTTCGAAAGCCAGACGAACGATTTGTTCCACTTCCATGAATGAGCAATGGATGAAATAAAACCGTATCTCCTAAAAAAAACATGAAAACGAGTGTTATGATTGATTCTGAATTAAAAAATGACCCGTTTCCATTTCGACGTGCAATCGATCAGCATTGGGATCGAATTTTTGTATTCCATGATACATTTTATTCACTCCGCCCTATACAAAACTTGCAAATTAAAGATTATCTATGAAGAATTGTTTTTTTTTTCGTTAAATAACCTTCCAATCGGGATATGTATGTTCTTCGAGTACACCTGTATGTGATCCTGGTAGAATAACGAGACAACCGTTTTGACGATTGACTTTTTCCATAGCTGTCCAAGCACAAACGATTCGATCTGCTGGTCGAAATGGAAAATAATAAAGATCCTGATGAAGAGGATGTCGAGATGATTGAGTGCCTGGATCTGGCGGTTTGTTAATCAACTAGATCAACATACGGATGTGTCTCTCAGTTAACAGCAAAAAGAAAAAGATCATCCGATTACCATTGTATGCATGGCCATGATATTCGGACCAGTGAAATTCTCGACATATTCGACGATTTCTGGTAGACAACAATATTTGAAAAGTTCGTCATCGAGCGTAAAATCTTGAATTTTAGTTATTGCTTTTTCTCCATCGGCAAATTCCGACTTAGCTATGGCTATGTCTTTCATAACGATCATTGCTGGAACTTTGATTTTACCGATACAAATATCTTGAAAACGCTTTCTGAAATGTTCGAGTTTGTCCTGTTGAACTAATTTTCGAATAACTATGTATCCATTTTTCTCATAGAAATCTCGTTGTTCGTTAGTTAAATTTCCATTTGGTAATGTAAAACGATATTTCTTCTGTGTCTACGTAAATAAATTCAATCAACAGACAAAAATCTAAGCAAAACCACGACGTACCGACGTCGCAAATTGTCGAACACAAACTTTGCCGATCAATCGTCGAGACAAGAAATTCATCTTGAATCGATCCTTGAAATTATTTATTCTTCACAACAGTGTATATGTCGAACACGAGAATCGACGTACCAATAGTGATTCACAAAGGTGTATTTCGTTGAAATCAACTATCATCTAGTGACCTCTGGATTTATCTTGAGTTTAAATCATTTTTATTATCTGTATATGTATAACGAATAATTGATAAGTTCCTATTGTATAAGACAGAATTTTGCTTTTTTTCGTTAATTGACACGAACGTGTGCAAATAATAATTAGATTTTTTCTTGCTGTGAAAATTTCGCCTGAAGAAGAAGACAAAGCACTGATGTTTATCTCATAATTCATGATTTTGACTAGAACTCATTTCAATCGACATAAGACTACGTGATAGAATACATAGAACAAGTGTTTTGGGGAGAAAGAAAGAACGATGGAAGAAAAAAGAGAAAGAGAAGCAGAGAGTACAAGAGAAGAAAAAGAAAGAGAAAAAAAAGAAACGAGCACATTTGTAAGGCCAATCCTGTGGAGAATGTCACATGCAACAGTAGATGACACATAAACGAAGAAGAAGAAAAAGAATTCTTATTTTATTTTGTGTCTTGGAATATTTGTAAAAATAATGAGCACAATACGTTTACATTCATCAGCTGAAAATCTCAGCAAAGATTATTTATCGCCATGTAAGTCGTCATTTGCTAATCATCATTTTGATCGATTGAGTTGATCTGGTTTCTATTTTCTCTCCTTTTGAAAGAACGCATTGCTGAGTCGATTAGTTTATTTCTTTAGACCGTGTTCCGTTGACGTCCATGACCTCCATCGGCACACAAGAACTACCGATCGAAGAACTTAATTACGAAAGATTAGTAAATCTTCTCACTGAACTACAAACAGGTGTCATTCGAAAGCCAGATCATTTCAATAATTTGCATTTTCTCATTTTCTTACTCTACGATTCACATGGTTATCCACGTGATCGATATCCTTTATGGCGTTGGTATTTTCGAATTAAAAAGAAATTACTCACAGCCAGACATTTAACGATTGATAGCGAACAAATTCGCGAATCGATTCTCTTAGCTATTGAAAATTTCATCGAGCAATATTCGACAAATATCACGAATTTAATTGAAGAACAAGTTCAATTAGAACAACAGTATCTTCAATCACCGATCTATGGTCTTTTTTCTTCATATTCAATTCTTCATACTTATCTCTACATCGAACAAGTCGATCGAATCATTCTCAATGAAAATACGAAATTATTTCAATTGATTCAATCATCAATTTTAAAATCATATCAAACTAAACATTGTGATTTAATTCATTTTGCTATTGCAAATAAGAAAACGAATCTATTAAAAATTATCTTCGGAGAAAATACGAATTGGTTAGATTCATCCATTGATTTAGTTACTGAACGTGGCTGGTTGCCATTGCACTATGCTGCCTATGTTGGCGACAAAGAAATAGTCAAATTAATTTGTGAACTTATTACACAATTAAATCTGACGAATCAATTCGATAATCTCTCGTTATTAATTCCAAAATTTCAACATATTCCATTTGAAAATATGCCTCATGATTTTATTTTGAAAGCATGTGGCGTCGAACGTGATACCAATCAGCCAACTCGACAACGACAAGAATATTTTCAAGATAGAATTCGTTCGAATATCGATGAACATTTAGCACGTGATCAACCGTCATTAGGACTACTCAGTCATTCAATGACGATAAACAATGATAATGACATTCCCGATGCCGATGAACTTGAATTAAGTTCATTGCCGTTAATTCAACGTGAAGAATTTATCGATAAAATTCTTCATAGTAACGAAACCAAGCCTATGCTCGTTCCATCGCCGTTAATACTCGCTTGTTTAGCAACATGTGGCGAAAAAAATGAGTACGAAGAAATCGTCAAATATCTGCTCGATTCAAATTTAATCGAATACGATGGTTTAAATCACGAATGCATACTCAATCGAGTGTTGAATTACATGCATAAGAAAGATTATGCCGTTTTTCAACATGTTCAAGTCTATCGAGACACGGAAATCGAAGGACCATCGGCATTGATATTCTATCAATTCGATGGATTTATTGTCAATCAAGATGTTAAACCAGTATCAGGCGCAGTTTCTGGCTCGTCTGTAACGTTGAATACATCGAAAAACGATGAATCGGCTGCGTCCGATGATGGACATTTACACGAAACACCGATTAGTGTTCGTTGTTTTCTCACTGTTCTCGTTCTTCGCGATGTTTTTACTCATTATCCTCGATGGGATTTTCATTTATTACGCGAAACGATCGAAGAACATTTTGTTGAATTAGAAAATGCGCTCGGTTGCCGTCCAACCATCTTGTATCCCGATGGAGACATTATTTCCTCTCGAAAACGGAGCGATGTTACATGGGAAGTCATCGTTAAATATCGTTTGAGCTCAGAAAATGGTCAATCATTATACATGCAAGTCGATTATTATTTCTTCGAATCATTCGGCGATCCATTTGCTGATGCATTTGCTAATTTTTATCAGACACCATTCTATATTTCATGCATGACAGATTCAACGGTGATGATGGATTCGATATTTGATTCGTATTTTAAACGACGACATTTACATTGTTGGGGAACAGTAGCAGAGAAACATCTCGAACATTGTTTCGATGGAATATTGCAAATTAAAAATAATTTCACGACATTCTTAGCTCTATGTACGACATTGGCTCGATACTATCAAGTCGATGGCGATCCGTTTATTGACGAGAATTCAGCAACAATTCAACGAATATTTGTTCATGCATTTGCTTGTTGTGTTCGTCGAAATGCCAAGATTGAATTAGATTATTTAATTAAAAATCATGCACTTATTTACTATGATTCTTGTCGAACACGACCAAGTGATATTCGACATAATATTCTCACGTATTGTGTCGTTCGAAATCTTGCCAATGTGTTCGATCAATTAATGACAAACATGAAAACAACAATGTACAAAACCTATCAAAATTCAACGAATCCCGATTGGCAACCGCACATTGCCTGGCGAGAAATTATTCATGTTATTATCGATCCTGTTTCTCAGCAAACAAATGATTCGAATGATCTCACTCAATTAGCTTGTTATGGTGATACGAACACAAATTCTGCGTCGATTGGAAGCGTACCAATTTTACACGCCACAGGCGATGAATATAATCGATGTATAAACACGCGAAAGAATATTGTAGCACGAGCAAAAAGAAAATTACCGAGAACATTGAGTGATACGAATCGACAACGGCCAATAACACGACGGTTGAATAGTTTCGATCAACAACGACTCGATGACTCGATGAATAATGTCGACGGAACAACGAGTACAAGTTCAGGAAAGAAATCGAAGAATATTTTCAAGAATGTTAATCGATTGCGTTGGGGT
>Ga0209915_1001393_pt1 | contig 34900 bp, 37 predicted proteins | sample ThiBiot_750_plan_FD_183952 | JGI IMG/M metagenome (GOLD analysis project Ga0209915, IMG submission 183952) | Wastewater bioreactor microbial communities from Cape Town, South Africa - Thiocy_cont_750_plan (SPAdes) | ecosystem: Engineered > Bioreactor > Thiocyanate-remediating > Anaerobic-Aerobic... | reverse complement strand
AGATCTTTTATATCTTTGGATTGTTGTTTTTCTCACCATAAATCGAAAAGATAATCAGAAAAATTAAGAACATTTCCATTTGGCCAAATATTTTGTAAATATTCCGTCAATTGTTCTTTAGTCATTCGACCATCGTGAATAAACTTCAAAAATTCTCGATGTCGTCGAGAAACTTCTTTATCAATTAAATTCGTTTGCTGACAAATATATTGAATTTGTCCGCAAGATAAATCCGTAAAATTATTCATGATTTCTTCATCAAAAAGTTTGCTTGGTCTCTGTCCCATCGTTTTTCTTGTAATAATAATAAAAAAAGCCAACTTTCATGACATAAAAGCACGTTCAGCTGTTTTTCTTTATCTATCTAACATCAGGATTTATTGATTCAATGCAAACATAAGGATATTTTTTTTTCTCTCCATCCAAAGAGTTGAATGTCACGAACTAGAAAAATTTAATTTTATGAACACAACGTCAATGGTCTAATTATAATGCGTACTTGAAAATAATTGCTTGAGTTTCTGTCTTTTTTTTTCTCTCTTTATTTTTTATCAGCAAAAGAAAAACAATAGCACCACACAAAGAAGAACGATAAATGGTAGATCACGCAAATATACATGTATTATGTATGTGTATATAAATAGAAACAAACAAACAAACAAACAAACAAACAAAACACAAGCATTGCACAAATTGAGCAAACGAAATAAATGATAAACACAGTTAACATTAGTTTTTAGGTTTCTTTTTGTTTCTTTTTTATTTGATTCTCTCAATATTATCAGTAAGAGATTAAAGATCTTCACTGTATGTGAGAATATTTACACATCAGAGAGTAAAGGTGAGAAGAAAACAAGTTTGATTCGATGTAGAATTACTGTTCATAGTAAACAAACAAGAGAAGACGATGTTTGCAAATTAATATGGAGCATAACGAACATTATTGCGCATACCCTGTGATGAAACAAGAATAAAAAAAAAGATTTGAATAATTCATAATGTCTTACGGTGATAGGACCGATGGTTCCTGTGGGTGCTGCTGTGATGTAAGCAGTTTCCGGATAAGCGTGTCTAATAAAGAAAAGAATTGAGTTAAAAATGAATAATATTATTTGTAACATGCAAAATAAATGTATATAGTCATGCAGTTTTTGTTTTTATGTCGGAAGTTTTGAATCGAAGATTCATACCGACGAATCGGGATTTGAAGAAAACATTGATAAACCAATTAACGATGCTGAGGGATTCAAAAGACTATATGATCGAGAACGGATAAGAAAAGAACTCACGAAGTCACACATCAAACACATCAAACTTTCGTTTTTCAATCGATTTCTAACTTACCCAATTTGAGCTGCAGCAGACGTCATATTAGTTCCCGGTGGACCATTGATTATATATCCTGTGGGTGCACCAACACCATTTGCCATTGGTAGAACACTACGAGCACGAGAAAGAGTTGATTTATTTTTATTGAAATGTAATATTGTTACCCAATAGTATAGGCTCCAGTCGGTTGTCCTGCGGTTGTTAATCCATGAGCTGCCGGTGCGGTGATATACCGAACACCTGCTTGTGGCTGAGCCGCAATTGGAAATGCTGTAAGACCGCTGAGAGCAGCTAGTTGATCAGGATAGATTCTATTTGAAAACAGAACTTGATCGTTTCTTTTTCTGAGAAAACAAAAAAGAACATACGTATATCCACCGGGTAGAGCGAGACCAGTTGTAAATGCAGTCGCAGCACGTGTTGCTTGAAGTAGAGTCGGACGTTGTCGAGGATTAATCGGTATTCCTAAATGATTCGAAGTAAAATTTTTTGACAATCGAAGGAAAAAAACTAACCAAACGGATTTGTCATTGTTGATTTTGGTTTCGGTTGTGTTCGAGCTGTGGCCATATTGACCTAATCAAATGCAACAAACAAACGAACGCATAAGAAATCGGCATTCCAAAATTACTAATCGAAAATGAAAAGAACGAAAAAAAAACCCGAAAGAGCTGAACAACCACCGACATAAAGCAAAGAAAATAGGAAACGAAAAACTTCGCGAGAATCCAACGTTCGAGCCATTCAAATATAAATGTGTATCATGTGTCAAAAAGAAAAAAAACATAAAATGTGCATTTATTCTACTACGACAAAGAAAATTCGATTGACAATTTCTTTCGTTTTTTTTTGTTGCTTTCAATTAACATTTCGTTCGGATCGAATCAATTGTGCATGGTGATAGAAACATGCGAGCGACGAGAGATTCCAATTGAATTGAATCGTAATTATTCATTTTATTGTAGATACCCATGCAGACAAGATACTATCATGCGCTTTGATCGTTTTTTTGTTTTTACTATTTCAATTAAACTATCTAACAAACAAGGGACAAGAGAGAAAGAGCGCTAGATCGACAGACAACAACAAATAGATGTTCTAAAAATATCGTTAAACTTGCACAGATTGTGTAGAAAATAAATATGTGAAAATGTTTTTGAATTTTAAAGTTTTGTTGACGTTCTTTTTTTTTGTTTAACGTTCAGACTAATATGGAAAATAAAAAACATCAACGAATCAATGAAGAATGAGACGAACAAGCAGCCACGAACAGGCATGCAACGAATGATATAAGAGACAGATATAAATATATAATATATAAATACATGAGAATGGGTTGCCTGTTTATGTTATCTTTTAGATCTACCTCCTATCATCGATTGAATTCGCGAATCATGTCAAAGGACAAATCAACTAGAACAAGAGTTCGACATTTGAAATTTTGTTATTAGTATAATCGTTTTTTTTTGAATATGAGGAGTAGCTTGAGAGAGCCAGTGAATGATTGAATAACCTACCTCAATTTTACGACCTTCGACGACAGCACCATGCAGTTTTTCACGAGCTGCATCGGCAGCATCACTGGAAGCAAATGTTACGAAACCAAAACCCTTTTTGAAGAAAATCGTTAGATGTCTTTTTTGTAATAAAGGAAAATACTTTTGATCCACGTTCATTGAAAATAATTTCTGTGTCTGTTATTTCACCGAATTGCTTTTGAAAAAAAAACAAGCCAAATCAAATTTATTGGATAGAGAAATTCAAATGAACCTACTTCAAACATAGCTTTCAAGTCTTCATCACGAAATCGAAATGGAATATTCGATACATGCAAACGTTTTTGTATAGTAGCTGGCGTTGAATTAGGATTCGTTGTTGTTGTTGTTGTCGTTGATGATGATGTTGTACTCGTCGATTGTGGTGAATGTGAAGAATTCGATTGAGCCTTTAAATACGAAACGAATTTATTATTCCAGTGAGAAAAAAAAAGAATTGCCCTACATTTTCGTTATGAATCAATTCATTCGTTGTTGTAGCTTGTTGATTATTACTATTAGTTGTTTCGAGAAGTGTTGTTGGCGATGCCGATACATGAGTGATTATTTCGGGTAGATGAGTCGTCGAATCGACGATAAGATTCGAGAGTTTATTCGTGAGGGTGCCTGTTGGCACTGTTGTTGGATGTGTATACGAATGATGTTGCTGACCAGATGATAAATCTGTTGTCGACGATGATGAGGATGAGGTTGAGGATGTCATGTATGTCGTTGGATGAATAAGTTGAGAATGAGCGGTATTCGATGTTGAATCATTAGTTGACGATGAATTCGTCGTGGTTGATGATGCAGCTGCAGCAGCTAATAATGTTGGAACTAAAGGCTAGAATAGATAAGTTGCAATTCGATCTTCATCATTTATAAGAAAAAAAAAGAAAAATTTCCATATAAACTTAGGAAAACCGAACTTACATTCAATGCTAAATAATTCTCAGATGGTAAAAATGAATACAACATTGTTCTAGCACCAAAATTAGCAATAAACGAATAAAAAGAACGCTTTTTTTCTTCTTCTTCCTTGTCGAAAGATCAACAGCAGAATATTCTTGTATTTCTCATGGCTAACGGATAAGTATGAATAGATAGAAAAGAAGAAAACGAGAGAAATACGATCTATATTAGGAAAAATAGAAAGCAAGAGAGAGAACAGATAGTAATGCCATCAATACCCCCCTTCGAATAACATAAGAGAGAAGACAAGAGAAGAGAAAGAAAAATTCGGTCAATGTTCTCGTTCATTAATAGCAACAGAACGAATATAAACAACAGTTAGGGAGAAAAACGAGAGAGATGTATGTCTTCGATCTAATCTATCGTATGCGAAGCAAATAGAAACTGATGAGTAATGTATAATTAAAGCGTCTGCAAGAAAAAGAACGGATAGATAGATATATAGGAAAATTGTCCGAATAGTCGACGTTAGATTTCTTTTCTTATCCATCATCATCATTATACAAATACACATTAGCTGAATATTCCACATTGCTACTGCATTTTTTTTGCTCTGTTCTGTTTTGTTCTATTCTTTTCCCCTCTCTCTCAAAGAGATATTTCGCATCTTTTCATTGTTAACCAACCAAATAACACGTACGCTCGTTATCATCGATCTATCTATCTATCAGTCGTTTTATACATGCCAGAAAATTTTCACGAAATAAATCTGTTATTGCAACACACTCGAACACATATATATCGTTTTTTCATCTTAACATCATTCAATGATCTCTTGTCAACAAAGACACGATCAAGATTTGTTACTAGTCAATGACTTCCGTTCTAGTTTTTCTTTTGATTATTTACGGTCGATCCAATGAGAGACAGTTTTAAATGGATTGACCGACTAATTACGTTTCTTTTCTTTTCTTTTTGTTTAATCAAACAATGATATACTTAAACAGATGCGTTTTTTTTCGATTCAGCTGTCCTTATTCGATCAATCAATCCAGTTTACAAGGCATGTCTGTTGCCCCATTGATGACCGAACTGTTTCTTTTGCTTATCTATATATACATACTCATCCAATTAGACTGTTGAAAGCAACGAAGAGAATGAGTGGCACATTCACACACATACAACGGGACGCATTGTGCTTGCATGTGTGAACATGTGGTCGGAAGTAATAGATCTCTTGAATATTGCTCCTACCGAATTATGATTATTGCTATTGGATGAAATATCGAATTGTTGTTGTAATTGATGGAATGCAAGAACATTGGTTTTAGTTAGATAATTCGTTGTTGTTGTTGTTGTGGATGATGTATTCGTATTATTCGATGAAGAACTATTGGATGTTAACATTGGTGTACTCTAAATTATCAAAGAAAAGAAAAAGAATTGAGATGTTGGTCGATTAGAAAATGAAATTCTTTCTTTTTTTTCCCCATGAGTTTTACAAACATGCACTTACAATTAATAACATATTGTTTGCGTGTGGTTAAACAATATACGTGTACCAATAAGTAGGATGACTAAAGAAGAAGAAAAAAAGCTACTATATTCGGGCCTCTTTTTTTTTTGCTTCTTTCGATTCGACTGACTGACTACTAGTAAATCATAGTTTGATTTTTTTGTCTTTCTTTTGTTTATCTCGATTGTATTAGTATGATGAGCATGTCGATGAAGAAAAGAATGATATGAAATCTGATTTCTTCTTTTTCTCTCTGGCTTTTTTTTATCGATTGAAAAGAAAAATACCGTTCGACTTTCTTTCTCTCTCTTTTTTTGTTGTAGAAGGAATGCTCATTTAGATAGAACAAAGATATTCTTTGAATATCATGTGTATTTGTGAGAATTACTTAGATGAATGTCTTTTTTTTTCTTTTCTTTTAAATAACATTCGTGACATAAGAAAAAGGATTATATTCTCAAATCGATTAATTGACACGTATGTAATCATTCGAGAGAGTTTTTTCTTCTTCGAAAAAATCCGATTTTGATTATGTTGATGAGATAAGAAAAATTCAAAACAAGACTTCTCATTGTTTAACTTAGATAACTAAACTCCGTGATGATAAGAGTACGGACTAAAGCAAAAAAGTACATCGAAATATGGGCAAGTATAAAAACTCGACGTGTGAGCCCACAATTTTATTCCGTCATATTTCGAGATAATAATAATGTCGACGTCAACATTAACAAAAACCGAGTCACCTGAGTTTTTGAAAGAAATCGAAGAAATCTACGAAAAGCCTGTTGCTTATCAATTACGTGCATCGTCAACATGGGTAACGAAATCATTTAAAGAACGTTCATTTTACGAACGTCTTGCAACGATTGATCTTGCCAATAAAAAAGTCTACGAACTCAAAGAAAAGAATCCCAATAAACCACCTGTTCATAGCGTTTGGAAAGAACGTCTTTGGTTATTACTCGTCGTTCCGCCTGCATTAATTATTCAAGCACTTTGGTATCATTTCGTTCCTGAAACAAGTTATTATCATACATGGCATCCGGCATTTGCTTTTCTCTTTTATTTGCTTGCATTTGTAGTTTTTACTCTTCAACTTGTTGGACGTTGTCATTATTATATGAAGTATTACGGAACATTCGACGAAGATAAACGACCACGAGATCATGTGCCTGACAAACTCATTCCACGTCTTGTTATTAGTGTTATCATGTATTTTATTATACGAACAACTGTTGGTATTGTTCTCGGTGGATACAATCGTTACGAGCCACCTGCACTCGGCCGAACGATTTCTTGGTTCGTTTTGGTTAAAGTTGGTCTCTGGCTTATTGCCTTGGATATGTTCTTCTACACTTATCATCGAATTGTTCATATTGTTCCATTCTTATGGAAAATTCATAGTCTTCATCATTGTACAAAACATCCAACACCATTACAATCGATTCTCGCCGGTGATATTCAAGATGTGATTGAAATCGTTATTATTCCTATACTTTCGACATTAGTTGTGCCTCTAACTTCACATGAATTTTGGGTTGCTCAATGTGTTCTAATTTATATGGAAGCCGGTGGTCATTCGGGTATTCGCGCTTATTGGCCGCATGTTTTACTTTATGAAGTCTTGGTTCCATTTGGAATGGAAATATGTATCGAAGATCATGATTTACATCATCGATATGGTAAAAGTGGAATGAATTATGGTAAACAAACAAGAATTTTCGATCGAATCTTTGGCACTTGCAGCGATCGAATTGAATGCGAACAAAAATAAACTGTTTTTTTTCGTTTTTCTTTCAGGTTATAATTAACTATTCATCGTAATTCTTGTTTATTTCGTCATTAAATAGTACGCGCACTCCATTCGTTTTTTGTATTTATTTTATTTTCTTTTTTTTTTCTTGTGAAGAAATCATTACCATACATAACATCAACATAAATTCAAGGATAATCGATTAAAAAGTACACTTCTTTCTTATTTTCTCAGTCAATGTGACGCATTATTTGACTTGCCTTTATTCGAACTACACTTTTTTTTACAACTAACATATATCGAATTGCAAATAAGCGCACACAAAAAAAATAACTACATAAAATGTTCTTTATTCCGCGCGATCGTTGAAGGTTGCATACACACACAAAAAAAATGTTTCGTCTTCTCTCCCTCTCTCTCCTTTTTTTTTCTTCTCTTTCTTTAGCAAACACGCACAGGCAGTCAATGATGTATATAAATAGGAATCGAAAATATTTTGACGGTATTGACTATTAACATTAGTTTGTATATGTCGTCAATTGAAACCAACCTCGGCAATCTTCAATGTGTTATTGTTGGATGTCGACGACAAGCGAATGTTCTATGCTATTGTTGTAAAGAAAATCTCTGTCGAAATCATTACAATGAACATGATTATTTAAATTCGAGATTGACTGTTCTTGCCGATGAAATCGATTCATTCGATCGGCAATTATTAGCGATTGATATTAAAAAATATATTCAAAATTCGAATGAAAAACTTCAACAATGGCGTTTCGATGGTTATCGAGCTGTCGATCAGTATTGTGATCAAAAATTTCATGAAATCGAACAATATCTCTTGAAAATTGTTCATCATAAACGTGATAATATCGAACAACTTCGTACGAGTATGCTCGATTTCGTACAAAAACGTTTAATAACACTTGATATTATTGATTCATTAACAACAAATCTTCATGCAATTGAAACCGAATTAAATGATATCGATCAAAAACATTTGTCAATAACAACAGCACCGTTAGTTATCGATCAGAGTTGTATTCATATCGAAGAAATCGCACCTGAAGATTTTCAAGTATCAGCATTACCAGCAGCTATTAAAACAATTGAATATTCTCGACAAGGTGCCTATCCAATTGCGAGTAACAATCAATATTTATTGATTCATCGCGAGCCGAATCTTTGTCTTGTCGATCGAACATTTAAAGTTGTTAAACAAACACGTTGGACTTATGGGCAAATCTTCGATATGTGCTGGTCGAATGCATTATCGAAATTTTTTCTCATTACACTTAATCATATTTTTATATTCGATGTAAATACACTTGTTGTTGAACGTGTTGAAACGACGCAACGTTTACAATGGTTATCAATTACATGCTCGGATTCATCATTATTTCTATCAACAAACGAAAAAGGTTCGTCTATCTGTGAATTTAATCTTTTGAATTCATTACAATCAGCTAAACGATGGGAACCACCGGATACATGTGGTGAAGATGAACGTATTCATGATATGTTCTTTAATAAAGGCGCATTACTTTTACTTATTGAAGATTCATCAACCGAACGTATACGTGTTGAATTACGTTCAACAACACGATTCGATCGTTTATGGTCGTTGAATTTAGATATTGATTATCAATCGAAAATGTTCAGTTGTACTCTATTGAGTTACGATCAATGGTTAATTGTTGATAGTAATACATCACGATTATTTCAAATAACAATGAATGGTAAAATGAAATCGTCAAGTTATTATAAACCAGCACCATCATGTGCCTGTTTATTTGGTGTCGATTTATTAGCGATCTCGACATTGCAAGGTGTTAATATTCACAAACTTTGAAATATCCGGTTTCTTTTTCACTTCCTCCTATTCGAACATTGTTTTTATTTTCTTTTTAATAGCTTTCCGCTGTCTGTATCTTTTTGTGCTTTAAAAAAATGCGGAGGCAGTATGTAGAATTATTAGCATTTTATTCATCATTAAATTAGTTACTCTAACGTTTTTTTCTTCTTTTGTATGCAAAAAAACAATACGAATGGTTTTACTAGATCATCCGCTTTTTCTTTTTTTTTCTTCTTTCGTTTGAATGATAACATAATATTTATTGATAATAATTAAACACGCGTGTGTGTGTGTGTGTGTATATTGAATAATAAAAAAAAGAAAAGGATAGAAATGATTATCCCATGAATTCTCTTGGATCACCTTTGATAATGGCTTTTGCATGTCGAGTCATTGGCATAAAATGTTCATTTGTAAAATGATTAGTCAATAAACGTTTCGTTCCAAACGGTGATGATAATTTACGAAGGATTATTTCTCGACGTTGCTGATCATTCGATCTGCCATCAGATTCTATTTGATGTTCATCGTGATTGAAATTCAAAGTTCGAGCACTAGAATAAAAAAAAAGTACAAATTCAAAATGTTTTCTTTTATTATTTCTTTCGAAACATACGAAATTAAATCAATAGCAAATAATAATACTAAACAAATTAAATATGAATATATTTGCATGTCGTACTGCAGTAATAATTGATGGCAGAAAAAAAAAGAAGAAGAAGAAATACTTTGTTGTAAGTATACGTGCTTATATATATACGTGTGTATCGAATATGCTTGGCTGCATTGAAACGCCTATATATTTGAAGAAGGAAGAAGAAGCTGAGTGCAATCCATCATAACATATTATATTCTACAGATGCTTTGAGCAATTACCTCAGTTTTGCGATTGTTTGTAAAAAAGGACGTCATATACGCGTAATAAAACAAGCGTGAATTGTCAATTTAAATAAACAACAAATTAAACGTTATTAAAAGTGTTTTTTTTCTCTTTCAATTTCAAGTTGTTTAATGGAAAAAAAAGTCATCAGCAGTATTCTATTCAACAAATGAACTAAGAATGTTCTATAGAATAGTTTTTGATTTTATTTTTAATATCTATTTCAACAATTGTAGAAGTGTCTGTTTCTCGTTAATTACATAGGAATAAATTGCTTGTTGTTTCTGTTCATTGGTCCATTGTGTAATATTACTAACATGTTGAATAATTTTCTCGATGAATTGTTCGTCGTTGATTTTATTTTCTTCTTTATCAAGTTTTCGTTTATTTGAACTATTAAGAATCCAGCGTCGTTCGGACGTTGTTGTCGTTTGAATAAATTTCAATAATTGTTTCAATAATTTTTGATCGTAAATATAACGAAGTGAAAGTGGATTTAATGTTGAAAGAAGATCTTTAGGATAGATTGCTGTTAGTAATTGTTCATTTTCAATTTGACAAAGAATAATATTTAATGGAACTTGTTCGATAATTAAATCCATAATATAATTAAATAGAAATGAATATGAACGAGAAAGAAAACAATAATCTGATGACACGGATAGGAGAATATCTGAGGATGAATTGGGCGTTGATGAAAAATTTTCATGTAAATAAATTAATGTTTCAATACAGTAGGAAACAATTGATTGTTTCGATTGCGTAAAAGAATTTAATGAACAAAGTTGAAGGCGTGATTCGAGGGAATCATTATTCAATTGTTGAATAAGTGTTTCTATATCCGGACAAATTAATGAATTTTTTACTGGAGTTGTTGATGATTCATCTTGCATTGTAGGACTCTGCGGCGTGTCACTATGTAAAATGAGAGAAAAGGTCATTATGATAAAGAGAACAAAAAAATCTCGCTTTCATTTACTTACTCGATAATAATTGTTTGATTTGTTTTTTCATTTTTAGGTGATTTTGACTTTTGTATATTGAAATAGAAATAAAAACATCGTAATAGATACGCATAGAGTTCGATTGTTTCATTTAAATGAATTCTATCGATTGTTTCTTGAAAAAGTTTAATACACGAAGACATTGATGATAATTGTAGAAAATTTAAACATTGAATAAATAGAGAAAAGTCTTCCATGAAATTGAAATGTTCAAATTGATTTTGTTGTTGTAACGATTTTTGAAGTGATTTTGTTGCATAGAGAAATATGGAATCTTTAGGAAATGTTTGACTAAGATTGATAATCGATTGAATATAAATTGGAAATGATGAACAAAAAAGAAAACATTCTAATGGACAATGAATAGTTGAATTCGATGCACGATCAATGAGAATTTGTAATTCGAGAAGTTTTTGACGACGATTTGACGATGTTCTTAGAGAAAATCGAAGAAAAAAAATGAAAGTTTTAGTTCGGATTGGATTTCAAAGTCATACATTGAATGAAATTGTTGCCAATTGAAATTCTGTTGCATATTTTCGGTCAATTGAAGTAATTTTTCGATTTGTTCATATGGATTTTCACATTGAAACGTTTGTTGATTATTTCCTTTTAATTTAATTTGATTGTTCGATGTTTTCAATGTTAATAACCAATATTCAAAATAGAATTCAATTGCATAGATTAACCATTTATGACAGATATGTGATTGTAAATCGAATTTCTGTTCAGTTTGAAGAACGAATGGTAAAAGATCTCGAACGAATAAACATCGGAGAATATTCAACGAAGTTTTTTCATTTTGAAAATCAAATTGTGATTCAGTATTGATGATTAATTGAAGAATCGAAGTAATCGATGATGATGAAAATGCAAGACAAGCAAGTGCTTTATCTCGACATTGATTTAATTGTTCGAGAGATTGATTTGCACAACGAAGATTTTGTTCTAATTCATGATAGGAATTTTGAATTAACAATGTTGAAATGATTTCACGTGTTTTCGAAGATAATTGTGAACAAACACGAGCATAGGAAAATTCATTTTCGACTTTCTTCGAAAGTATCAATCGAAATTGTTCTTGAAGAAAAAGATTCGTTTCGATTTGAGTTCGATGATATTGTATGATATGTTCAATAATAAACGAAAGAAGATTGTACGATTTTTGTTCATAAAATAATCGATAGAGATCAATAAGAACATGAAAATCATGACCATAGATTGCTAAAGTGGTTAATAACCATGCATGTGCACGTGGTGTTTCATTTAAATTCGAACGAATTTGTTCGATTAAATAATCGAAATTGTTTTTCTTCGTTTCAATCGTCATATTAAGTAAATGAAATAATATCTACTCTAGTCGTGTTCGTTTTCCTATCGAACAAATAAAAATCCATTCGTCGATAGATGACTCGACAGATCGAATGAGAATTATTTTATATTTTTTAAAACACAAAAACAAAAACAACAAACATGAACATTTAAACAGTATGAGTTAGAGATTGTGGTGGCGGCGGTAAGATGATTTGATAGATATTTGTTTCTTGAGTTGGAACAATATATTCCAATGTACTGAATGTTGGCGATGAGCCTCGATTTCTCTCATCGATTTCACTGTCACATCGCGTTGACACATGTTCAAGAATGCGATTCGATTTGTGACCGGAGAGAACAGCATGACGAAATGATTCCGTTCGATACGAATGATTGGTTAGAGGATGAGAAGGAAATTTTTGTTGTTGAGGTGCAATATAAAGCGATGATGTTGATGTATTCGATATGGATTGTTCTGTTTTCGATTGATTTCGACGACGATTGAACCAACAAACAAGACCGAGAAGAATGATGACAGATATGCCGAGTATACCAGCAAGAAGACTAAGAATCCATTGAAGATTTTCATCGAGTGCTACTGAATAGAATTTCGCTGTTTTCGTTTGAATTGTTGTTGTTGTTAATGAACAATCTAAACATTGTTGATCGATACAACATTGTCCAATTGAACATTGCCGAAGTGAATCATTGATCGAACAAGAATTCGAATTTATTGGTAATTCACAAATAAATTGATTATTTCGTTGAATTTTTAATGTATTATTCGGACATATACAAAGATAATTTGTTGTTTGATTACACCATGCTATACAACGTGATGGAAACACTTGACAATTCGATGTATTTAACATATCAGCACAAAAATATGAGTCCGAATAGGCAACAAGTGAACTTGAATTTGAAAGACATGTACAAGTCGATGATGAACAAGTTGTCACTGATGATGAACCACAACGATCATCGAATGAATCACATGGCGAACCGACAGGTTTTTCATATTGAATATCAATATAAAAAATGGTTTTTAAATCCGTAAAATCTTGTTGATTATTATTATTATTAATCGAACAATTACTTAATTGATATCGACCTTGTTTAAGATACAAGCCCATTGTATGATTGAATCGAGTAAAATTCAATGCTGTTAATTGTACATGTATGGGCTCGAAATCGCGTGTTGTCATTGTTGTTAATTGACAAGAATAGATTGTATTTGTACACGATAAGAGAAGTGGAAATGGTACGAGATAATTCGATTGTGAATATTGATAGATTAAACCGAATTCTAATGATGAAACCGATGAGAGAAAAGCATGATGTGCAAAAAGACGAATCGATGTTTGATTGAGAAATTCGATTTGATTTGAAACAGCAGAATTTGTTCGATAAATCGATGATAAAAATGAACAATTAGATATTTGATTCGATTGAATTGTTCGTAGGAAAATGAAAAGATAGATCCAGAAAACAATAAACATTGCATAGACAATTATTCATTGCGATATATCATCAAATAAAAGGAAAATTTTCTACAATGAAAAGAGACAAAAAAAAACAACGACAACATACGTAAATGTGAGAATAGACACGAGTGTTTTTTTGAATCACAAATTATGATCGATTAAAATCATTATCATTATCATGATAAAGGAGAGAGTGAAGCAAAAAACGAAAAGAAAAGTGAATGTGCTGTAGTTAGTTTAATCTTTCATTCGCTTCTTGTCGTTTAATTCTTCTCGATCGATCAAACGTTGTGTGTGTGTGTACATTTTTCTTTGCATACATACATACCTGATTGAACTTTAATTGTTCAAAGATTAAGATCACACAACGGACTTGAACTCGATTAATTCGCAAAACATTCTTTTTTAGTTAAAGTTTTTCTCTACGACCATATAGTCAACCACTTCTTCTCTCTCGATCTCGAAAGCATATACACAATGATTGATGTTCTTTAATACCATAGTATATAATCATTTGTCAATGACTTTTAAAAATGTATGGGTATATATGATTATGCATTACCTTGGCACCAAATGTTCATATATATATATATATATATATATTGAACCAAGAAAAGAAAGGACGTGCTTGTTCGTTTCTTTCTTTTTCTTTTTGTTGTTATCCTAATGAATATTTAACTCGTATATTGTAATAGAAGAAAATGAACTGAGACTAGATGAGAACGATTCGTTCGAGTTGAGTGATGTATTTTAAATGTATACGTATTGTTTGATGTTCACTGATGAAGAGGTGAGAAAAGTGGACACTTGTTCGTGTACTCGCGTTTTTGTTATTTATACAAACAGCAGTAAAATAACTAATGAAATTAGAGAACAAAAAGAATATATATATACAAAAAAAAAGAGGGAGAGAGAGAGAAAAGGCGAAATGGAGACAGATCAATGATTAATTGAATCGATAATTTCTGAGACAGAATAATAACTTACTTCGAAGGTTCGATTCTATTGACATAAAAATGTGGATCGATTGAACTCTCACGTAGACAATGACTATTTCTCTCATCTCGAATTTTCTATTCATTCAAATAAATAATGATGTCTATCTCATTTTGTTTTCATGTATGTATATATATATCATCAACATTTACATGGTTTCTATTTTACTGATTGATGATATTCGTAGGTCTATGTCTTATTGACATTGATATTTAATCTTTTCTACAACATGGAATTTCATACTCATTTCGAATGACAATAAAATATTGAAAATTAGTCTTTTGAACTTATACGGCAGAGGAGACAGAGCGAGAGAGAGAAAGGGAAGGATGGAAAGGAAAAAAAACAGAACTAATTGACATTGAATAAATACCTTGGACAAGTTACGTAATTTTCTTATAAACTGATCGGATGATGAATGTGCGTGTGCCGAACAGAACACCCTCTCATCAATTAGAATGTATGGATATAAATCTACGTGTAATGGATGAATGTAAAGTGAATATATTTAATCAAATGACTAATCTGTCTGCACGGATTTGTGCTTCATTAGTTCAATAATGATGACGGACTATGAATGTTATTTTTTCAGAGAATGAATTAGTCAAAGAGAAGGATGTATAGTTTTTATTTTGCTTGATTTACAATTGGCAAAAAACGAGAAAGAAAGAAAGAAAGAAAGGATTAAAAGGTTGTTTGATTTTCAACGGTTGATATTTCAGGTGTGCTAGCCGCTTGAGCTTGCGAAGTAATGGTTGTTGTTGTTGTTGATTGTAATAAATTTTGCGTATCTAATTGTCCCAAAACAGCAACTTGATTAGTAAGTTGAGAAATATCTTTATTAGCCTGTTCTTGTGCTTCGACGAGAGCATGTAATTTAGCTGCATTAGCTTCGTCATTTAAAAGATCAATTTCACGTTTAGCTTCGGTCATAATAATCTGTTGTTTAGCTTGAAGATCTCGTTCTAAATCAGCTAATGTTTTCGCTTTGACAGCATCTAATGCTTCGACAGCCTTTTGCAATTGAAGTTTATAATCATTTTCAATAAGTAAATGACGACGATTAGCGTCAACTAATAATTCTTCTTGTTGACGTTGTGTTCGAGCAAGAACATCGGCGATTGATTTTTTCGCCTATGAATTAAAATAATAAGTATGTGAAACGAAAAAAACAAACAAACAACTTGTTCATTGATTGCTGCTGTTCGTGCACGTGAATAAGCATCAACTTGCGAATGTGTTGTATTTAATTCTGATAATAGATTATCAATATTAAGTTTATTAGTTAATTTTGCATTTGCTTGTATTTCAGATGAAATCACCGATTGAACTTGAACATCATCGGCAATAGCTGATGTATGAAGACGTTCTGTTGTCTCTGTTGTTTGATCAGGATAAGTGCCAAAGAGAGCATTGAGTATAGCAGCCATGTTGTGTGGAGATATCGAGAGAAATACTCGTCCTATATAAAGGTCGAGAGCCTGTGAAAACGATGGAAGAGGTTATACAGTACGTTTTCTCGACGCGTGCCTTCTACTAAATGGAAAACGAAGAGCAAAAGTAATTTGATCGATCAACACATAGTGCACTGACGTCATTTGATCAGATCTATTGAGTTCGTTGCATATATATTTATATTATTCTCATAGCAATGTAGAAAAAGAAAGTAAAAAAAAAGGTAGAAATCTTAATCAATCAACTTAAATCAATTGTCCAATAGCTTGACAAAGATTATCATTAGTTTGATTCGATTCAGCATCGTATTTCCACCAGAAACTTATCTCAATCCATTGATCAAATTGTACGTGAAACGTTTGTTCAATAGAATTCAATTGATCTTGTGATCGACCCACGAGATAAGCTGAACCTGTGTGAGCTAAATTCGGATTTCTATCTACATAGATTTCTGAACTATTTACAATCCAATTTGTTAAATTTGATTCGAAATCACCATTAATTATTAATGAAATATCCGTTGAATTTTGAACAATATTTACATCATCGATATACCAATGACCTTGAAATTCAAATCGAATCGTCATTGAAGATGATGTTGGCATTTGATAACAAGAAAAATAATTGTACGAATTTTGTCCTTGACATTGAAGATCAGTTAAATTGAAGAATATTGATGAACATATGTTTTTGTCTTGTATTGACAACATTTTGCTATCGAGTGCTGAAACGAAAACATCTCGATTGAGAGAAAAGTGTGTTTTTTTTTCTTTACTTACATTTACTTTCTGAACTAGACGATTGACCTATTTATGCAAATAATAATAGTAATACAAATAGTGAATTTCAAGTTTCATTACCTCTTGCAACAAAAATTGTAACAAAAACTGCGACTACAATGCCAATAATCAAAAGTACAGATAGAATCGTACAAGCAATAATCACTCGTTTCGTAAAACAAGGAAATTTCTCATCACTATGAATAAATTGTTTATAGAGAAAGTGTTGAAATCGAAGTATATATATATACCTATTGTGAAAATCGTCTGTTGAATGATCAGATCGATCATTCGACGAATTTCGTTTTCGTTTCTGTGAATGATCATGATCGACGGATGCAGCACTTGAAAAATCCGATAGAATTTCACTTTGAACATCATCGATTGTTGTCGGACTCAATAATCGTCGTTGAGGATTGTGAAGTGAGACCTGCAAATATTTACGATTTTGTTTTTCTTTTCGTTGTTAACAATCGAAAGTTACTTCATGTTCAATTTGAGATTGATAGAAAGGATTATCTTTTAATTGACTTGTTGAATTCTAATAGCAAGACAAGAACAAGTTATGAAAAACTAGAAACTACATAAACGAACTACAAATGGTTCGATACGACTGGATTTAAACGATTGAAAACTCGCTTTCTTCGCCTAAAAACAACAAAATTATCCATTCATATTTCAACTCAAATTGTCCTACAGTTGACGCCTGAATAATCGTTGGTTGCGTGTAATTCTTTTGTATTTTCATTGCTTTCTGATATTCTTCATGTGCTGTAATAACATTCAAAACCCATCGTCCTGTTTGTGCATCACGTTGTTTATCATTAATAAAATATTCCTCACCATAATATCTATGTGATACGCGAGGATTATGTGCACTGACACGTTGAATTGGTATAGGTATGACACGAGTATTAACCAAAGCTGCTTTTGAATGATGAGTACGTTGATCTAACAAGGTGATTTTAACATGATTCGGTGTTTGTTGAGAATTATTAGTCCATTGTCTATTGTTCGAATTTCGTGTCACCTTCGGTTGCATTCGAATTCCTCTTCTCTCTTCGATGATTTGTAAAACGAAATAATAAAAAGAAAAAGAAAAAATACGAACTTAAAAAAACAATGAATATTCAATTGACTCGGCGAAGAAAATGAAGAAAAATTTATTATTTGAGTTTTTGAATCCCACGTGTGAAATACTGTCTTAATTAAGAGGCTTCTTTTTTGTCTATATTTGATCGAATTTATTTGACTCATGGAGAGAGAGAGAGAGAGAGAAAAGGCAAGAGCATACAAGCAAAAAACAATATAATTCTATGATGAATCTTGATCTTTGTTATGATAATTAAATGAACAGAAGAAAAAAAAGGCATTCATCTAATGATTATCATAGCTAACTTTTTTTTTCTGGTGAGAAGAAAAAAAACATCAAGAATAACAATAATAATCGAATAGGATAAGACGAAATCGAATTTAATCTCAATGAAAATGAACGAAATCGTAAAAATTCAATGAGATTTTTTTTTCGAAAAACAGCGTAGGCAATGACACGAAGAAGAAAAAAAAAGAAAATTAATTCAGAAGTGCATGTTATTGTGCTATCTTAGATTTTGTTCTACACGCAGTTGTTTATCTGTGTGCGTCAATGTTCTTAGTTGATGACTTGTTCTCGTTGGTTGTGCATATTGACAGCAGAAAAAACATTTTTTTAATATTTTATATAATTCTTTTCGGAACATTTTGCCTGTTAATGTAAGAACATAAAATGTTGATGAATGGTTAAAGAATGAAATCGTTCGAACAATAATAATGGAAATACTTTCTGCTGCCTTTTCGAAATTAGTTTTCGTTCTCTCAAGTGTAAATGTTGAATATAGTTTTTGTGCAGCATGTGGTACAGTTGTTATTGTTATAAGAATAACTTGAACAGTTAACATTAACATTAATGTTTGATCACGATTATTCAGTGTTGTTATACGTCGACCATGACGTGGAACAATTCGACGAATACGTCGAGTATTAGCTATTGTACATATGCCAAAGATTAGCATTAAAATCGGTGGAGTTAAACTGTAACCGATTAAATAGAAACAATCATTGAATATTCGATAGATACCTGAACGAGCATCACATTGCTGATTGGAATCGATTTCATAGAATATTAAAACATGACTATAGAAAAATAAACCGATTAATGTCGTTAGAAAAATCATCCAACGTGAAACAACTATTCGTGCAAATGCTCGTCGCTGTACAAGAGGTGAACTTGACATGAATCGATCGAAACATGCTAAAATAATGAACCATGATGATAAAGATTTAGCGGTAAAATATGTATAAAATCTTAGTTTACAATAGATTAAATTATATTGTCCGGGATCGATTTGAAAACCATCAGAAAGTACACGTGATGGTAGAATGAAAATGACAACAAAATAATTGGCAACAGTTGATGCAAGAAAATAATTGACACATGAATTCTGTCGAAACGTTGGTCGTGTAAATATAATTGTATTTAATACTAAACCGATACTACCGAAAATAAATAAAATAATTGAACAATAACGCGAAAAAATCAATCGAATGGTTTCAACTGACATAATCAAACTAAAATTTGCTTATGTCGAGTTTTCTTCCATAGTCGAACATCTAGAATTTTCAATTCGAGCACAATTGTTGTTATAGCTGTGCCGACTTATTATGACGTGAGTTGAATAAATAGAACAACATCTCGGCACGAAGTTGTTCTGACTGAGCATGAACAAAAAAGAAAAGAGATAATAATATATGCTCTATCAAGGATTATCATAATTAAGATAGTACTCGTATGGGCCCAGGGTATATCATGTTTTTTTTTAAAAAGAAGGATTCGTTCGGTCTAACTATACAAACTAGAGGTAATTATCTTATACTGAAAGAAAAGGAACTTGACATATTTAATTTTAACTTCTCGGGTTTCTTTCCTGAAATTTATTATTCCCGTTCGGGGTTTAATTTTTCTCACTCGGTAAATAATGTTTATGTCTGTCTAATTGGAAATTCAGTTGACTCTGAAATAAAAAATTTCTCAAGAGGAAAAAAAACGGAACTTCGAATCAATCGTCTAGTCAGCTTTTCCTTTTTTTTCTGTATCTATTTGGAAAAGAAAATACTATCTCAAATCTATGCTCTTTTATTCTATAATCAAAAGATTGATCATGACAAGCTACAAAGTCTAGACGTCAATTTTATGCAGCAATTGAAATTCGTTTTCCTTAATCCTCATGCAAAGAATTAAATTGACGAATTATAATGACAGAAACTTCGCTTATGGCGTTACAACTTGTAGAAAAATTACGTTGATTAGAAGTTATTTTCTTATGTTATAATAAAAAAAAATTCCCAGTCAAGTCTGTCATTTCATGAACAGGCTGTAATATTTGGTTTTTCTGTGGAGGTTTTTTTCGTATCCGACAGGATTAATATGTTTTTTAATATTTATTAATGAACAACAAGAACAGCAAGAAAAAAAGAGAATTTTATCGTCCGCCACCAGCTTGTTTTCTTAATAATTGAAAAATTTCTTGTTTAATCCATTCCTTATTGTGCGGCTTGTATTGTCCTGTTTGTTTTTGTAAAACTAAACAACTCAAATCAGTGATTTGATCGATAAATTGAAACAATTCCGATATATCATATGTAATCGATGGTAATGATGGATTTTGTTTTTTCAAATGTTCTTCGAAAACTTTACAAATACCTATTCGATAATATAAACAATGTAGAACAAAATCAAAAAAACGAATTTTGTTTGTTTTTTTTTCTTTACCATCGAGACATTCATCGACAGATTCATAATCTGAATAAGTACGTGAATCAAGTTTATTAGTTGATTGAAGAAATAGAATTGTATGTGACATTGTTTTAAATTTTTGTTCCCTGTAGACACTTAATTTGATTAGAAGACGAAGAAAAGAAATGAAAAAGCAAGCAAGCGTTCTTGTTCTTTTCTTGAAGATTTTCTATTGGTTCATGGGAACTCTCTTGTAACACATTAATGCATTTCAATTTGAGGAAATCATTCGAATGTAATGAAAAGATTTTTTTGTAAATTGAAAAATGTTTTTTTTCAGTTGACATTTTATTATTTATTAAAAAACGAATTGTGATAGTTATTTGGAGGTTAATTTGATCTAATCATGGATGGTAACTGTCAAAAAATTCGATCAATTAACCGGAAAAAAGACTTTCTTTTTCTTTCTCCTTCTTCTTTTCATCTACTTAGAATGTTGAAAGTTTTCTTTCGATTAATTAATTGTTGAAAAGAGAGAGAGAAAAACAAAATCATTCGAGTTGAATGATCAGACACATATTCTATTAGTATATTTTTTCCATTTGAAATTTAAGAAGTAAGTCAAAATGCTAACTATCAATTAGAAAAGATCGTTACACGCAAATATAACTTGTTAATAATTCATAAATATGAATACCTCGAACGTATTTTGAAAATATTTCAACACATTGGAGATATTTATCACGGTAGTAACAATAACACAGAAATAAAAACTAATTAAGAATCTGTCAGATGTGTATATAGTCAAATACATTATGCATGATTAAATCAGAAAGAAAAATATTTAGTATTTGTTCTCTAGATCTTGCGTCAGACTGACTAAGGTTAGATTTGTTTTTTTCCTTTTTCAAGAGCAGATTGTTTTTGCTGCTGCTTCGTCTTCATATTTTCTTTTTATTCTGTGTCAACAAAATTGATAAATCTTTGTCAACAAACGGCGAATAAATGAATGAATGCACTCACGATCTCTAGGTTCTTTTTTCCGTTCTTCTCTATCTTTTTCAGCATCTATTTTTATGTGCAAAAAAGAAGACAATAATACTCAATCATATATCCTTATTTTTTTCTTCTTCTTCTTTTTTTTTCTATATTGAGTTTGGTTGTTCCTAAAGATCGTCATTCGAAAGATGACGTCGGTCAAAGTAGCCGTTCGTGTTCGGCCATTTAACGCACGTGAACGAGCACGACAAGCCAAATGTATAATTCAAATGGATCAAGATGAACAAACGACGTTCATTCGAAATCCTCTTGACGACACAATCAAACGTTATAAATACGATTATTCCTATTGGTCATGTGATGAATCAATTCGAAATCAAAAATTTGCTACACAAACACAAGTCTATCAAGATCTTGGCATTGAAATGTTAGAACACGCATTCGAAGGTTACAATGTTTGTATATTTGCTTACGGACAAACAGGCGCCGGAAAATCCTTTACTATGATGGGCAAAAACGAGTCCGAACAGCAAGGTATTATACCACGTTTATGTGGAGAATTATTCGAACGTATAACACCGACAAATACATCGAAAATCAAGCCACGTTATACAGTCGAAGTGTCCTACATGGAAATCTATTGTGAACGTGTTCGAGATTTACTCTCGCCGAAGAAAAGTCAATCGACAAACATGGGTGGTTCACATAATCTACGTGTACGTGAACATCCAATTATGGGACCGTATGTTGAAGATCTTTCGCGTTTACTTGTCACATCTTATGATGATATATCGAGATTAATCGATGAAGGAAATAAAGCTCGAACGGTGGCTGCAACAAATATGAATGAAACCTCGAGTCGATCACATGCTGTTTTTACTCTCTTCTTTTCTCAATCGATACACGATGAAATGACTGATTTAACAGCTGAAAAACAATCGAAAATCTCGTTAGTTGATCTCGCTGGTAGCGAACGAGCCGATGCCACGGGCGCCACCGGTGATCGACTCAAAGAAGGAGCGAATATCAATAAATCATTGACGACTCTAGGCAAGGTCATAGCGGCCCTTGCTGAAATCAGCTCAAAAAATCGTAAACCAACTCGAACAGAAAAGAAAGGCGATTTTATTCCGTACCGTGATTCCGTTTTAACTTGGTTGTTAAAAGAAAATCTTGGTGGTAATTCAAAAACAGCAATGATTGCTGCGATATCACCGGCGGATATTAACTACGAAGAAACTTTGTCGACACTTCGGTATGCCGATCGAGCCAAGGCGATTGTTTGCAAAGCTGTTATTAACGAAGATGCCAATGCGAAATTAATTCGTGATTTGAAAGAAGAAATTTTCAAATTACGAGAATTATTGAAAAACGAAGCTGGTATTGACATTTCACCGGATGGGACGCCGACGACTGTACTGCCGACATCGGCATCGTCGCATTCACTGGCCTCGAAACATCAACGTTTGAAATCAACGTCATCACAAAGTAGTGAAGATGCTCTCGAACGTTTGAAAGAAAATCAGAAACTTATGGACTCGTTATGCATGTCGTACGAAGAGAAATTGAAACAAACTGAAAAGATTATGGCCGAACGGTATAATTCATTCTTTTGAATAAAAACAAAAGATTAATTTTCGTTTATAGAGAAGCAGCATTTCATGAACTAGGCGTGTATTCGAAAAATGACGGTAATGCCGTCGGAATATTTTCTCCGAAAAATGTAATTTGACATCGAAATTCTCTCGGATAAATTCATTGCTCGTGTTTTGTTTTAGTCACCTCATCTAGTCAATCTCAGTGAAGATCCATTGATGTCTGAATGTTTGATGTATTTCATCAAAGACGGCACTACTCGGTAGAATAATCTCTTCATATCTCAATGAATTGAACATCTTCTTTTTCTTTCTCCGTTTAGTGTTGGTCGACCGGATGCACCTGTACATCAAGATATTGTTCTTTCCAGTGCACATATCGCACCTGAACATTGTATAATAACAAATTCGCAAAATATTGTTCATCTAAAACCATGCAGTGACACGGCAATGTGCTATGTCAACGGGAAAAAAGTCGATTTCAATCAGACAGTTGAGCTCACATCAGGATCTCGAGTTATATTCGGTAAATCACATGTTTTTCGATTTCTAAATCCTGAACAAGCAAGAAAAAAGAACACAAAAACCGAGGCAACGAGTGGTGGTACGTGATTTTCATAGGAGAATTCTGCAATATTTGTTTTTGTTTGTAGAACCAACCGATTGGAATAGTGCAATACAAGAATTATTAGAGAAACAAGGCGTTGATATTCGATCTGAAATGGAGAAAAAGTAGAAGATTTGTTCTCGAAGAAAAATCGATTTATTATTATTATGATTATTTTGTAGGCTTGTAACAATGGAAGAAGCATTTAAACGTGAGAAAGAAGAAGCCGATCGTCTTTTACGCGAACAAAAGCTCGAATATGAATCGAAAATTGTCGAACTACAAAAACAAGTCATGGAAACATCGATGAGTCAATCGATGCTTTCATCGATTTTGTCATCGTCAGGCTTTGATACATCGACATTCAAACAACAATTTCAACAAGATTTCGTCGACAACGATAACGATACACTTAGCTGTAGGCAACAATCGATTTGATTGAATTGAATCTTATGTGTTTTTTTTTCTCATAGATTGTTCATGGTCAGAACAAGATTATCAATTAGCTTGGTGGGCTTGGAAAAAATGGCGATATCATCAAATGACATCATTGAAAGTAAGTTAATCATTATTCATTTCATTTCTTTGGGAAAATAATCATCGAACTTCAATTAGGATTATTCGAATCGTATTCAACCGATTTGGTTGATCAAGGTACTCGATGTTGTCTTGTTTTTTTTTCGTCTTTCGAGATTATTTGTTCATCTAGCAGAACTTGTTAATACGATAACTGTTCGTTGTATTTAGGATTTGTTATGGGGTAATAGTATCTATTTAAAAGAAGCGAATGCAATCAGTGTTGAATTGAACAAACGAGTTCAATTTCAATTCGTACTTTTAACTGACACACTCTACTCTCCATTGCCGACGGATCTCGCTTCGTCATCATCGCAACGTACGATCGTTGCTGTTGAAGTACAAGATTTGAAAAATGGAGCGAGACATTATTGGACATTGGAAAAGTTTCGGTTCGTCATGTTTATGAAGAAAATTTCAATTGAAATTTGCTTTTTTTTCTTATTTAGACAACGTTTGGAATCGATGCGTCAAATATACAATTGTGAACAAACACCCATTCCATGTGCTATCAGTTGTAATGATATGAAAGATTATTCGACAACAGATCGGCCAGCTCTATCCGATACACGTTCATCGAGTTTCGATGATTCGATACCAACGCCGACGGTCAAAGGAGAATTTGATTTTTCATCGAAAGCTCGGTTGGATTTTGATCTTTTTCAAAGAAAGTTTGATTTTATCTTTTCTATTTTCGATATCAAATAGACAACGATTGGAATTAATGCGTGAGATGTATACGAATGCTGCCGAAGCTTCACCAACATCGCCCGATCGTCATGCTGAAATAGCATCGCCACAGGATGCTGTCAGTCAAGGAGATCCGTTCTACGATCGGTTCCCTTGGTTTCGACCGATCGGACGGTAAACGATTTTCTTTCTTTTTTTGTTCGGTTCTTTGAAAATTTGAATTCGATTGCAGAGCATTTGTTTATCTAACCAATCTTTTGCACGGCATTCCCTTGGTTCAAAACATTGCCATCGTTTCCGAACGAGGTGAAGTCAAAGGTTACTTGAAAATTGCTCTTCAAGAATTGCAAAACAACGACACAGCTGATAATCAAATGAAACTCATGCGAACGTATCGAAATGCGAATGCAATGACGAAAATTGTGTTCGATGATCAAACTTATTTTCAAGTAAAACAACAATTTGGTTTAATTCGAAATAAAATTTTCGTGGTATAGAATATTTCGAGTCCGTCGTCGAATGATTTGAGTAAATCTTGTGATTTATTCGATCGTCGTTCGAGTTCGGTTGACACACAATCGAATCAATTCATCGAACGTCTAGGTGTCGAATATCAATTTCGAGTGACTGTTCTCGAAGCATCACAAATCTCATCGGATTACGCCGATATTTTCTGTCAATTCTATTTTCTTCATCAACAACAAGAAATCTATTCAACTGAACCATTGAAAAATCAAGGCAAACCAGGACCACCGCTCGGATTTTTTCATGTTCAAAATGTAAATTCGAGAACTTGTCTTTTTCTTTCAAACATATTCTCATTTTCTTTCAGTTTAACGTTGTTGTCACACATTCATTCATCGATTATCTTCGCACGAAACCATTAGTATTCGAAATCATGGGTCATTATCAAGAACCAACAAATCCTTTGCAAAATAGGTACTTTTCAATCGTTCTTATTTAGCTTTTTATTTCAAATTACGATTTTAGTTCGATATCTTCGAATAATTCTTCGGCACCATCGGTTGCCTTTTCCAAACCTGTGCCAGCTCAAACACTGAATCCCATGACACCTGTCAATCCTTCGAATCAAGTTCACGCTACTCATGATCTCTTAGTTTGGTATGAAATCTTCGAACTATCACCGAATGGCGAATATGTCGCTGCAACTGTTGATCATTCGGATGATGTACCGTGTTCAGGTCGATTTATTCTTCATCAAGGTATTCAACGACGAATCGGCATCACATTGTGTCATGAATGTGGCTCGGAATTGATTTGGAAAGATGTACAAGAAGTTGTTGTTGGTCGTATTCGTGGTCAACGGGATTCCGTTTTCGATGAATCCGATGGTCAAGTTTTATCATTAAACATCATATCAGCACATTACATACAAAAACATCATGATGAACGAACGTTCTATCATTTTGAAGTCGCCTGGGACTCGTCACTCCACAATTCTCTTCTATTAAATCGTTGTACATCAAGTGGCAATTCAGTTTATCTAACGATTTCATCCTATCTTGAAATTGAAAATTCCTTTCAACCAGCTATTATAACCAAAGATCTTTGTCTTGTTTTGTATCCACGTGGTGGCGATTCGACATCACGTATTCGTTCATCATTGAAGAATTTCTTTCTTTCAACCAATTCACCGATATTAAATAATGTCAGCGAGTATTCGAATCGTGTATCGGCTGTTTACGAACTGAAATTGCGTCGTGCAACGCCAATGAATAATTTTGCTCAAGATTCTAAACATAAACGTGCGATTGACACGTCGAAAATCTACGTTCGAGGCGAGGAAATGTTAGAAGGTTGGCGGCCAAGAAGTGACTCGTTAATAATCGAACATCAACATGACTTAGAAAAACTCTATCGAATTGAATGTGTCGAATATACAAAACATTTCTTACAAGTGAAAAATCGTCTCGACAATCCTCTATCATCACCAAATGATAATTCACCGGATAAATTCAAATATTCATTGATAACAATTGATCCATTGAAACCCATCGATCATCGACAAGAGAATCTCATGCGTCGATGTCTATCGATGATGTTACCACCGCCATCGATTCCATCGAGATTAGACGTTCCGGAAATTGAAGTATGACGAATAATTTGTTTTGTTTTCTTGAATCGAATCAACGAATTTCTTGTTCTTAGGTCACTACCGATCGGTTATATTCAGAAGATTTCGGAACCGTGAATTCTCTTTTGAAATCTGCGTCAACTTATTCATTTTCGAATTTGAATACAGCAAGCATGATCAATTCATTTATCAAAGCATCATCGAGCAGTTCAGATCTCTCACGTTTCGCACACTTAGATCCATCGTATACACTCTCATCATTGCCTCCAATCGGCGGAACAATCTCGCCGAATATGCCGAAATCTCGTTCAATGGAAAGTCTGATGAATACAGCAGGTCTTGCATTGAAATATATACCATCGATTGAAGAAGTACGAATCTCACCGGTTGTTTCACGACGTGGTTATTTGAATTTCTTGGAAGAGAAAGGAAGTGGTTGGGTGAAAAAATTTGTCGTACGTATATTTTCATTGAAAATAATAACAAAAAGTGAATAAACATTTCTCGAAATTCAGGTTGTACGACGTCCATTCGCATTTATTTATAATCATGAGAAAGATCCTGTTGAACGTGCGTTAATTAATTTAGGAACAGCTCGTATTGAGTATAACGATGAAGATATTGAAAGTGGCACAAGAGTATGAAGAACATCTATTGAAATAATAATCATAAATCTCGGTGAATTTTTAGAGTGCTCGAAATACATTTTCAGTTGTTTCGAAATATCGAGGTTTTCTTATTCAACCATTAGTAGAAAAAGATGTACACGATTGGCTCTATGCATTTAATCCTTTACTTGCCGGACAAATAAAGTAATTGAAGGAAGAAAGTCGTGTTTTTTTTCTAAATTTGTTTTTTTCTATCGAAATAGATCTCGTTCATCCGGACGACCAAAACTACCCGAATAATAAATATAATTCGAGCTCAACTGGTCAGATGCAATGACAATTATACTTCACGAGAAATGATCTCTATGGCAATATATATATACTTACATTTAAATTTACTAAGCAAACCTTTTGCTAATCTAGTCATTTTTGTTTTTCTCGTTTTTTTTTCTGTTTTATTTTTTGTGTCTTTCAGTGTTCCTTTTATTTTATCTATTTACGTATATACTTGTATGTATGATAACAAGTCAGTCAATGTGAGTTTTTAATGTGGCATAAACAGTGACAATATATTTGTAATGTCGATGTAGTCAGTTTTATTTATAAAAAATAATAAATATATCTTTACATAGACAGATATTTATTCACAATGAACTATTATTTATATAATGAAAAAAAAAGAAAGCTTATTTTGTTTTGTTTGTCTGTCTGTCGAACGACAAAAAAGTATGTCTTAGTTTTAATCTTCGTCTAAGATGGTATCTCATTTGAAGTTTATTAATCTAGTTGTCATGAATATAAATACAGTAGGTTTCTTGGATTCAAAGTCCAATTGACATGGAGAATATTAGTGAATTTATTGATGAAACTGAAGAAATCGAAGAATTAATTCCATCAAGAAAAATACAATTTTGGTCAATTCTACCATTTGAAATCGTATCATTAATTTGCAATATCTATGTTCTTCTACATTTATTATTAAGAAAAAATCTACGAAATGCAATGCACAATCATGTTATTATTGTTCTTATGTTTCTTGCATTTATTGCTAATGTTATAGATGTTCCACTTTATCTCGATGCATATCTTCACAATGGTCGTAGTTCATTTTCATCGTCGATCATCATTTGTTATATATGGTTAATTATTGATTATGGTGTTTATGGTACGGTAACAGTACTTTTTGCTTATGCATCAATTGAACGACATGTTCTTATTTTTCATTCTAATCAACTATTGAATACGAAAGTTAAACGATTGATTTTTCATTATATACCTCTAGTAACAATCTGTACATATATAACAGGATTTTATATTGGTGTGATTTTCTTTCCACCTTGTGAAAATCAATTCAATTATTCGTATGAAGCTTGTGGTATGTCGCCTTGTTATGAAAGTATATCTTGGTTAAATATATGGGATTATCTAGTAAACGGAGTCATTTGTATATTAATTGAGACTATAGGATCGATAACATTGCTCATTCGTGTTATCTGGAAACGATATCGTGCACATCGACGTGTTGATTGGAAAAAACATCGAAAAATGGCAATTCAATTGTTGTCGATTTCTGCATTATCATTGAGTATAACACTTCCACAAGCTGTGATCTATTCTGTACAAGTATTTCCTGGCATGGAAGATTTTGCTTATGTGATTGGCTCATATTTTTTCTATTTAACAACATATGTTCTATTGCTTTTGCCATTAGTTTCTATGAGTTCATTGCCTGAATTGTGGCCTAAAATTTTATGCTGTAAAATTCAACGACGATCACGAGTTTTTCCTATGAGAAAACTAACCAATCAACCGCAAACTCTTCACATATATACACAAGCAACTCGAAATTAATTCAAATTGTGTTTTTTCTTGTGTTCGATAGGAAAGAATAAAAATGTTCTAATGTTACATTCGATATATAAAATCCAGATGGTATTTGTCTCTCATCGAAAGATAATATATATATATACCTCTTTGATAAAAAGAAGTTTTTCTTTCAATATTCTCTATTCAATTTCTGGTAAGGAAATATTTTCATTTCTAACCTCGATACTTTTACCTTCTTATGGTTTCTCAAATATTAGTAATTTGCTTTTACTTTATTCAATGGTTTCTATTATTTCAAGTCGAACGATTATGATTAATTTTTTTCGATAATCTTTCTATTTGTTAGCCCATTTAACATGACTCATTGTTGGTGTTTTACATGATCCATTCATAGAATGACTCATAATGTTTTTTTTTCTCTATCATCCATAGGTAACAGGACATATGTTATAAAAGTTATCGTTTATTTTTTGCTCAAACGGCAGATGTAAAAATAATGAAAACGTGCATAGAAGATTTCTCGAATGAATTAATTCTTGAAGTGTTCGATTATCTCGATGGAATCGATATTTATCGAGCTTTTTCAAAGTTAAATCATCGTTTCAATTGTTTACTTACAACACCACATTTAAATACGAAAATAAATGTTTTTTCAACTTCACAAGATGAACTAACATTATATTTCAATGATATTATTTTACCATATAAAACTCAATTAGTCTCATTATTTCTATGGAATAATCAAGTTATTCAACGATTTAAATCACATCTTCTATGTAATATATTATTCGACAATTTACAGTCACTTGTACTGCATAAAATTCGACTCGAAGAATTATTTTCTCTTCTTCCAAATTTAACATCTCTTCCATGTTTATTTACATTGACCATCGATTGTGAATATCAACTATCATCTATCATAGATCTTTATTTATTAATCTTTCGTTTACCCATGCTTCGACATAATAAATTAACGCTGAATGATCAAACATATCTACCAACATTTACAACTATTCCGCAACAAATCAATATTATTCAATATCTTGATCTTGATTATGCATGTACTTTGCCAGTAATTATTCAAATACTCTCTCATACACAACAATTGACACGTTTTCGTTGTAAAAACTTGTTGAAATCCAATGAAATTCTCGATGAAAATCTTGTTCTTCATCTACCAAATTTGACACACATGACAATCGAATCTTGTAATGAGAAATTTGAATATCTTCGAAAATTTCTTCGTCGTATTTGTACACATTTAAAAAAATTCAAATTAAGTACATCAACAGATATTCAATATCTTGATGTTCATCAGTGGCAAAATTTCATCACACAATACATGCCATGTCTAACAAAATTCGATTTTGAATATCAACAAATAGTCAGCGATGATTTTCAAGTAACAAGAAAACATCTCGAATTTTTTCGCTTGAAATTATCGACATTTTCGATTGAACATAAATGGTTATTTGGTTTCAAAATCTATGTTTCGATGCCATCGAATATTTTAGCATTTACAATCTCATCAAAACGCAATCAATACGATCCAATTAGTCAACTTACAGTTAATTTTATTGCAGTATCAACACAAAGATCATTTGTCAATATAAATATTACACCGATTGTAACTGAAACCGATTTTACTCATTTAGATATTAAATCGACGATGATGTCACCGAATATGATTATTGATCTATTGAATGTTTGTCCAAATCTTCGTGAATTGAATGTTTCATATTTGAAATTGTCATCGTGTGCACATTTATTAGAAAATCATATTATTGAAAATAATATTGAAAAAGTTACCATCGGAAAATTGAACGATTTATGTGAATTAAAATTTTTCATCAATCTTTGTCGACAAATGAAATATCTTGAGATTGGTCTTGGCAATAATATCAAAGTCGAACTATTTCTACAACGAATTTTTATAGAGAATAGTGAACGTGGTTTTCCTTTATCTACGATTTGTATTCATATTCCTCCATTGATAGAAAATTTACAATCAATTATTCAATCGAGTAATTATTTAATCGAATGTATAGGCAGTAAAGTTGTTTTGACATTAAATGATTAAATGAAATAAAAAAATATATATGAAATTTATTTTTATAAAACAGAATCAAGACGAAAACGTAATGTTTCCCAAGCTGCATTATCAGCAAGTTGTGCAGGTCCTGGATTACCTGTATCTGGAGTATTGAATTTGATCTATTTTTTTAAAAGAAAAAAGGATTTATATATTGATCTAAATGAGAATTTTTTTTTTGGTCTATATACTTGTTGAAGTGTATATGGCATTGATAGATTTTTAATGGAAACATAATGAGCATAAGGTAGTTCCCAGATAGGACGCCATTGTCCACGTGTAACATTTGAAATAATTGGCCAAGGCCCATTGACAAGCCAAGCATCACAACGATAGAAATCTTTATCATAGACAACTGAATAGCCGAGATTGTATCGAACAGTATATTCATAACCAAATAATAATCGATTGCCAAGAAGTGAAAATAGATCATCACCTTGATTCCATGCCATATGAAAAGCTTCTCCTAAATTACCCAAACCGAGTTGAGTATGTGCTTGATCTCGACCGGATTCAGATGATTGACCTATGGGATTAATCGTACCACTTAAATTTGCACACGATGAATTGCTAATTAAACTTTTGCCATATTCATACATAGTTCGATTGTTTAGAAAAATACCAAAACCTATAATTGCTTTTTCTCCTGATGTACCCCAATTAGCTTCACTATGAATAAAAACATAATTAACTTTAATGATAGTCTCAACAGATGCTTACAATGGATATTTTTGATCAGGAGTTGGTGTTGTTTGACTTGAGGGTGGATAGAATATATTCAAAATCATATTTTCAAATTTCGAAATATCTGCCGATGACCATCCGGAATAGGTATATCGTATGATCTCTGCAGCATTGACCAATTGTGTACCTGACAGAGCAGCAGCTAATTGTGCATCTGAGCCTAAAAGCAAAATAAATGCCAATTGAAATGCTTAATCAACAAGACATATAATTACCATTGATAATAATCAATGTATCCGCCCAATCTTTGAGAATTTTCGTAGCTAAAACTGCATATGATTCATTGCCGGTAATAGTATACATCAATGATAATTGCAATGCAGCAACTGAATCATGTACGAGATGTATAGTTCCAGCATTGGTTTTTGCCGGATTGACATCTCGTGTAACGATTGCATTCGGTCCTTGCATTTTATAATCAAGTGTAGAATGATCACTAGCTGCAAAAGATTGAAATGCTGCATACCACGGTTGTTTTTCTTGGGCAACCATTGTCTTCATACGTTGTAGATCAGCACTCGTATGTAATAAACCAGGATGAACAAATCCATTTGAATTCGTTTTGTGATTTATTGCAATAGCATCGAAAATGTATAGGCAAAAAAACAAAATATTATATAAGTGCATGACTTTCATTTTGAAAGCGATATGATGTTGTCACATTTGGTTTTTCGCTTTGACGAGATAAGATATCAAAAGAAAAGGAAGAACGTTTATTTGTTGTAAATAGAAAAACAAAAAAATATTAATATAATTCGGCATCAGTAACTGCAATAGAAATTGTTGATAGTCCACCATTAATCAATACTCGACCATTTTGTAATACAGTTGCTTTATGAAAAAATTTTGGTTTATTTAAATTTTCGCTTATTGTCCAAGTTCGAGTCAATGGATCGTAGAGTTCGGTAGTTTGAAGTGCAGACGTATCAATGCCACCTGTAACTAAAACTCGACCATCATTCAAAACAGATGATGTGTGTTGTGAACGTGCTATATTCATGTTACTAGTACGTGACCAATATCCTGTTGATGGATCATAGATTTCAGCTGTATTCAAAGCAAAACCATTGAATCCACCTGTGATTAAAACTGTACCATCATCTAATCTTGATGCTCGATGTCCCATTCGTGGAGAGAACATACTAGATATATATGTCCAAATGCCTGTTGTTGGATCATATAATTCAACGGAATTTGTTATAAAACCATTTGCTAAACCACCGGTAACTAGAACTTTTCCATTAGATAAACTGATAGATACATGACTTTCTCGAGGTGTATTCATACTACCAGTAAAACTCCAATTTCCTTCAATTGGATCATATAATTCAACAGTATTCAATGAAGAACTCGACCATCCACCACTAATTAATACTTTTCCATTTGCTAATACATTTTCTCTATGATTACGTCTAGCATGATTCATACTTCGTACAAGTGACCAAATTCTATATGTTGGATAATATAATTCAGCTGTATTTATTGTATTATTATTTGCAGTACCGCCAGTAACAAGAACTGTTCCATCATTTAGCAACGATGCCGTATGTTGCTGCCTTATACGATTCATATTACTAGTTAAATTCCATGTTCCTGTCGATGGATTATACAATTCTGAACTGCTGAGATCGTTATTCGTAGAACTAGATCCTCCAGTAATAAGGATTTCGCCAGTAGGCAATAAAGTATTTGTATGATTAACTCGTGCATTATTCATACTTTCAATATTAAGCCATTCTATATAAACAAAATGAAATCGTTTATTGATTATTGAATCCTTACAAAAAATAATTTTTCTTTCTTTTTATTACTTATCATGCAAAAATGCGTTAATGATAATGGTAAACAAACTCGTTGCGGTGAACAACAAGAATTTATTACACATACGGAATTCGATGATGAACATCCGTAAGTAATATAATCACATGGCTCGAAAATCGAACATAGAATAGCAGGTGCACAATATCGAATATAATTTGATGTATAATAATAAAAACATGGCGTTGGCGAAGATAGACAAGTACTATTTGTTGTTGAATTAGTAACAGAACATTCTGCTACAATACAATTTGTTGCTGGATTCCATGCAGAATGAGATGACGAGGAGAATGTGAATCTAACTGTATTATTTATATTATTCGTACAAAAATAATGCTCACTCAACGAATCAATTACACTTGGTAATGTAATGATGAATAGAAATATAATCAATGGTTTCATGCTTTCTTCGATCGCGATAATTTCTCAAATGAATTTGTGAAGACTTATTTTCAAGAGCAAGAAAATTCTTTTCAATGTTTATTCACATTATATTACTATTGATCGATCGATAGTTTAGCAAATATTCGAATATCTATCAATTAATTTTCGTATCGATTTTTTTGCAGACATGTCGACGAACAAATATTTGAGTTTTAACTCATTATTATTAACTAATCTTCAGACGAAAACACATGTGGCAATCTTTCTCATTCGAAAAAAAA
>Ga0209915_1001360_pt1 | contig 35708 bp, 20 predicted proteins | sample ThiBiot_750_plan_FD_183952 | JGI IMG/M metagenome (GOLD analysis project Ga0209915, IMG submission 183952) | Wastewater bioreactor microbial communities from Cape Town, South Africa - Thiocy_cont_750_plan (SPAdes) | ecosystem: Engineered > Bioreactor > Thiocyanate-remediating > Anaerobic-Aerobic... | reverse complement strand
TTACATAAGGCTTAATAGGCGGGAGTTCTATCCGTTGTTTAGCTGTAAAACGATTCTTTATTTTTAGGCTCCCTCCACAAGAACATAGATCAGGTTTTAGTTCAACGATTTTATCAGGTGGTTTAGGTTGGTAGATGTACCCCTGATGACCAGCTTGCCCTCCTGGCTTACGATGACTTTGGTGTTTATTTTCCTTCTTTTTCCGGTAAAGATCTCTCGAGGGGGGCAGTGAAGAGTTGCTAGAATTGAGATTAAGCCGTTCTTTGAGTCTATTGATTTCTTGTTGCTGACTATTGAGCTGCTCTTGTTGGTTATGGGTGTTTTCTTTTTGCTTAGCTAATGCTTGTTCTAAAACTTCAACGGTCTGCTTCAAGAGCGTGTTTTCCTTTATGAGAAGCATATTATTATTAACAAAAATTGCATTCTGTTCCTCTAAAAATTTAACTCTTGCTTGCAGGAAATTGGTCATACAAGAAATGTACTAGTCCGTGGCCGGAAAGTTATAACTTTCTTTTTTATATCCTATGCTTTAATCACCTTATTTTGGTTGATGTCTGAACGGGTACTTTTTCACGGCCCTTCTCTACCAACACCTAAAAGGGACTTAGCGACCTGCCTTGCGGAGAATTGCCAAGGAATTGTGCCAAAATAAATTATCTTTTACATAGCATGGTATGCTAAAATAGTCAAAAGTTATTTTTAATCATGTAACTTATTTTTGCCGAATTCCTTACGCCACCTACCCATTGTCCTCGGGTCAGGTCGGATACTCTTGATGTAGCGTGGAAGGACTAAATAGTCCATTTAAATATTTAACTATTTCATTTCGTCCAGCTTTTTCTGCATACATAAGTGCTGTATAATTATTATTATCAACAGCTTTGAAATTTATTCCTTGTTTAACTAAGTAATGTGCTATATCTATATGACTATGACTATCATTATAAAACCACAGAAACCTATCACGGGTTTGTTGGGGATTACATTCACTTGCTTTACATTTTATACCATCAAGATGATTACCAGATATAAGCATAAGAGCATTTTTACCCTCCTTGTCTGTTGCATTTATATCAGCTTTATAAAATTCTATAAGGGTAGAAATTGTTGAAAAATTGCATTTTGCCGCTGCATGTAACAATGGTGTAAATCCATTACGATCAGGTCTGTCAATTAAAAAAAATGTTTTTTTATAAAATAATCAAGGACTCTTAGGCTTCCTCTTTTTGAAGCTATATCAAATGCATTTTGAACAGCATTATTCTTAGCATTTATATCTGGCTGAAGTTCGTCAATTATTTGTTTTAATAGATGAATATTATCATCCTCACATATATGCATTAAAATAGTCCAACCCGCTGCATCTTGAGCATTTATATTAAATCCACAATCATTTTGGCAAAGGCGCTTGATAACATCAAAGCGATAATTTTTAGCAGCAGATATTGCCAAATCTAAAATGATATCCGGATGTGCTTGAGCAGTTAAATTCAATTCTTTGATGCAATATTCGATCAATGGTATTGAGTTAAAAAGTGGACCAAAAAAGCAATTAGCAAGCTCTACTTTTTCGTGTGCTATGCATTTAACTAGACTTTTGAGATCTATTGTTAAATTGTGCTCATTAAGTAGATAATGAAATATATCCATTGAGCCAGCAATTGCATGAACCATTAATACCGTTTGACCGCTATTATTTGTTAGTGAAATATCAGCTTTACATTGCTCTATTAAAAATTTAACTATCTCTAGACGTTTACCTTCTTGCCAAATATTAGCCGAGTACATGAGTGGTGTACATCCATTTTCATCTTTGGCATTCACATCTGCCCCATGTTGGATTAGAAAATCAATAATTTCACAATTCCCTTGCTCTACAGCTAACATAAGTGAGGTTTGACCTTGCTTATTTGATAAATCAACTTTGGCACCCTTTTCTATTAAACATTTGACCATATCTAAATTTTTATATACAGCAATATGTAATGGGGTATTGCCATTGCTATGAGTCTCATTAGGATTAGCACCAATTTTTAGCGTTTCTTGAACCTTCAATACATCACCTTCCATAATGAAACCATGCATTCTCTTATTAAGTTCTTTTTCTTCTATTGCTTGAATAATAGCATAGAGAGAAATTTCTTCTTCACGCAATTTATTCTCTTGATGTAATTGGTCATATTTTGCTAAAATTTCTTGTATCATATTAAATTCTCCTTGATCTATACCATGCTTAGCTCGATGTTTTGCAGTCATGTATACATGATTGATTTTTGAAAGAAAAAAGAATGCTTTGTGAGCATCGTCTCTTTCTTGATTTCTGTAACAGGCTTCCTTTAATTGAGCATATGAGCTAACGAGAGATTCAAAGCTTGGTAATTTGTTCTGATAATTAGTTAGCTCGAATCCATACGGATTTGCCGAATGCAATACAAGATCGTTTCGAAGTTCATCAGGCATATGGATATTTTCATCAGTAAATAGATTTATAAAATCAAAAAGAATCTGTTTAATTGCAAAGTCGGCTATATTATTAGATTCAAAAATAATCACATTCACTATTGAATCTCGTTTATCCAAAATTACTGTTATTGCATGCATATGATCTGATAATGATAATCCATATCCATCCAATGTGGCAGTATTTAATGATAAAATAAAGGCATGTCTATAATTAGCGTTTGTTCTAAAGCGTGCAATTTGAGATGCAAGATCAAAAGTTTGTATTGTTGAAATGATCTCATTAAGCGACATATTTGCATTTTGATATAAAGTGGCATATTCATTGTTATGAAAAAAATCCTTTATTGATGAAAATTCTGTTCTTCTATATAAATAGCCTTGTTTTTGACAATTGATAGTTCGAACATCGATAAAACTTAAAGATGGGCTATTTTGGGGTTGAAAGTTTTTATCGTGCTTTGCCAATAATGTATTCAATGTAACATCAAATTCAGGATAAGCTATATGCATCCTGTCATGAGAACCACCTTGCTGGATATTTATAGGTTCTAATTTTTTAAGAAATGGCTCATGCTGTACTACAAACATTTTGGCATGAATTTTTTCCATAAAATCTTCAGAATCAAAGCGTTTTGTTTTAAGCGTAGTTAGACATTTAATATCTTCTGAGACCAAATGAGAAAATGCTTTAATTTCTTCGGAATCTTGTTCAGTATGTGCTAGCATATCATAATCATGGAGGAGCATAAGTCCAATTAATGCATTTTTTATTGCATGATAGGAGCATGTTCCTCCAAAAATAGGACTTGTAGCACGATGCATTGCTTTTGTGCCGCCTAATTTATTGACTGCTAATTCCAACTGTTTTTGTATACAATTTTCCTGATATCCACTTTGTTCTAAAACCCGAACTTGGTAAATATTTAAATTAGTTTCTTGTGATAAAGATGGAATCGTGTTGGACTTTGAAATAGGCAGAGATGTATAAGCAATTATGTCAAAATATTCTAATCCAAGGTCATTATTTATCTGAGGATTATAAAAAATGCCTTTACTATTGGCAAGGTTATCCTGTTTTGGCAAAGGACAAACTCCCTTGCTTATCAAAAACTCCACTATTTCATCATGTTTATTGCTTGCTGCTAGGCTTAGTGCGACTGTACCTTCTATCTGCGGATTAAAATTAGGAAGCTCTGCAAAGTATTTTACAACCTCAAGTTTGCCTCTGTTTACAGCATGCAAAAAAGCAGAAAGTCCTCTTTTGTCGACATGGTCACTCAAAAATCTGTTACTTTGCTTGCTAAGTAAATACTTTACTACATTACAATGACCCATATAAGCAGCAGTAATTAATGCTGTAAAGCCGTCAGGAACTGCATAATGAACATCAGCTCCCTTAACTTTAACCAAATAATCAACAATACTTTCATGGCCATTTAGAGCTGCTAACATTAAAGCTGTCCCGTTATTTTTAAGTGGAAGGTTTACGTTGATCCCAGTTTGATCAAACATTTCTTTAACTTTTTCAAGATTTCCATCGTTAATAGCGTCAACTAATACTTCTATTTCTTTCTTTTTTTCGTCTTTCTCTTGTAAAAAAGGGTCATGAACTTTCTCTAGTATCTGTTGTACTTCCTCTTTATGTTCTTTATCACATAGTACTTTTTGTCTTGAGTTAATAGCTGCTCTAAGCTCATTAGCTATTTCACTTGGAAAGTTAATGTTCCCATTACCGCTCTTTGTTTTATCAAGAATACTATCTATTTCTTCTACGGATTTAGAAGCTAAAAATTCTAGAGATTTATTAAATGCAAGATCTTTTAAAGTTAGAAGATTAAATTTTTTAATTTGTTCTAATTCTACTCGGGAGACTCCTTTTTCTAGCTGCACCTCTTCAGCTTTTTTAAACTTATTTTGATTCTTTAAAGTCTCATCCTTTTTCCATAGGGGTACAAAATGTAATTTCCCTTGTGCATTTACTAGAATCGGTATATCTCCCTCTGCTACTAGGGCACGCCCAGCTTCCTCACTCATGGATGATTTATAACCATCTCGATCAACAATATGATAGCTAATAACTGGATTACCTGTTATTGGTTCTTGAAATACTTCTATGAAACAAATACACCTAAGATCTACCTTCCGACATAAAATTATTCCTTCTACCCAAGGCCGGCCCCATATACATATATCTTGATTAAATAAACTATCACACTCATCAGCCGTATATTGTATCTTAGAATAAACATATTCATATTGATCATATTTATCCTCACTTGCTGCCTTTTCTCCGTTATCTTTTAACTCCCAATCAGCTACCAATTTTTTATTCTCTTGGTAAAATTCATGGCAAAGCATCCGTAAATACTTGCCTGTATTTACATCTGTATGATTAATCTTATTTATCCACTGAGCTAAGGCATCAAAAAAACAATCTCCATCTCCATAAGCTTCTCCTAGCTCATAACCTGAAGGTAACTGCTGTAGTAAAGTTGTTTGGAAGGATAATGCTAAATCTAGTCCCTTACGAATCTTGGTTGAAGGGGAGTATATTTCGTTCTTTTGAACTTCTTTTTCTTGATAATCAAGCTGATTGAGAGAATTACCACAGCTTTGTAAGAAGAAATTGACAAGTACCATAAAAGCTAGTAGCTTCTGATTTAGTTTGTAATTTCGTTGCATATTTTATGAAAGCTAAAAGTGTTGACTTTATATTAGCTAGTTACTAGTAGATTTGCAAACAACGGGGAAGAAGAACTACTTCAGATTACATACTCTTCGTTCTCCGTTGGATGAATGGGTCGTTTCGGTATAGGAAAAGGCTATTAAGAATATTATTACTGTAGGTGGATTTCTTTCAAATTTAAGAAGAGACGATCAACAGAAATGAATTACTTACCTAACAGCTGAGTTAATTCCTTAACTTTATCATATGCATTTCCCAATCCCTGATTAGCAGACTTTTTACTTACATTGATCACAGTGTTTATTAGACTTCTTCCGAAATCAAGAATTGGGTTCTCTGGGCAGGAAGGAATTTGTGAGAAACCGGAGTTTACTGCGGTAAGTAACTATGAAGAACCAATTACTGACGAACTCAGAGGACTCAAGGCGAAGGTTTCGGAAGAAGTCTATTAACTTTTGATAATTTTTAGAATAGCAGATAAATTGGCTTAAACAAAACGATTTTAGCCATGCATATTCTAAAAACAAAAGGATTAAATCACTTAGGGCTGGTTATGGGAATCTTAAAAGAATTTAACATTATTCTTGTTCCCAGCTAAGCTGCATACCATTTTCTACATTTTTAAACTGAAATTCAATAGAAAAAGAATGTTTTTCAGCGAGTTCATGGAGTAAACTAACCAGCAATTTGGCGTAATAGCTTTCTGGTTGAACTTGCTGATGCGTTATAATCAAACGCTTATTATTTGTTTGATCAGCTTTTAAAATAGCTGCTGCTAATTGCTGTAAATTAACTTCAGGTGATTGATTCGTTAAAACTACCTTAACAGGTTTGCATAGTACTATTTTATATCCACCATTTCCTGCCATAGGAATATAGCTCTTAATATATTCTTTTAGCGCATTTTTTGCCCATCCTTTGAAAGATTTATTTAATATCCCTGCTTGCCCGTTTGGATTAATATGATTACCTCGGCCTGTAATAACAGTACATTCAGTATCAAAATTGTTGTATCGTTTTAAAATAAATGAATGTAATTTGTTAAAAGCTTCTTCTAAGGATGCCCCATGAAGATCTAAGGTGTTCTGTGTTGCATTATAAAAACAAAGATAGAGCCGATTTTCCTGTGTTTCGATGATAGTAGCAGCAGTACCACCAAATTTTTTAGCAAAATACTGGCCTAATTTGTGCCTATATAATTCGCTGATAGTAAATGTTACGTCGGGTTGTAGTCCGAATATTAGTGCAACATAAGGATGCTTTGACTGCATTAGAGTTGAAACGACGTTCATTCGCAATTCTTCATTGCATTCTTCGGGTGTATGCTTAGTTAATATAATTGGCTTAACAAGAACTTTGTCTTGGAATCCATATTTCCCTTCTTCAAAGTCTTCTTCTGTAAACCCAGCGCGAACCATTAGATTATAAAAAGTTGTTGGATTGATTTTGTCTGTATCAAGACTGCCCCCATGAAAATGGTAGGCAAATGATTCTCGTGATTCGGTTTCTTTTTGTGTATAGTTATTAATTGTTATTTCTTTGTGATAAATATCCCAAACTCCTTTCTCTGATCTATTCCCTTCAGCACCATGGTTTCCTCCGCCTATAGCTATAGGATATTTGTAAGATTGCATGTGTGTATCAAACCACTCGTAATGCAAATTGCTATCTTTCCCTTCTGATTTATATTTAAATGTTCGCTTTTCATAGCTTGAATCTGCTGCAGTTTCAGCAATTAAATAATCAAGGTAAGGTCGAAGTTGCCGCCAAGAGTGTGTCTTAAAACAGATGGTTGAAGCCTGAGGATCAATTTCAAGATATTCAGCAATGAGATCGGCAAGCTGATGAGGGCGATTTTTCCTTGATTCTACGAAAGGTGCTCTATGGTTTAAATCAAGTGCATAGCATAAGTCTTCTAGGGTAGGTCTACTCACCATTTTAAGAAGTCTATCCATTTGTTGAGCTGCTTTTAAAAGCTGTCCAGCTTCTTCTGTAGCTCTGATTTCTGCCCGCAAGTTTTCTAAATCTTCTTTAGAAGTGACTTGCAAAGGTTTAATTTTTGCAAGTGAATTGTTAACTAGACTTAGCTTGTGAGGTGGTTTTTGGTTTGCATTTTTCGGTTTGTCCTGCTGCGGAAAATCTTTCTTTTTATGTTTTTTCGATTCCTGCTTTGAAGATGAGGCTGGTTGGTTAGTAGATGGGGGGGTAATAGCAGGGATGTTATTTGTCTTAAGTTTAGACATGTTTTTTGCAACAGAAGTTCCCTGGTTCTTGCTTGGTTGATTTGGTTTAGGATTTTTCTTATCTTCTTTTGGTTTATTATGTTGTAAGGGTTTAGGTGTATTCGCAATCTGGATTGGACTTCTTTCTTGATTCGTATTATACTGCTTAAGCAGTCTATCCATTTCTTGAGTTGGTCTTAAAGATTGTCTAGATATTTCTGCAGGTGTATTTTCTGCTTGCAAGCTTTGTTCATCTTCTACAGGTGTAACTTGTGCAGGTTTTATTTTTGGAAGGGAATTGTTAGCTGGACTTGACTTGTAGGATGGTTTTTGTCTTGGAGATGAACCTGGTTGGTTAACAGGTGTCGAGGAAGTAGGAGAGATGTTAGTATGTTGCTTAGGGACATACATGTTTTTTGTGACAAGCGTTCCTCCTTTGTTAGTTGTTTGATTTGTCTTATGTTTCCCCTTATTTTTTTGTAGATTATTATGATTTGAATTCTTGGCCGTATTTGTTGTGATAGAAAGTTTTTCTTGATTAGTACTATGCTGTTCAAATCCTCCATCACATTGTATATATAAAAATATAGTACAAAGGCCTGCTAGCCACATGTTTATGAATAAAATAGATTGAAGTTTTTTTAGCATATACCGTTGGCTTTAGGTTTATATGAGGTACTTAATAGCTATAATTTTATAGTTATGAAACTAATATGCTTTATATAATTTATAATAGCAATAGTTTGTCTAAAGTTGAATTTGTCTTATAAGGTTTCTGCTTTACTTATTAATAGCTCCTATCCCTACAATTTTAAAAGCTACCCGTCTGTTTAATTGTTGATTTTCAGGAGAATCATTGGGAGCGATGGGTTGAGTTTTTCCGTACCCTTTGTAAATTAATCGATTACGAGCAATACCAGCTTGGATGAGATATTCATACACGGTTTTGGCCCTTTTAATAGATAGTTGTTCGTTATATTTATCTGAGCCTACGTAATCGGTATGTCCTTCTAATTCGATGCTGATACCAGGATTTGCTTGCAGGAAAGCTACTAGTCGATTTAACTCAATATGTGATTTTTTTAGAAGATTATAATTGTTATAGTCAAAGTATACATTTTCTAAAATTTTTGATTGTGCTAATTCTATCGGTTGTAAAAGGATTTTGCCTGCTGGAGTGATGGTAGGCTTTTCTTGTTCTTTATAATTGATGTACTTGCTCTCAAATAGATGACCGTCTTTTGTAATATAGATCAGATATTCTTTCCCTTCATTGACGACAATGGTTGTTTCTCCATCAAATCCATCAATTTCTAAGCGCTGTTGGCATGAATCTAAGCCCATATCATATACTTCTATCTGAGCTGTTATAGGTCGTTCGGTTTTTGCATCTACTACCTGCAGCTTGATCACATCACTTTTAGGCATTGCTATCAGATTTGCAGGCATGTCAAATTCATATAAATAGCTTCGATGATAATTAAATCCCTTGCGCTTGCCATCTGCATAATACCCTTTTTTGCCATCAGCAGTTATAAAAATAGAGGCTTGGTCTTTATGATTATTGATGGGATAGCCTAGGTTAATCGGTTCTGTCCAATGACCATTTACTAAGTTAGAATAATAAATGTCGAACCCTCCCAGACTAGGTGTTCGATCAGAAGCAAAGAAAAGAGTTTGTCCATTGGGGTGTATAAACGGAGAAACCTCTCGATGTTTAGAATTAATAATAGGTCCTAGGTTAACGGCTTTAGACCATTTTCCATCTGGTTGTAAGCTACTTTTCCAAATATCGTTTTTACCATAATTTCCTTTTCTTTCTGAAACAAAATACAAAGTTTTACCATCCGCTGATAGACTTGGTTGAGATTGCCAGCCTTCAGAATTGATATTAGGGCCTAAATTTTCTGGTTTAGACCACTCATTCCCTTTTCTGTAACTGATATATAAATCACAAATTCCATAATTACCTTTTCTAGAGCAAGAAGTAAAGACGAGTGTTTTTTTATCCGATGAGATGGTACAGGTACCTTCGTTACTCATAGGCTCATTAATTTGGTCAGAAATAGAGGTTGGCGTTATCCAGTTTCCTAATGAGTCTTTGTGGCTTATATATATGTTTTCCTTATAATGTCCGGTTTCTCCAATCAATGCAGTGAATAAAATAGTCTGCTGGTCTACAGTTAACACAGGAAAGTATTGGGAAGCAAATTGATTTAAGGGAGGAGGGAGGCGTCTGGGGTTAAATACCAATGGATGCTGTAATTTCTCTAGGGCAAGCTCGAGATTTTGACCCAGGGTCTGTATTTTAGACAAAAGTAATTTAGAGGTTATCTTGTCTTGAGGGATGGCTTCAAAAGCTGCTTTAGCTTTTATATAAGCACCTGATCTATAATACAGGTGTGCTATTTCATAGTGGAGATAGGTATCTTTGGAAACAGGCAAATAGCTGATAGCTTTATCTAAGAGCTGTTCTGCAGTCCCAAATTCATCTATTTCCTTGTATATCGTGGCCAATCGTATGTAGGCTTCGACGAATTTTTTATCGTTTTTTATGGATTCACTTAGTAGCTCTATGGCATCTTCATAATTTTTTTGAAGGTGTGCACCTAGCGCTTTTTCGTAAAGTTGGATGGCTTTAGAAGAACTACTGGTATATTTTTTAGTATTTTTTGGGGATGAAAAAGAGAGACATAGGCAAACAAGGATAACTAATCTTGAAGGACTAGTTACATATCGTTGAATATACTTGTTGTACATAGCCTATGTAAATGTATGTGTTCACGTATCTATGTGGATCGCCACGCCCACTTTGTGGGCTCGCGATGACCGGAAAGTAAAGGCTTCGTAGGATCATTGCGAGCGTAAGCGAAGCAATCCAATTCTTGTTTAATTGATGAAAGGGCGCTAATATTCATAGCTCATTTAAATAAAACGGTATAGCTACGTGACTTCGGATACATATAAATAGCCTAATAGACTTTCAACTTATTCTTGAATTTACTCCCTTTAGTCTAGAGCTTCCTCTTCGCTAGATGGAGCTGTTTTTTCTACCAATGAGCTGCTATGTTTAATTTTTTCTCTAATCTGGCGTTCCAAAGTTTCTGTTAGCTCTGGGTTATCTTTTAGCAATGCCTTAACGGCTTCTCTACCTTGGGCCAGCTTGTTGCCTTCGTAAGAGAACCAAGAACCTGATTTTTGTATGATTCCAAGTTCTATTCCTAGATCAATAATTTCACCTATTTTAGAAATGCCTTCTCCATATAAGATGTCAAATTCTACTACTTTGAAAGGAGGAGCTACTTTGTTTTTAACTACTTTAACCCGTGTTCTATTACCCACGATGTTTCCATCGGCATCTTTAATCGTAGTAACTTTACGGATATCTAGCCGTACAGAAGCATAAAATTTCAATGCATTACCACCAGTAGTTGTTTCTGGATTGCCAAACATGACGCCTATTTTTTCGCGTAGCTGGTTAATGAAGATACAGATACATCCTGTTTTGCTGATGGCACCTGTAAGCTTTCGAAGTGCCTGTGACATGAGTCGTGCTTGTAAGCCCAGTTTACTATCTCCCATTTCTCCTTCTAACTCTCCTTTAGGCACCAATGCTGCTACAGAGTCGATTACAATAATATCTATGGCACTGGAACGGATTAGGTTTTCCGCAATTTCTAAAGCTTGTTCCCCATTATCTGGTTGAGCGATGTACAAGTTTTCAGTATCTATGCCTAACTTTTCAGCATAATTTTTATCAAAAGCATGTTCTGCATCAATAAAGGCAGCCATACCACCTTGTTTTTGAGCTTCTGCAATACATTGTAAGCTTAAGGTAGTTTTTCCTGATGATTCAGGGCCATATACTTCGATAACCCTACCTCTAGGTATACCTCCAATTCCTAAAGCAAGATCTAGGCTAAGAGAGCCAGTAGATATGGCAGGTATGTCTGCTACTCGTTCATCACTAAGCTTCATGACAGTGCCTTTGCCGTAGCTTTTTTCTAATTTGTCGATGACTGATTGGAGTGCTTTAAGTTTTTCCTGATTGATTGCCATAATTGTAGATTTTAAAGTAATGTATAATCGATGATACGATGCTACGCTAAGCTAAATGATTTTGTCGTGCTAATCAAATTCTAACAAGCTAATCGTTCTAACCCACATTGAGCGAGCCTTATACAACTCTCTGATTATTAAGGGATTTCATTTTGAGCCTCAAAAACGTAAAGTCTTGTAAATCAAGTTGTTATATTATAAAGTGCTCAATGTAAGTTCTAAGTTTGTTGGGGTAAAAAAATTTATTGTTACTCATCACGTAGTACACTAATAACAAATAAGATTTAAATAACGTTGTGCTACTTGAATTCAAGTTTTTGGATCTGTGTCTGTAATTTGATAAAGTTGCCTTCTGCCAAGTACTTGAAGCATATGATCTATATCTCCATAATTGGCTAACTGATAGTCTAGATAGAAGGGAATGTAGTTATCATTAAGAGGTGGATCAATATCTTGAATATTGACAAAGAATATAATGTTTGTGCCAGCCTGCCACTCATAATCTTGTCTAAGCAAATATTGTCTCGCTTCCTGATTAAGCTCTAGTGGTAAAATTCCCAGGCTATTTGCTTGTTGAATTAGTCCTGGATTATTTTCTATATGCTGTATACAGAGGGTACGTAACCTATAAGGAAACTGTTGATACGCATATGCTCTTAGCATTTCCTTGCTAAACTCCTCTAATTGTTCAGGTTGGAACCATGGGTTGCCAGATAGTCCAAGATCACCTAAGCTTATTTTAGATATTTTACTTAATATAGGTAGCACACAAGTTGGTAGCTTTTTAAGATGATTATGAGATAAACAAATGCTCCCTAGACTGGTAAGCTCACCTAATTCACGAGGAACTGTTTAGTCCCTTGTTAAAGGTATCAATATTTAAGTGAAAAAGTTGAGGGTTTTTTTGCCATTGTTGCTCTATAAATTGCCAAGGGGTTTTGCCTCTTAAAGCCTTGAGCCTACGGGCAAAATTATAAGCTAATAAGAAGTCATTTAAGTGGCGCTCTAATTCCTGATGGCTGCTATAATAATAAGTTCCTACAGTAGCTTGTTTAATAGTTCTATTCATTCTTTCTACTTGTCCATTAGTCCATGGATGAGCTAGTTGTGTTCTCCTATGCTCAATACCAGCTTGGCTACAAATACGATCAAACATATGTTCTAAAGCTAACTCCCCTTCTTTTCTATTTGTAAATTGCACCCCATTATCTGTAAGTATTTTATGTATTTTATAGGGAACAAAAGCTATCAAATCCTCTAGAAAGCCTACAGCTGCAGACTTAGATGCAAATTCATAGAGCCTAGCATAACAAAACTTGCTTGTTCTATCTATTGCTACAAACAAATTAAGCCTACCCTGTGATGTTTGAACTTCGGCTATATCTATATGGAAATAGCCAATAGGATAATCTTTAAACTGCTTTTTAGCTACTTTAATTTTCCCTGAACTTCTCTCTAGCTTAGGACACCCATGACGTTGAAAACAACGATGCAAGGTAGAACGAGATAAATGGGGTATTGTCTCTTGTAAAGAATACAAACAGTCATCTAAAGGTAACCCTGTAAGTTTCCTAAAGGCAATAACAACTTGCTCCTCTTGTTGAGTTAACACCTTAGAACGTCTGATTTTAGGTCCCATAGGTGCATCTTGACAAGAAGTTCTTTGCTTCCACTTAGCTATTGTTTTACGATTAACTCCATATTGTCTAGCTAGTGTAGCTATACTTTCTTTTGATAACTGTATTTGTCTACGAGTTTTCTCTGTTGTTGTGGCGCATTTATGTAATAGTTGTCCCATAGTTTTTTTACTCCTTTTTTATCCTTAATAAGCTTGCTACTAATATAACCATAATTATTCGGGATCAAACATCTATTGTTATGGAAAGACGCCTATGCAGACATTTATAGATAGTAAGCATTTAGCTTTGGAAAAGAACAACCAAAGCTCTATTAGTAGCTTTTATTACTTACTTTCGCAGAAAGTCCACTAAATTGATAATAACTTTTCCTTTTCCCAACGCAGTTGCAAATTGCTTAACGTACGTTTCCATGCTATTGGACTTCAACCCCACTTAGTTAGCTCTTTAACTTTGGCTTGTGCATTTATATCGCCTTGATCGGCAGCTTTTTGAAACCATTCTACTGCCTTGGGATAATCCTTTGCTATACCTCTTTCCATGTTCATACATCACGCCCAAATTACATGGTGCCTCTACATATCCTTGATCAGCAACTTTTTGATAACATTCTACTGCCTTACGTTCATCTTTATCTTATCCCCCCGTGCCATTTGCATACATCTGGCCCAAACTAAGTTGTGCTCCTACACATCCTTGATCAGCCGCTTTTTGAAACCATTCTACTGCCTTGGGGTAATCCTTTGCTACACCTCTTCCATGTTCATACATCCGGCCCAAATTAAATTGAGCAATCGCATATCCTTGATCAGCCGCTTTCTGAAACCATTCTACCGCCTTGCGGTAATCTTTATCTACCCCTGTACCATTTGCATACATCCGGCCCAAATTAAGTTGTGCCTCTACATATCCACGATCAGCTGCCTTTTTATACCATTCTACTGCCTTGTGTTCATCCTTTGCTACACCTCTTCCATGTTCATACATCCAGCCCAGAGTAAATTGTGCCTCTACATATTCTTGATCAGCAGCTTTTTGAAAATATTCTACTGCTTTGCAGTAATCTTTATCTACACCTCTTCCATGTTGATATATCCAGCCCAGAGTATATTGTGCCTTTACATACCCTTGTTCTGCTGCTTTTTGATACCATTTTACTGCTTCTTGATAATTTCCAACTTTTTTATACATCCGGCCCAGATTATATTGTGCCTCTACATATCCTTGATCAGCCGCTTTTTGAAACCATTCTACTGCTTTGCGTTCATCTTTGCCATTATCATATATCCGGCCCAAATTATATTGTGCGGCTACACATCCTTGATCGGCAGCTTTTTGAAACCATTCTACTGTCTTGCGGTAATTTTGTGGTACGCCTTGTCCATTTTTATACATCACGCCCAAATTAAATTGAGCAACTGCATATCCTTGATCAGCCGCTTTTTGAAACCATTCTACTGCCTTGCGGTAATCTTTATTTACACCTCTTCCATGTTGATACATCCAGCCCAGAGTATATTGTGCTTCTACATCTCCTTGATCAGCCGCTTTCTGAAACCATTCTACTGCCTTTTGATTGCCCTTTGTCACGCCTCTTCCATGTTCATACATCCGGTCTAAATTAAATTGTGCAGCTTCACATCCTTGATCAGCCGCTTTTTGAAACCATTTTACTGCCTTGCGATAATCTTGTGGTACGCCTTGTCCATTTTTATACATTCGACCCAAATTAAATTGAGCAACTGCATCTCCTTGATCAGCCGCTTTTTGAAACCATTCTACTGCCTTGCGGTAATCTTTATCTATTCCCATGCCATTTGCGTACATCGTACCCAAATTACATTGTGCCCCAACATCTCCTTGATTAGCCGCTTTTTGAAACCATTCTACTGCCTTGCATTGATCTTTATCTACTCCCATGCCATTTGCATACATCCGGTCCAACTTAAATTGTGCAGCTTCACATCCTTGCTCAGCAGCTTTCTGAAACCATTCTACTGCCTTTTGGTTATCCTTTGCTACGCCTCTTCCATGTTCATATATCGTGCCCAACTTAAATTGTGCCTTAACATATCCTTGATCGGCAGCTTTTTGAAACCATTTTATTGCCTTGTGTTCATCTTTATCTACTCCCATGCCATTTGCATACATCGTGCCCAAATTACATTGTGCCATGACATCTCCTTGATTAGCCGCTTTTTGAAACCATTCTACTGCCTTGGGGTAATCTGGTGGTGCTCCACCAAGCCCATTTTCATACATAACTCCCAGGTTACATTGTGCAGCTGTATATCCTTGTTTTCCTGCTTTGGTATAAAATAAGGCAGCTTTTTGCTGATCTACGTACACTCCTCGTCCTTTTTCATGCATCCAACCTAATATAAAAGTAGCTTCGCGTGAATCCAGTTTATGAGCTTCCCTATAATAGTACAAAGCCTCCTTATAATATAAATAACCTCTCTCATGTCTAGAGTACATATTTCCTAACTTTAAATAAGCTAATCGAAGCGAGTGATTACTTTGAGAATTTGGCTTATCAGCCTTAGACCTAATTATTTTCGTACAAGAATTAAATCTCTCGGCCATTTGGGAAGGAATAACTTGCATTTTTCCTGAATAATCTCTGCAAAGAGTATTTTTTGAGAGAATTAACTCATTAAATTCTCTGCAAGTTCGTCGAATATTCAAAAGAATTGAGGAATGTAGAAAGGAGAAGGTGAGTAGTTTAATTTCAGCAGGCATTTTCATAAGCGTAGAAGGAATAAAAGTGTTTCCCTCTGAAGTCTTATTAGCAAATGAAATTACATGATTAGAAAATCCATCTTTTTCGTCATTAGAAGGTTTCTCATTTATTAACAGGGAGATGCGTTTACTTGGCCTGTTTGGATTAGATTGTCCTATTGTTACTTTATCTTCCTTTTCTCTCTCCTCTATATTATTCTCGTCTGTTCTCTCTTCTTTTTTCTTGCCTTTTTCTTCATTATCCTCCCTCTTTCTTTTCATTCCTCCTAAAAGGCCACTCTTAAGTACTACCACATGACCTGGCTTTCTATTCTGCGGTAAATTAAAATGAAGAGCTTTTTTTCGTTCTTCCTGACTTAAGCATGATAATTGTTCTAGATTTATATCTTGGGATATACTTATAGATAACTTATGAAGTTTACTGGTAAAATCTCCATGTTTCTCTATTGCGTTTATTTTTAATCCATCGCCTCCTCCATATATGTCTTTTAGCTCCCATCCTGTTAAAGCAAGTTTTCGCTTTAACGATTTCTTGATTATTTCAATTTGTTCAGTTAATCCCAAGGTACCATCCATGGGTCTTTCTACATTAGGATCAAGCTGATTAAAAGAATTACCACAGCTTTGTAAAAATAAGCATAATAGTAAAATAGCAGCTACTAACTTATGGATTATTTTATAATTTCGATGCATACCTGATCTAAGTTGTAATTGAGGAACTTATATTAGTTGATGGCTAGTTTATTTGCAAATAGTTGCTAAAAAATAATCAACGGGAAAAATTAAGATATTGTTAATTTAGTATATATAACTCAAGTTGCTAGTTACATGTCAGGATTTTTACCTGGATTGCCACGCCCCTTATCGGGGCTCGCAATGACAAAATAGGGAGACTACAGTGAGTCATTGCGAACGAAAGTGAAGCAATCCAGGATTATTGCTAACAGACAGACATTAAATAACAACAGATTCAAGCCTACCTGATAGTTTGTGTAGCAAGCCTAGTATACTACTAGCAACTTGGGTTATATAATTAATTATTAAGTGTTAACGTGAGTAAGTTAAGCGATTTTCAATCATGTGAACCTTACTATAATAGTTTCCTTTGCGCTTAAAGTTTGCTAAATAATACCTAAGTGAACTATTATATCCCTCCACAGTATAAGTCTCTGACTTACTTGGTATATGCTTATTGGGTGGAATAAATTCTCTATAACTCTTCCAATAATCACTACAATAGACTTCTTTCGAAACCAAGAATTGGGTTCGCTGGGGAGGAAAGAATTTGTGAGGAACCGGAATTGTGGTGTCAGGAATGGCTCCCAACACTCCAATGGACTGTCAAGAAAGGTTCCTGACAGCACATGAGGATTGGCGAGTCAGGGCTCCAGCCCTGACTCGCACTTACTGACGAACCCAGAGGACTCAAGGCGAAGGTTTCGGAAGAAGTCTTATATTCTTAGAAGAAATTGAACAAGGAAAATATGCACGTAATCAAAAGTTTCAGGAAAGACATTCTTACTTTTTTAGATCTTACTAGGGGCATATAGGACATCTAAAGTAGTTTGTCTTATAAATCTTGTTTTATTTGCTTTACATCTGCCCGATCTAATAGCTGCTGGTCTATAGCTTTCGTTGTTCTAGCACCTAATGATTTTATATTTTCTACTCGTTTTACTAGGTTACCTTTGCCATCATATAGTTTTTTCATCGCTTCTACATAAGATTTTTGAGTTAGATCTAGTTGCCTTCCTACTTGCTTGAGATCTTCTATAAATCCTACAAACTTGTCGTATAAAGCACCGCTTTGATGGGCTATTTCTAATGCATTTTGATTTTGATATTCTTGTCGCCAAATATTTGAAATGGTTCTTAAAGTAGCAATTAGCGTAGAAGGCGAAACGATGATAATATTTTTTTCGTATGCTTCACTAAAGATCGTGGAGTCATGTTGAACTACTAAACTAAAAGCAGGCTCTATAGGAATAAACATCAGCACAAAGTCGAGTCCCTGAAGGCTGTATTGAGTTTGATAATTCTTCTCACTTAATGAATCGATATGCTTACGAACAGATACCAGATGCTTTTTTAACTGTGCTAACTTTTCTTCAGATTCCTCTGTATTAAAGAACTGTTCATAGTTAATTAAAGAGACCTTTGCATCAATAATCAGATGTTTTGCTGCAGGAAGCTTGATAATGACATCTGGTTGGTATCTTTTGCCATCTTCGGTAACAAATGAAGCTTGTATTTGATATTCTCGATCTTTAATTAATCCAGATTTTTCTAATATGCTCTCTAAAATAAACTCCCCCCAATTACCTTGAATTTTAGTATCGCCTTTAATGGCTTTGGCTAAATTTTCTGCTTCCTTCGTAATCTGCATGTTGAGCGTATATAGCCTACTGATTTCTGTGCGGAGGGCTACATTCCTTTCTAAGCCTTCTTTATTGGTTTGCTCAATTTGCTTTTCAAAAGATTGAATGCGTTCTCCTAAGGGCTTTAAGAGTGTTTCTAAATTGACCTTGTTTTGATCGGTAAATTTCTTGCTTTTTTCTTCTAGTAGATCGTTGGCTAAGTTTTTGAATTGAATAGAAAGTTTATCCTCGATTTTATTTACTTCCTCTTTTTGTTCTGCGAGCTGTGTAGCGAGGTTGGTATTAATCGTTTCTAGCTTGGCTAGTTGTGTGTTAAGTTGCAATTCTTGCGTTTTTGCTTGTTCGAGCACGGATTTCGTTTCTTCTAATTGTTGTTCGCTTTGTTCTAATTTAAGGTGGAGTGTCTTGTTTTGTAATTGCCACCTGTTAGTAGCTAGGTACCAACTTACTAGGATGCCTAGGCTAAATGCAAGGATGATATATAAGACTAACAAAGTGTATAATTATTATTTTTTGAATAGACTTCTTGCGAAACCGTGGCCTTGAGTCCTCTAGGTTCGTCAGTAATTTGTTCAAAATCCTCATTTACTAAAGTAAACTCCAGTTTCTCACAAATTCCTTCCTGCCCAGAGGACCCAATTCTTGGTTTTGCAAAAAGTCTAATATTAAAAAGTAACCTACTCATAGGAAATCTGCCTCCTCAAAGTAAGGTCTAATAAAAGTTTAAAAAAAGTATTTAATAAACAAAAATTATACAGGATCGTGGTGTCCGCTAGACTAGGGTGGTGTCAGAAATAGCTCCTGACACCAACTAAAAATGGGTAGTTGCTACTACTAATTTTTATTTAATACTTCCAAGCTACGTTTTTTCAGCTCTTCCATAGCCTGTTTAAGGTTTAAATATTGTGCGATAGGCACAAAAAACTGCAAAGTCTCTTCAGCAATCTGCTTCTGTTTAGCAAGAGAAGAATGGTACTGGATGGTGCGCATATTATGTAACCTATCTGCTAGCTTCACGTAGAGTACACCCTTATCTTCTACCTCTAACAACTTTTTGATATTTTCATGCGCAGCTAGCTTGATCTTATGAAGCGTATTAAAGTTGCTATATAGATGGGTTACACCGTCTACAATACGTTGTATACGGGTATTAAACATCAATCCTACTTGTGGCAGAGAGAAAGCGGTGTCTTCTACTAAATCATGTAACAAGGCGGCAATCACAATATCTTCATCTTGGGTATACTCTAGCACGATCATGGCTACAGCCACAGGATGTAAATAAAAAGGTTCACCTGACTTACGTTTTACAGGTCCATGGTATTTTTTGATTATTTTTAGCGCCTTTTCTACTAACGCTACATCTGCTTTGGTTTTACTTTTTACAGCTTCTAAAAATGCTGCCTCTTGCTCAGCGGCCCCTGGATAATTTTCATCTGATACAGGCTGGAACGCATCTACATCCATTTGAGGGATATCCATTTCTTTAGGGCGTACTTCCCTTATATGTTTAGGGATCACATATATTTGTGTGGTACCTTCATCGTGCGTAGTCAAAGATAAATAGCCATAATGGGCTTCTATGATACGTTGGTTTGTACTAAGCATCAGATTTTCCGTGATCTGGGGAACCCACAAGTTTGCCTGTTCTATGTTACCTAAATAAAGCGGTTCAATAGGAGCAAATTTATCGGTAGTAGTAATCGTAAAGCACATGGCGGGTACCTGCTTCAGGTTGCCTCCTACTCCATTGATCGGATAGCTAAGCGTTGTATCTTGTATGCGTAATAAGATAGGTTTTGAGGTAGACAATTGATGATCTTGTGCGTATAAGATCGCATTAACTAGCAATTGTTTGATTTTAGGTAAGTCTGCCTCTAAACTTTGTGTTTTAGCATGATTCTGGATATTAACCTGAGGTATGGCCGCTATTTCCTGAACTTGTAGGAGAGATATAGCTTGCTGTACTAGGGTAGCTATGGGTGCAGTTTCCACGTCTAAATGCAGATAAGCACTTGTTCGATGTGCCAACACTTTTAAATATTGGGCAGCAGCAGCCAGTTGTTCTTGCCAGGTTGTAAGCGTCTTCTTAAAGGAAGCTGGTAACAGTTGGATATCCACTGTTATAGCTTGCATTTCTAGTTCTCTACCCAGCGCTACTACTCTGTTTAGCTCTTCAATGCCTTCGGTATTCAAAGCTTTTACAAAACGTTCTTCGTACCTACGGGCTTTAATTAGATTTTGAGTTGTTTCTTGGTGTGTGTAGCGGAGGTACTCATGTTTATCTGCAAGGTCCTTATTGGCTTGCTTAAATCGAAATAAGGCTATTAATAGGCTACTGAAGAGGAGTAATCCGTAGCTAAGTTGAAATGAAATAGGAGTTGCCTGATTAACTAGAATCAGTACACCCATGGTCCATTTAAATACCAAGCTGGCAGATACGATACCTGTTATAGCCAGGGTAAGCGCCAACGGCCAGTAGATTAATAAGACAGTCATTACCAGGTTTATCATAAAAATTAACACTTGATTTGACTGAAAGCCACTCATAATTACAATCATGCCTCCTACAAAGAAGAGGGTATAGAAGATGACCAAAGGCCATAGCCACGCTAACAATTGCTTATTTTTTAGTGGAGCTGGCCAGATCGGAAAGCCCAATAAGCTGGTAGCAATCACCAGTACAGAATATTGGATGGTTCTGTAAAGAGTGAGATACTGTTGCTCAATAGCATGGGGGAGGTTGTATAAAGATACATACGTGGCAGTAAGTAGATAAAAGGCTAGCAGTGGATAGTAATGCTCTTTGTTAGGGAGATTCTTTTCCAGATAAGCCAAGGGCTGTATAGATTTTAACTTATTCCACCGGTCTTTCCAAGTAATTGGATAAGCTTGATGTATATCTAGTGCCCCTGTTGCTGGTTCTTGTTTGATCCAACCTCCTTTTTCCTTCAACAAGTAGTGGCTACCTAGCAAGAAGATGAGGTTAGCGAGCATACCAGGGAAAAAGCTATTGATATCTTTAAAATAGAGTAGTAGAAAAGCGGTGATGGTAAAGCCGGCTCCCATGCCTATGAAAATAACCCGTTTGCTAGTACGAAAGCCAAAGATCGTAAGCAACATAGGGATGGTGATAATAGGTAGAGAAAAATTAGCAGAAAGCAGTAAGATCTGCAAGATATTTTGAATAGATAGGGTTAGTAGTACAGCAAAAAAACCTATTATAAAAGTAGCTAGGGTAGCTACTCGAACAGAGGCATGCTTTGTGATTTTTAAAGGAGGAAGAATATCATTCGCAACCAACACAGCACAAGAATTGAGTGCAGAATCTGCACTAGACATAGCCAAAGCAATTAGACCTACTCCTAAAAAGCCTTTAAGGCCAGTATAGGTATGTTTTTCGATTAGATAACCAATTACCTGACTTGTCTTGAGGTTAGGGTTATCTGTCAAAAGCAAAATAGCTATCCAGATTATAAATAGTTGTATTAAAACCAAAAAACCTGCGGCAGAGGCAATAGAACGTTTTATTTGGTTAATATCCCGTGCCATGGCCATTCGCTGAAATAACTCTGGTGGCAAACTAGGAGTCATGCAATAACACATAAAAGCTAAGGTGCTCATAAACTGAGGACTCCAATGTATTACTTGTCTAAAACTGAAATTAGGGTTGGTTGTGAGGGTATGCACTACTTGGCTAGCATCTGGAATACGATGCCAAATAACTAAAGCTAATATAGGCAACAAGGTACCAAACGTAATAAATTGGATGACATCTGTAAAGGTAACTGATTTAACTCCGCCAAAAGCAGAATAAATAATAATAATGGTCGCCGCAATGACAGTAACTTCAGACCCTTGGTAGTTAAATAAAGCCACCAAAACTTTTGAAATTACTTTAAACTGAATGGCTATGTATCCTATATCCATGAGAACCGTACTTACACCAGTAATTAATTGTACACCTTTACCATAAATACTACTTATGGCATCAGCCATAGAAACATGGTCTAATAAAGCTCCCATACGTGGTCCGATAATATAGCCTGTAATTAATAAGCCCAAAGGCATCCCTATTATTAACGCTATAATGAAGTATAAACCATTGCTATAAGTCTGTTCTAATTCGCTGAAAAACATGCTTCCCGAAGCCCAGGTAGCTACAATGGTAGCAGCAAGCGTGGCTGTAGAGAAATTTTTATTACCAATTGCATATTCTTTAAAAGTTTGCTTTTTACCTCGGTACCTAAGTCCTACTAGTAGGTTAATAACTAAAAAAACAGCAAAAATAAGGGTATCTGGGTTAAACATTGGTATCCTATTTAGTTAATAAAACGGTTAAACATTAAGTGCCTAAAATATATAGTTTAAAAAATAGGGAAACAATAAAATGGATGGGATTAAACTTGATTTTTAGCGGGGTGTTAGAAGTTTACTTTTGGTACTCTTCTATAACACCAACTCACCTGGCTGGCGCAAGCGTCTACGCTTGTGCCAGTTTGAGATTAATGTTACGCTTCACTCAAGTTATTACTACGCAGATACCCAATTATTGCGTAAGACTTTAGAGCGAAGTAGCTTGGTTACTTGGATAGGCAATACATAAAACTGTTGGTAATCTATAGGAGTAATTAATTCTAAGCCCATATAACCATAGTGGCTATCAAGTATACGTAGGTTTTGCAATAATAATGGATCTGCGGCTCCGCGTATAGTACTTGCCACCTCTTTATTGGGTCGTGCTATATAAAAGTCCTGTTCCTGAATCTGCCTCTTACAGGTACTAATTGTAATTTTTATCGCGTCTTCTCGCATTACCTTTACAGATGGATCATCAATTTTATAAACTATTGTGGTGTTCTCTATTCTCATGATCAATGGTTTCTTAGTAGGATTGTGCATTTGCGCACGTTGTAGGGTATTACTCATCAGTAATTTTATTTTTTCAATATCACATTCTATTTTTTTAAACGTGGCAAAGCATTTTACAACTACCTCTGAATAATCATTATCATCCATTATTGCTGCTTGGTACATCCATAATACTTGGTCAAATAACTTAGCAGGAGATATTTTACTCAGCGATAAACTTAATCTATCACGTATTTCGTGAAACGCATGATTAAGCTCATGCATCATATTAGCTAATCGTTCAAAGGCTAATTCCTCATTTGGCAGCGTGTTGAGTTCCACAATGTAAACTTGTTCTAAACTACTTTTAAGCTCTGTAACTACTTGTTCTACTCGATGCAAAGGCGCTGGACTTTTTACCTTTATCTTTGTTTCATATTCCTCACCTTTATCTTGTAGGGAAGCAAATATTTTGGCGGTAAGTTCAGCCTCGAGCTTTTCTAAATAAACTTGCTTAAGCTTAGTTTTCACCCTAGCGTGCTGATTACGAATGTTAAAAATAACAAGCAAGCAGCTACCTACTAAGGTCCAGAAGTATATAAGCTTAAATTGCCAAAAATTAAATCCAGTTGGTAATTTATTTATTCCAGTAATGGCTTGAAAAGCTATCCAACTAAGAGGCAAAGCAATGATAAACATGCCTAGAAATAAGGGAAAAGGTAGGATAACGGAAGCTATGATCAGGTTCCCTATAAAAAGAAACAGAAACTCTCTTTCTAATCCACTGATTAGAGTTACTAGGGGGCCTAAAAAAAAGAAGATATATAAAATAGATAAATACCAGGCTGCGATGATTAACGGTTTTTTCTTTTTGAAAGCTTCATTCCAGATGGGATAAGTTACAAGCGTAAAAATAATCAGGAGTACAGAATGGAAAATAATATATTGTAACCTAGGATATTGTGTGATTATATGATCTTTAAAAAAATAAAATGAAAAATAGGTAGAGACAACAATATAGATTCCTATAAGCGGATAAGTTGTTTCTTGAGTAGGTAAGTTTTGTTGAAGATAAGCATACCAATTAGTTGGTTTAATGATATGGATATAATGTTTCCAAGCGTTAATTCTTTGTTGTCTAGCAGGTAATAAGTGAGATGGAGCTTTAATACCTATCCAACCTCCTTTTTCCTTGAGCAAGTAATGGCTACCTAGCAAGAAGACGAGGTTAGCTAGCATACCTGGGAAAAAGCTATTAATATCTTTAAAATAGAGTAATAGAACAGCGGTCATAGTAAAACCAGCCCCCATGCCTATGAAAACAACCCGTTTGCTAGTACGAAAGCCAAAGATCGTAAGCAACATAGGGATGGTGATAATAGGTAGAGAAAAATTAGCAGAAAGCAGTAAGATATGCAAGATATTTTGAATAGATAGGGTTAGTAGTACAGCAAAAAAACCTATTATAAAAGTAGCTAGGGTAGCTACTCGCACAGAGGCATGCTTTGTGATTTTTAAAGGAGGAAGAATATCATTAGCTACTAACACAGCACAAGAATTAAGCGCAGAGTCTGCACTAGACATGGCCAAAGCAATGAGACCTACTCCTAAAAAACCTTTGAGACCTGTATAAGTATGTTTCTCTATTAAATAACCAACTACTTGACTTGTAGTGAGGTTCGGATTATCAGACAAAAGTAAAATAGCGATCCAAATTATAAACAGCTCCATTAAAATTAGGAGGCCTGCTGCATAAGCAATAGATCGTTTTACTTGGCCAATATCTCGTGCCATGGCCATTCGCTGAAATAATTCTGGTGGTAGTCCAGGAGTCATCATGTAACACATAAAAGCTAGGGTTCCCATAAACTGAGGGCTCCAGCTTATTACATGTCTAAAGCTAAAGTTAGGGTTGGTTGTGAGGGTATGAACCACTTGGCTAGTATCTGGGATATGGTGCCAAATGACCAAGGCTAAAACAGGTAACAAGGTACCAAACGTGATAAATTGAATGACATCTGTAAAAGTAACTGATTTAACTCCACCAAAAGCAGAATAAATAATAATAATGGTAGCAGCAATGATTGTAACCCAAGGTCCTTGGTAGTTAAATAAAGCGGCCAAAACTTTTGAAATTACTTTAAACTGAATGGCTATATACCCTATATCCATGAGCACTGTACTTATAGCTGTAATCAGTTGGATGCTTTTGCCATAGATACTACTCAAGGCATCGGCCATAGAAACATGGTTTAAGAAGCTTCCCATGCGTGGTCCTATGATGTAGCCTGTAATCAATAACCCCAAACTTCCCCCTATTATGACCGCTATAATTAGATATAATCCATTGCTATAAGTTTGTTCTAGATCATTAAAAAACAAGCTTCCTGAAGCCCAGGTGGCCACGATGGTAGCGGTAAGCGTGGCTGTAGAGAAATTTTTATTGCCAATGGCATATTCTTTAAAAGTTTGCTTTTTACCTCGGCACCTAAGTCCTACTAGTAGGTTAATAGCTAAAAAAACAACAAAAATAAGTATGTCTGGGTTGAGCATTGGTATCCTGTTTAGTTGAATGGTTAAACGTTAAGTGTTCAAAATATATGATTAAAAAAATAGGCAAGCAATAAAATGGATGAGATTTAACTTGATTTTTATTGAGGTGTCAGAAGTAGGCTTCTGATGACACTCAGGCTGGCGCAAGCGTCCAGCAAGTGCCATGACTGCTAATATTTTAACAAAGACCTTTTTGATAACACGAGAATATTTCCCAAAATAACCAATAACAGGCCCAAGAGATCCACTATGGACCATGTATATCCCTCAAGGCTAGCAGATACCAAAAGAGCAACAATGGGAGAAAGGACAGTAGTATAGCCGGCAAGTTCTGGCCCTATGTTGTTGACTAGTTGTAGATAACATAAGAAAGCAATCATAGAGCCAGGAATTACTAAATATGCAAGAGAACCCCAATAGATCGGGCTTTTTGGAAAAACTAAATGCTGTTGCGGTTGTGAAAAAGTATAAATCAAGATGATGATAATGGCATATAGCATACCAACTGTCATGGCAGGAATAATAGGAAGACCTTGTTGACTATTTCGTTTGCTAATGCTACCACCCAGTGAAAAAATGGCAGCTGCTATACTAGCTAACAAAAGCCCCGTGAGCGTAGAATCTTGTAGATTAATTTGTTTTAACTCATGCCAAAAAAATATACATAAACCAGTAATTCCAATCAGTGCCCCCAAAACGATGTTGCGAGTTGGTTTGATTCCAAAGAAAATAAAATTATATAAGATGCTTAAAAAACTTGTAGCAGAGAAAACGACAGCAACTACTCCGGAAACGATGTAGCGTGTTGCATGATAACCAAACAAGTAGTGTAAGGAAAACAGAGACATTCCCAGCATACATAAGAATAGATGATCTCTGGGTGAAAAACGTAAACTTAATCCCTTGATTTTGCACCATATAGTTAGGCAGAGAGCCGCAAGAATAGCCCTGTATAAGATAGAAATTTCAGGCGGAGCGTAACCTACCTGAAGTTTAATTGCGTACCAAGTAGTTCCCCAGATTAGCACTGTAAGAATATACATAATTATGTTATTCATGATGGGTACTTGATTTCGAAAGAAGTCGATTTTTATAAATTTTGAATAGTCGAATTTGGTAACAATTTTACTTTGCTTGAAATTCTCTTGGCTGGGAAGCGTGGTGTCAGGGCCAGAGCCCTGACACACACTTAGAACTCTATTTTACTTCATGAGATGTGGTAGGAGTCGTTTTAAGATGTTTCTTTTGTTCTATTACAGTAGGCAATACTTCTTTGAGCAAAACTCTTTTTCCATCTTTATAAGGTACTATCCAAGCAAGTTTGATGCCCATAGCCCTCAGTCCTTTTTTTAGTTTATTGGCTTCCCAGTAGTTTCTAAAGTGGCCAATCGTGTACTTAAAGAGGTTTTCTTCGTGTTCTTGTTCTAGATTTTCGTGATGTACTTCATCAATCAATACTTCTTTCAAATCTAGGTCTTTGTTAGCTCCTATTTGTACCTTGAAGATAACACCTTTAATAAAAGGGAGCCCTGTTGTTGGATCAACGCCATATCTTTCATCTAGGATGCCTCCAATAAATACCTGTCCTGTAGCTTTATCGATGGTGTAGCTTCCTGCTGGTAATTCAGATAGGTCGCGAATAGCAGCGTTCGCTTTTTCATGCATCAATTCCTTGGTGATGGTTTCTCTAAGCTTGGTCTCTATTTCTTTTATATTTACATCCAATTTCTGTTTTTGCAATCTAAGCCGATGGTTTTCCTCAATTAAATCTCTAAGTTGCAGAGGCTTCATATCCTTTTTCTTTTTCCCCCACTCTTTCAAGTCTAGCTTTAGTTTTTTTGCATCAGCTTTCGGATCTGCTTTTGAATTGGACTTCGAAGTAGATTTGGGATTGGATTTCGTATTTTTGGAAGGCTGTTTTTTTGTGTTAGCTTTCTTAGGAGCATTATTAGTTTTTGCTGATCCTTTAACGTTTCTAGGTTTAGCTACAGCCGAAGTGTTAGTTAATAATATACTCAGTCCAAACAGACAAATTAGAGCAATAGTTTTTTTCATAAGTTATTTCCTAAGTTGAGAAAATATAATCACTACAAGTTTACTCAAAAGCCCCCAAAATTCAAAAATGTTTCATCAATATAATTAAATTAAATAATTGCCTAAGGCTACCGAATTACTTTTTGGTATAAACTTGGCTTTACAAATATATACATTACATTTGGGAAACATGAATGTTGTGTATATGATCATGAAAGCTATCGTCATATTTTATTAAGATATAATATGTCTCAAGAACAAAAAAGGAAACAAGTAAAAAAACATACGAATATTTCTACTGAGCAAAGTTTGCTACTCAAGCTCTTGCAGTCTACTGCTGGCAAAGGATATACCTTAAGTAAATTATATAAACATTTTAAAGGCAAATTATCTAAAGCGTATATTCAAGAAGCATTAGCAGCATTAGTTGCTCAAGGAGCGATTGAACAGCGTGCGAAGGGTAAATTTGTGGCAATTCCTAACTTAGCTAATCTGCCTGATATAATTGGGAAAGTAGATTATGTAAATCCAGGATATGCCTATGTGGTGGTAGGAGAAGGAAAGCAAGATGTATTGGTAAGACAAAAAGATTTATTGTTTGCTTTAGATGGTGATCTTGTGAAGGTAGTTATTACCCAACAAGAAGAAGAACCTAAGAAGCATCCGGTAGGCCGTGTTGTAGAAATATTGGAGCGAAACAAAAGGCCATGGGTGGGAACAGTACAACAACAGGGGGCCATAACTTTTATTATACCAATTAGTAGGCGGATGCATTATGATATCTTTATTCGACCTGAAAACTTAAAAGGAGCTAAAAACAATGATCGGGTAGTCGTAGAGCTAATTAATGGACCTACTATTTCTAAAAACCCAGAAGGTAAAATAGTACAGGTATTTGGCCCTATGGGTGAACACGAGGTGGAAATACATACCATTATGGCTGAGTTTAATCTACCTATGCAATTTCCGAAAGAAGTCCTTGCAGAGACCAAAGCCATACCCGCACCTATATCTTTGGAAGAAATTGCCAAGAGAAAAGACTATAGGGATGTTTTTACAATTACCATTGACCCAGATGATGCCAAAGACTTTGATGATGCACTATCCCTAAAAACATTGCCAAACGGACATATAGAAGTAGGTGTACATATTGCTGATGTGAGTTATTATGTACGAGAGGGGAGCCTGATAGATGAAGAAGCTTTTGAGCGTGGCACGTCTGTATATCTGGTCGACAGGACTATTTCCATGCTTCCTGAAAGGCTTTCTAATGACCTTTGTTCATTAAAACCTCTGGAAGATAGACTTGCTTTTTCAGCTGTATTTGAGCTAGATAAAGAGGGACAGATACATCATGAATGGTTTGGGGAAACCATCATTCATTCCGATAAGCGGCTAACATATGAAGAAGCTCAGCAAGCTATCTTGCAATCAGATCATAATTTTCATTCCCAATTAACTGTATTCAATAATTTAGCAAAAAAACTGCGTGCTGAACGTTTTAAAAAAGGTGCTATCAATTTCGATACGCCAAGTATTAAGTTTGAGTTAGATAAGCAGGGTAGGCCATTAAGCGTACTTCCTAAAATAAGCCAAGATAGCCATCGGCTGGTAGAAGAATTTATGTTGCTGGCCAATAAACGTGTAGCCTTACATGTACGTCGTATGAAACAAGGTAAGGAGTTTCCTACTTTTGTATACAGAACACACGATCAACCCAACCTAGAAAAATTAGGTGATTTTGCTCTTTTTGTTAAACAATTTGGCTATTCCATCCCAACAGATTCCAAAGCTATTGCTCAATCTATCAATGTGCTTTCAGAAAATCTAGCTGGTAAGCCAGAATCCCATATCATTCAAACATTGGCCATTCGTCTAATGGCTAAAGCACTCTATACTACAGAAGCTAAACCACACTTCGGCTTAGCTTTTGAGCATTATACCCACTTTACCTCTCCAATTAGACGCTATCCTGATTTGTTGGTACATCGGTTGCTAAAAAAATATCTGCAGGGTCAGTTTCAATTTGATGAAGCATCTTATGAGAAAAAATGCCAACATGCCTCCGAACGGGAACGGGTGGCTGCTGATGCAGAGCGTGCTTCGATTAAATATAAGCAAGTGGAATTAATGCAAACTTTTCAAGGACAGCAGCTCAAAGGAATTATTAGCAGTCTGACCGATTGGGGTATGTATATAGAGCTATTAGAAATACTTTGTGAGGGAATGATTCGCTTATCAGATTTAACAGATGACTACTATGTATTGGATAAAAAAGGATTCAAGTTGGTAGGAGAGCGTACGAAGAAAACTTATCAATTGGGCGATTTGATTCAAGTAAAAATTAAAGCTTGTGATATCTCTAAAAGAACGGTTGATTTGCTGTTGGTTTAGCTAGCTGGCTTCAATTAATCTTGTTACTGGCAATAAAATAATTAGCCAGTCTTACTTAAAAAATAAAATCGACTCATAAATAGTCCCTTAGGTTTGTAGAGTAAAATAATTGATTAAAATTAAAATTTAAACTAGTACATAGTATAGACACCATTATTTAAACGGTTTTATATATAATGTCCCTTCCATGAAAGAATCAAAATTTTTCCTTTTTCTATGGGCTTATATACAAGTCTGTCTTCATCGTTTAATCTTCGAGATAGACACCCTTTATGCCCTTTAAAAGTATATCTCAAAACTTCTGGCTTACCAACGCCGGCTGCTTTATAATTATTAGATTGGATATCATTCAAAATTTCTACTAACTTTTTATTTTCTTCCTTTTCTTTGAAAATTAAAAACTGCTCTTTGTGGGCTTCATCCAAAAATTCAAATGTGATTGGTGGTTCAATCTCTTGCATAGACTCAGATTGGTTAGGGATAGTCTTCAAGAAATTTAATTTTATGCGTGCTGCTCTACGTAGTTTTTTTTGCTGTTTTTTGGGTTGCTTAGTTTTAGGTTTTAGGGATCTTTCTTTAGTCTTAGCAAAAATAGAACTTGTTTTAGATTTTAATTCTGTTATAGCATTATCTTCATTCTCTTGGTTTTGTATAGATTCTTCTAAAGTAGGTGCTAAAATAGAACTTTGTGTTGAGGTGCTTTCAATCTCATCTTCAAATTCTTCTTTTATAGTTTCATCTTTTTCTTCCCTTCTTTCTAGATAATCTTCGATCTCTTGAATAATTTTTCGAAGATCCTCCTCATTTATTCCCCAAAGTATAGCATTTTGTAGAGAAATAAGAGCATTTTCCAACTCTCCACAATAATACTCTTTGATACCTTGGATATAAAATCTCTTACTGGTAGGAAGTGTTGGCAATAAATCATTAATTTCTTTAATGACTTGCATTTTTTTTCCTTCCGAACTCATAAGAAAATTTTCTTGATATAAACATAGAATTTCTAATTTTCCTTCGGGTAGTCCTGATAGTTTATAATATTTAATAGCCTTTTTGTAATTGTATGCTGATTTAGTATTCTTCTTGGGACTTTGGAGATAGCCTTTTGTATAGAAGTTTCCAATGTGGTAAAACGATTCTGGCAGCGCTGCTTGCTGAAAATGATAGGTAGCTTTCTGATAGTCTGGCTTGTTTTCCTTTAGACCTACCTGTCCGTTTGTATAAACTGTTGCAATATTGTGGTGAGCTATCTTTTTGACCCGATCAGGAAGAGTTGGATTAGTAAGCGCTTGCATATAGTAATTGAGGCCTAACTGATAATTAGGGTTGCCTACATGTCCAAGAGTATATAACTCGCCTAAAGCAACTAAAGCTTCGGGGACGTCTTGGTTAGCAGCAATCTCATAATAGTAATGTGCTTGTTCATAATCAGGGTAAGGAGTATTTTTTCCTATGGCACCTACATAATATAAGTCACCTAAAAATGCATATGCGTTAGGTGTACCGGAACGTTCAAAATAAGTTTTAGCTTTCTGGTAATTGGGTTGATTACTGAACTTATCTACATATCGAACTTTAAATAAGATCCCTAGGTTACACAAAGCATCTGGATGGCCGGATAATTCGAGATAGTGTATTGCTTTTTGATAATCGGGGTTATTATCAATTTTTCCTATAAAACCCTCCATATAGTATGTGCCCAAATTAAGAAAGGCACTGACAGTTTGGGCTTTTTCAAAAAATTTTGCAGCTTTTTTATAATTAGATTTACTATCCTTAATACCATATCCATTTTGATAAAATACACCTAGATAGTAGAGAGCTTCAGGTAATTCCTGGCATTTTAAATAATGTTTTTTAGCATTTACATAGTCTTTTCTTAAACTATAGTGTCGCGCCTTTTTAAAATCTTCCGATATCCTGTTCTTTTCGTTGTGTTGCTCCTCCGACATGTTCAATATAATAGATGTTTGTTCTTGTCTTAGTCGCTTTATTTTTAAGTCATTTTCTTTTGTGTTAAGATAGGGTTCAACAACTGCATTTCTATAAAAACCACATAAAGCTTCTAGACGCCCCCATTTTTTTAATGAGCTATCAATGTTAGGGTAAAACAAGAACAAGTTATTCAATTGGCTGTTTCCCTGCTTAATTAATTCTTTTAATTTGTTGTAAGCTGGCGAAAGATATGCTTGGTTAGGCTTTATAAACCAGATGTTTTGAAAGGCTAGAACAAACCATCTGATGGCTAAGTCCATGTTCTGTTGTTTTTCGCAGATTAATCCTATCTGATACATAGCTGGAATACAACCCTGGTTAGCAGCCTTTGTAAATAGGGTAAGTGCTTCTTTAAGATGATTATTGTCGGAGTTATCGTGTTGGAGTGTTAATGTTAGTGCTTCTTTAAATAATTCTTTTGTCGCTTCTTCATCGGAGCTTAAGGATTGAGGTTGTACGACATATAGTTTTTTAGGATCTGGAAAATCCAAGTTTTGCTCATCTGTTTTGTTAACTTTTTTAATTATTGGTTGCTTGTTTTCATTGGCTTTTTCTTTTTCCCTTTCTTGGCAGGATGTTACTTTGTTTTGTTCACTAACCTTTTGTTTGTGGGCTCGATTTTCCTTGATTTTGTTTTTCTTCTTTTTCTTGCCTCCCCCCTTAATACCTAGTTGTCCTATAAGCGTATACCCTTTTGTATCCTGTGTATCAAGAATTATACGGAGGAGTTGCGCTCTTTCCATAGGAGTATAAGTAGCTAATTGAGCTAATGTGACCTCTGATGTGAAGCGAGCAGGGAGCTCTTGGGAAATCTTGGAACTGCCTTTATTATATATGGTAGCATAGAGCAGGTTATCTAGTAGGTATAGTTGATGTAGTTGGTGACCTTCTTTAGATTTCCAATTTAAAGGAGTATTTAAGAAGCGGCTAGTTGCATACTGATGCGTAATAAGCTTTGCTTGGTATAAACTAGCAGTAATCTGTTTTGTGTGTTTGTTTATAGGTTTCTGTTTATTTAGCGATAGGCCTTCTGATTGCTTGCCATGAGTTTGTTCTTGTAATAAGTGAGAGGCTTGTACTGGTGTAATGGGATATAGTTGTTTTTGCGTGATAGATTGAAAAGGGGTAGAGTGGGTTGCTGAAGCTTTCGGACTCGCTAGTTGTAAATCTTTTTCCCGAGTCCATAGGTGATTCTTGGTCAATAGAGATTTCTGTTTGGTGCTATCGCCTTTTAATATGTTCTTGCGTTGTATATGATGGTGGGAGATGGTCGTTAATGGATCTACAGAATCGATAGCTGAATTATGTCCACTACAACTTTCTAATAGTAGGATGATAAATAATGATTTGGCAATTATTTTATTTAAATAATTTCTTGTTTTACGCATTGGAGGATGTTTATGATTTGATTCGAGAAAAGAAATGATTTATGGCATTTGAAAGCCAAGATTTTTGATTTAAGAAGATGACTATTTCCTATATGATCAGGCATATCCCTGATGGGATGCTGCAGCAAGTTTAGTAGTTTTTTTTCTAAATAAAAAATAAATTAAAATTTGATTTGATATATAATGGACAAACTTTGTTACATGTTGTTGCTCTTCATGGAAGGACTGAAATGCATCTTAAAGAGCTTTCAACACTAGTAAGATTTTTACTGGTCTAAGGAGCTGATAGGCATGCTAAAGATAAAGAAGGCTTGACTTCGTTAGATATAGCTATTAAAAAAAATAACGATGAAATAGTAGCAATGCTAAGGGTAGAGTCTATGAAAAAGAAAGAATAATTGATCCAAGTTGCTAATCAATTGTAAGACTGGATGAGAATTACCAAGTTGTCACTAAAAAAGGCTTTAAAATATGCTTTGTAATTTTATTAATTCTATATTTGAAGTGGTGCTGGGAGTTATCCCTTCTGCTACCATCGTAAGATTTGCTACGAAATATTTTATATATGTTTCGTGATTTTATTAGTCTAATATTTCCCAATTATTGTTTAGCATGCCAGACGCTACTTGTTAAAAGTGAACGATGGCTATGTACGGGTTGTTTGGTAGACCTTCCTCAAACTAATTATCATACAGAAGTAAACAATCCAGTGGCTCAGAAATTTTATGGAAGAATTCCTATTACCTATGCCATGGCGATGTATAAATTTAGAATAGGTAGTAGTGTACAACGTTTGGTACATCAGCTCAAATATGGGAATACGCCAGAGATTGGAGAAATGTTAGGTAACCTATATGGGGAGCAGTTGCGCAGTGAAGAGTGGGACTATAAGTTTGATTGTATTGTGCCAGTTCCGTTACACCCCCAGAGGTTACGCGAACGTGGCTATAACCAAAGCGATTATTTTGCAAAAGGTATGGCTAGCGTATTAGCAATTTCTTGGTATAGCGATTGTTTGAAGCGGACTAAAAATACAGTTACGCAGACACATCAGAATAAAATGGAGCGACTTGATAATTTGATGGATGCTTTCTATGTGGTAAATAGTTCAATCATTCAAAATAAACATGTACTTTTAGTAGATGATGTGATTACCACGGGTTCAACGTTGGAGGCTTGTGCTTTATCGCTTTTAGCAGCAGGGACTAAACAGATTAGTATAGCGACTATAGCTGTGACTGACTAGCTCTATCTCACGTGGTGTCACGGCATCAGCCCTGACACTTCTTTACAATATGGATTTAGTAGTTTTAAATTCTTTATGTTTTTGAAATCATTAATATCTCTAGTTAATAGAGTTAGTTTATAAACTAAAGCAGTTGAAGCAATGATAGCATCAGGAAGTTTTAATTTGTAGAGTTTACGCACTTCTATTGCTTTTGACTTGATGGCTTTGTCTAGCTCAAAAACTTTGATGGTAGAAATAAATTTATTTAAAGTTTTAAGATCTTCTTTTGTAGTAGATTTCCAGCACAAAAGCTCTAGCTCTGTAATTACGGAGATAGCTGGTTGGTATTTCATACACATTGCATCCATAAAACTTTCAGCAAATGGTGGAAATTGCTGTTCTAAATAATAGATGACAATATTAGTGTCCCAAAGATATTTTATGCCCACTCTTTGCGAAGTGTTTTCTGTTGCTGATCAATCTCATGGATAGGTTGTTTAGACATTGTCCCCTTGTATTTAGTCCATATAGGTGCCTGTGTTGGATGAATTGGTTTATCCTTTTTTACGCGAATAAGATTTAATAGCTCTAATCCTTTTAAGAGCGTCATCGCTTTTTCGTTTATAATTTCTATATTCACTATGCGCATACGAAAGTACGTTTCAGTTTTTTGCAAATTCCTTCTTGCTTGCTCAATGAATTCAATTCTTGGTTAATAAGAATTGGATAAAATTATCTAGAGGAGTCATGGCTACCACTTATTACAAAGTTAGTTTAAACTAATTAAAAATCATAACATTTGTTTCCGTGGTCTGTGTCTCATAGACCACATTTCATGAATAGATAGACAGTAGATACAAGCGATGTTTTTATTCGAACTGAATGGGGCAAGAATGATACATCCGAATGTTTCAGTAGAGTTTTTGCATAATCAACAATTGAGTTTTCTGGGCAGGAAGATTTCTATGACAAAAGCAAGCTTTTAAAAAAAATTACTGGTTTACTTTTATCCATAACCTGCCTAAGCTACCTGTTTATATGCATGATTATATTCATACATTTTTCCATCTCTTACACA
>Ga0209915_1001347_pt1 | contig 36118 bp, 31 predicted proteins | sample ThiBiot_750_plan_FD_183952 | JGI IMG/M metagenome (GOLD analysis project Ga0209915, IMG submission 183952) | Wastewater bioreactor microbial communities from Cape Town, South Africa - Thiocy_cont_750_plan (SPAdes) | ecosystem: Engineered > Bioreactor > Thiocyanate-remediating > Anaerobic-Aerobic... | reverse complement strand
TGTTTACCAACAGTTTTTGAATTGTTTAAAACATACTAAATGAAAATCATTTTGTTTCTATTCAATCAATAATTTTAAAATTTCTTACAAGACTGTACAGTAAAACATCATCCGAAACAAATAAACTGAAATTTTTCACGTATTTCGGAAGAATATTATTCAAATCATTCGTTGATCTCGGCCTAAAGCAAGAGAATAAATAAATGAGTTGATTATGACTGACAAGAAATTCTACTCGATTGCTTTTCGAATTGGCCAAGCTTTGCCGTAACATTCCGGTGCAACTTTATTAATTTTCTTAATCAGCCACATTAAAATATCTTCGGGTGTCGTTTTTTCAGTTCGACGTGAAGAATCAAATGCTAATTGTGTCGAATTTGTTAGTGGACAAAAAATTCGCCACTGTGGATAAGCTTCATCTCGACAAATATCCGTCTGTGATTCTTTTTCAGCAGCACAATCATAAGCACCTACTCGAACATATTTCCACCAACCTAATCGATTTTTTTTTTCGAATAAAGAAAAAAGTCAATTTCAAAATCGAATTTGTTTGATAGATACCTGTTGTATACTGAGCAATTGCTTCCCAGCCAGGCATAACCGATTTACAATAGCCACAATAAGTCAAATAGTTAAAAATAAACCATACGGGATGATGTACCTTCGAACCAGCTGCATTTGGTTTTAATGATGATGTCCAATTTGATCGTGTTAAATATTTCGTTTTATTCCATGATGAAGGACCATTATCATCTTTGACTATAGAAGACCATGAACATGTAAAAAGAAGAAAAATTAGTAGGAGATATATCGACGAAGACAACATCTGCAAATATGAAGATCGTTAATAATGAGTAAGAAATTGATTGAGTATAACGAAGAAAAATGAGAAAATGAGCTCTTCAATATATATATATATATATACAAATACGTGATGTGATGGACACATACTCTCCGACGTATCTATGTATACACGCATAAATTGTCGTTTGTCTGATTAGCATGAAATATTCTTCTTTTTCTCGTCCTCACGGCTCTCTTTTTTTTCTTCTTCATTCATTTATGCATTCGTTTATCTGTTCGTTCTGCATATATGTCCTATGTAAAGCCGGCACATAGATATATATTTTTTTATCATCACCAACATCATCCATTTTCTTTACATATATATATATATATATTGCCGTTGACTTGTTTCTTTCTTCAGGCCAAACCAGTAAGAATAACTATAGTATAAATGTATACATATATAGCGAGCAATCGTCATCATTAGTATATATTTTTCTTTCTCTCTCTCTCTCTTTCTTCGGTTCATAAGGCACTATTCATTAGCAATCGCATGAAAGATTCCAAATGAGTACATCTACTCGAAGAATACTTTCGAATGTCTTCGATCGATAAATTTCCAATCAACAGAGTGTATATGTTTTATAGCTGTCATTGATTCAATGAACAAGATATTAAAAAAAAAGAATTTCTTCCCTTCTGTTCAACGAAAGTCACTTAAATACATATCCATACGAAATGCAATTGATTGATGCTTTTTTTCTTTGTTTGATATTATCGGTGATTAAGCGTGAAATTCTTTAATCGTAAATTTGAAAATGACAATGATGAAAAAGATCTCCGATCATGAGAGTAAATTTATCTATTAGCAATCAATCAATATTAAGAAAATATTCTAAAAGTCAAGCAGTGCAATATCTTTAGCATAACGCACATAGAGTTTGTTTTTCTCTATCCAATTAGATATGTTGATCGAGGGTTGAATATTTAATATAAATGAAAGAAAGTGTCTAACGATTCCAATTACCAAAAAACAAATTCTATTGCGGTTAAATAGATCGTGTTGCTCTCGAATGTACCCAAGAGATATCTATCAAAACAAGTCGAAAGAATGTCACAAAACATGGGAAATGTGCTTTTTTTTTCTATATGAAAATAACAGACATTGATTAATATTCTGCGTTTAAGCTATATGGAAACTACTACTGTGATATCATCTCGAGAGTTTTGTCTATTGATTATATAACCTTTACTCAAGTGTATTTATTGTTATAGATAAATAATTAGAAGATATTATTGTTGTTCATCGGATGTATAATTGAATCATTGTCTATATGATATGTTGAAAAAAGCAATATAACAAGTTGTCTGCAAGATTAAGCCGAATAATTTGATTTCATTTGAGGGTAATAAAACGAAAAGATATGATCTATTGATATATAATTATTAGTTTTTCTGTGAAAATTATTAAAAAAAAATCATTCTTATGAAAAGATACTGTACAAAAGAAAAAAAAACTTCAGATCTTTTCATGTGTTAGATAATCTTGTAATAATTGACAAGCATCAGGATCATATTGAAAACTCTATGATAAAATAAAGTTTGTTTGTTTTTTTTCTTTCAAAAATGTTTACTTTTTTGTACATTGAAATCGCTTGAGAAGGATCTTTCGTTATTCCAAGACCACGTTCAAAACATCGACCAAGAATAAATGTCGATAGAGCAATACCTTTTCGAATATATTGGGGTAAACAACCTGATGCTCGTGATAATTCTTCGATATCATCCAATGCAGATACTCTAATCAAACAGTTTTTTTTACGAAATATATTTACTATTCGAATATCTATCTACCTCTTTGCTAAATCTGTTGCCTTAGTAAATAATTTTCTCGTATAATATGCGTAAACAAGAAGGCCCATAGCCTAGATAAATCAATATCAATAATTTTACTTTATTGAGTATTTCAACTCACATAGATATTGCCTCGTTCTGATGCTTGTCTAAGACAATCAATAGCTCGAGTTAAATCTTTACTCATACCAATACCGAATAGATTCATCGCACCAATAGCTCCTTTACGGAGAAAAAAAAAAGATCATACGATTATTTGTTTGACACTTTGCTTACCAAGGCTTTCAAGCGAACCATTTGTCGATGCTTGATTATGCCAATGGAGAGCTTTTTTCAGATCGTATGAATAGGAATTTTTTTGTGAATAAAAAAAAGCTAAAGCAGTTTGAGCTTCAACAACGGGCTCGTGTTTATCATCACTAGCTGCTAATAACCACCAACTAGATATAAAAAGAAACTTGTTTTCGATTTCAATGAATTAGTTTTTCATATCTTCTTACCTTTCAGCCTTTTCATCTGATCGTGGAACACCATAGCCTTGAAAAAATGCTTTACCAATATGAAATTCGGCATATGGTATGACGAAACTATGCGAATCTTGTTCTTTAGAAGTTATTTCTAGGAGCATTTGATAAGCTGTTTCCTAGAAAACAATAAACAAAGAAATTCTTTTCGAAAATTCAAACATAAGTATAAAAAAACAAACCAGTGTACAATCTTTTGGTGCAATTTGTTCGAAACACATGACAGCAAGTTGATAGAATGCTGAAAGAAGAATATTGAAACGAAATAGAAATCAATCAATCAACCTCGTAGATCAGCATTTTGAATTTTCGAATACCATTTCCATGCTTTATCATACTGTTCCATGTCGTAATAGAATTGTGCAAGTAGAAAATATCCTTCACGAGCTTGACATTGGCATCGATTCGGATCGTAAACATTCATTTGACATTCACATTCAGTTAGATCAAGTAGTTCATTTTCAATTTCTTCTTCTCGGCCGGATTTTTTCAATAATTCTCGTGTATTATCTCTCTGAATTCCGATTTATAAAAATGACAATATCATCTTCTCTCAAACACTTACAAGTATCAATCGTTCAATCATAAATTCACGAGCGCCTAATGCTTGTGGAACAGCTACAGCAAGTTTCTCTCCAATAGCTTGTGCAGACATATTTTCTTCGAATCTCACAACAAAAAGTCAATTATTATTTATTATTATGTGTTTTGGTAGTTCACTACCTATTCGACGCCATTCATGACGTATTTGCGATGACAAAAACCCTTTCCAAAAACATTTTCTTATCTTTTCACGTACACAAATTAATCATTGATAATTTTCTTTCATGAGAAATAACTTTATTTGACGATGAATAATAGATATATCTCGAGCGTGTGTATGATATATTCTGTCCACTAGCACCATCTTGTCTCTCGTCGCTAACCCTGACTAAAGGTCAACCAATGAGATTGAAATATTCTTTTCGTGTAATATTTGTTTTCTCTTGTCTCATTCTGCGCAAAGAAGAGAAAAAAAAAGTTTTTTTTTCCTGTAAAAACTGCAAAAGAGTTCTCTATTCAAAAATTATAATTCAATTTGTTTTTTCTTTCAGTATTACTCAGTTATAAGTTTGCGTTAATTAACTTCTTATACAAACAGAGTCAATACAAAGAAAACTGATGAATAAATGATTTCTATATTTTAGATATTTATATAGATTTATTTTCATTAGAAAAGAAAACACCATGGCAGCATCGAATAAAGCAACAGCTGTCTATCGGCTAATTATGGTAAATTAAAAAACACAACGAGACAAATTGATTTTTTTATTTGTTAATCAGGTCGGTAGCGGTGGTGTAGGCAAATCAGCTCTAACGTTGCAGTACATGTACGATGAAGTATGTATTAGTCAATGATTACGAAAGATAAGTGCATGCCTTTGGTTTTTGATTAGTTCGTTGTGGATTATGAGCCAACGAAAGCTGATTCCTATCGAAAAGCAGTTATGCTCGATGGTGAAGAAGTTCAAATCGATATTTTAGATACAGCTGGCCAAGAAAATTATGCTGGTTTGTTGTTTTTGAATATGCATGAATCATCATCATCATCATCATATCTTCTTTGTCATTGTAGCTATTCGTGATACTTATATTCGTAGTGGTGAAGGTTTTCTTCTTGTATTTGATGTGACTGATGCTGAGTCATTCACTGATCTCAATGAACTTTAGTAGGACAATATTTTAAAATAAGAAAATTCTTATTGTGAAATTATTTTTCCTAGCGAACAAATTCTACGTGTTAAAAATGGTGGAACAAATATTCCAGCGATATTAGTTGGTAATAAAATTGATTTAGCTGATAAACGTCGAGTCACACTCGAAGAAGCCGAACAAAAAGCTCGAAGTTGGTCAATTCGTTACATTGAAACATCAGCTAAAACCAAACAAAATGTTGACAAGGTAGAATACTTATTCATTCAACGGCAAAAGTAATGAAAAATTGTTTTTCTAATCAAAGGTTTTCTGTGAATTAATGCGAATCGTTCGACCATTTAAACATGCCATTGGAGATACAGTACAACCGTCGACAAGTGGTCGGCCAGCTAAACCAACGAAGCAAAAGAAAGAGAAGAAATGTGCTATTCTATAAGAAAAACAAATCAAACAAAATATCATTCCTCTTTATCAACAGATTTCTCGTTTGTCTCTTTTTTTTTCTGTCTCTCGCTCTCTTTACTTCATCTCGATTGTTATTCATTGAATTCAACATCAATATATCAACAGTGAAAGAATTATTTACAAAAGAAAAAACAATCTTGATCGTTTTTTTTTCTTCGTGCAATTGATCATTTGTTTTTTTTGCTTATGTGCGTGTGTGTGTGTGCGCGTGTTTCACTCGTATCAGAGAGGATAAATACACCAATATTCATATTCAACACTATTCAATGATTTATTTACTCTTCCTCATTTCTTATTTCTTTTCTTTTGTATACAATTGCACTTATTTGTTTTTTTTTCTTCAAAAAATAAAAATAAAAATAAATCAATCAATTTAATCGATCATAAAAAAAAATAAGAAAACGACGGAAAACCGTTCGTTACTCTCATTTGACTGTGACGAGAAAAGAAAACAACGACGTGTAATTTTATACTCAAGGTTAACATTCTAAATAAATATTGAATGTTATTCTTGAGTCGATAAGGTGTACTCCTCCTATACACGAACATATACGGACGATGATTGTTAGTCGATTTTTTTAATCAAATAATATATTCATGGAATATGTATATTCTTCAGAGACAGTCTCTTGGGAGAGAATTTTTATAGTTATATATTCGAAATAAAGAGCAATTCTTTTGATGATTTCAATGAACAAATTATTTTTCATGTTCAATTTGACGTGTACGTTTTTCATGAACTGGAAAACGCCAATGAATATCTTTCATATTTCCTTCGATGATAAATATTTGTATATGTATCAATTGTTGATTACACGCAAGATGAATAGTTTGTAAATCAAATTTTCCATCGGATTGATCGAAATAATCCATTGTTTCTCCATCATCATCGTACAAATTAAATTCACTAATGCCATTGGAAATAAATGGATAGATACGTATTTCTAATTTGCCATTGATATCAAAAGGTATAATAGCACCTTCACGTACAAATAATGGAAATTCATCGATCGTTGCCGATACAGTTATCGTTTGTCCGCCATCATAAATTTCATCTGTCCAAAAATTGTACCATTTCGTATCCGATGGCAAATATAGAGTTCGTGTGGTTGCATGTTCTTCGTAGACCGATGCAACGAGTAGCCACGGTCCGAGAAGAAATTCGAACGATTGTTCACGACAATTTCGATCGAATTGAAAATGATAAACAGTCGGTCGAATCATTGGATGACCAGTTATCATTGTTTCATGTGCAATTGAATATAGATACGGTTGTAAACGTTTACGAAAATGTAATGCATCATGAATAAATGGTAGAGCATCTTCATACATCCACAATGCATTTTCATTGTTATCATCGAGATTTTCATCTTGATTTGGACGCCATGAATGAACACAAAAACGTGGATGAAAAATACCATTTTGTATCCAACGAACGAATAATTCTAATGACGGTTTTTCGCCAGCAAATCCGCCAACATCATGACCAATCAATGAAAAACCACTCAACGATAGATTTAAGCCCATGGGGATGTTATATTTTAAAGTATGCCATGAGGATCGATTATCACCTGTCCATGTGCCGCCATATCGTTGTGCACCTGAACATGCTGCACGTGTTAATAACCATGGACGAAGTTTTTTATTAGCTGTTTTTTGTGCATCATACGATGATTTTAACATTAACATCGTTTGAACAGGTCTCATACTTTCAATTGTTTGACCATTGAAACATTTTGCATTCGAATTTCGAAGATTGAATTCATTATTATCATTCCATGTACAATCGATTCCATTTGCTAATAATTTCGTTATGACTTGCTTTTTCCACCAATTGACTGTATCCGGATTTGTAAAATCTAAATGTGCACCAAGACCACCCCACCATGGCGCAAGATCCGGTTGAGTTCGTTCATCATTTTGAATGAATAACGAACGACATTCAGTAAAATTTGGATGTGTTGTTAACAGAGCTGGTTTGATGTTTGCTAGTACTTTCATACCGGCTCGATGAAAATTTTCTGTCATTGTTGATGGTGATGGAACACGTTTTTGTTCCCAAACGAATACATATCGTTTGCCATCGTTGATATTCATTGAATAGCCCGATGATAAATGAAAACCTGTACATTCAATATTATATTTTGAACATTTGTCAATGAATTTCTTAAGCATATCTTGTGCATTGACGGCATCCGTATATTTCATAGCTGAACCTAGATAACCAAAAGTCCATTTAGGTGGTAATGGACAACGGCCTGTTAGTTTTGTATATTGTTCAACAACATGTTCGATGAAAGGTCCGTTTATAAAATAATAATCGAGATCAGGATCATGACTTTCAAAATACAACATATCACCATAGTAATTATCAATTTCACTGCCCATGTCAAATGTACAATCGTATGCCGTATCATAAAATAAACCGAACGCATTATTATCACGTAATGTTATATAGAAAGGTACATGTTTATAGAGTGGATCACTGAATTCAGCATTATAACCCATTGCATCCATATTTCTCATACGATATCGACGAAATTTTTTATCGAGTGCACCACTTTTTTCACCTAAACCATAGTAAAAACATTGACTATCAACGGATGGTCGTGATAGAGTATGACGAAATAATCCTCGTGTTTTATTGTATTGATAACTACAAACAGGATTATCTTGTAATAAAATTTCATTATTTATGAACCAATTGATTGCAAATGGTTTATGCAAATCTATTTTACATGTAAGATTCTCAGTAGATAATATGAAATAGTCTTTATTATCAGAGATATTCAACAAACGATTCGTCGTATCTTTAAAAAGTTCATGTCGTAAATGGCCTTCATATGGAACATCGTTTGTTTCCTCATCAATAATAGACCATGTACGAGTAGTAACTGGTTCTCCTTTCGGCCACACACGAACACGAATAACATTATCATTTAAAACACTAATTAGATATTTCGTAGGTGAATTATCTTGAGAAAAAATCACGCTATTAGTCTTAATATCATGTGTCCATTGTAATTTAACACGCTCTATTGAATCTTCAAAAAACATAATCTAGAAAATAAATATATAAAAATCAAATTATTATTGAATTAGAAAAGTCCATGAAGTGGGAATGAATTGTTTAACTAACGACCGTAATTGTCCGAGATGCGCTTCCTGGAACATATCTGTCACGTTTTGTAATTTATTTTATACAGCATATGCACCAGCAACACCCTCACCCTCATCTACAGGTGTCTCTCGTAATTGTTCAAGAAGACAAACATTTGTATTGATTAGTTTTGCAGCGGATAAGAGAACACCAAATGCCGATGTTGATCCACCGACAATTACTAATTGATAGTCATTTATAACACGAATTTCACAGTTAACGCTGTAAGTTATGAGACAAAACAAAAGAACATGTGCAAACATGGTTAGACGTGTAAATGCAAATTTTATGTTTTAATCTTGTTCTTTCTTTGTAAAGAGATATCATTCTGTTGGTCTCTCATAAGTACACAATAAAGATATAATATATGATAAATAGCTCACAAGTTGTTTATTAGGAAATAAGTAAAATATACGATCACAACAGTTGTTCTACGTCTACATAAAGCGAATCAAATACACCCACAAATATGCTTAGTCAGCAGGGTAACGTGTTCCATTGATGGTCCATGATGTTGGAGTAAATTGTTTAACTAACGCTTGTAATCGTCCGAGATGCGCTTCTTGGAGCATATCCGCTACGTTTTGTAATTTATTTTGTACTGCATATGCACCAGCAACACCAGCTGCTTGGCCAGCTGAAAACTCAACTGGATGTAATCGAACAGCCGAATTGACTAACACTGATTGAGCCATTGTTTTTCCAGTAACGATTAGATTATCGATATCTCGATTTGTCATCGCACGTAATGGAATGTAATAAGGAAGGATGGGATGATATTCCGTCATGTAAGACGGATAACTACAGTTAACCATCGGGTGAATATCAACATCATAACAACCGATACACATACGATCTTCAAAAATGTAACCATGTAAATTACGACCAGGACCACTAATCGTTGTTAAATTCATCAAGAAATTTTGATGACCAATTGATCGACGTGATTCACGTAGATAGGGCATTTTAGCGAGACCGTGACATGTACCTGATTGATCGACTGATCGAATCATAACTGTTCTATTTGTCCATTCTGCGGGTGCCTTTTCTCGAAACCAATAATGATAACCGTAAGCTTGTCGTTCAGCATTTTGTATTGCTTCGAGATTGACACCACCCTGCCATTGATCACTGTCACGTTGTTCTGCAGTTTGAGCTGGTGGTAGAAAGAAAAATGCCTTTCGATAATCATTACCACCCGACCAGTTTTGTATGGTGATATCATTGGCTGCGATTTTACTCGAATGTGAAGTAGCTTCGACTCTTCGATAAGTCCATATCAAGTCCCATGATTTCGATTCAAATGTATAATTAACACCACCAGTTGGCGGTGGTAAAGGATTCGGTGGTTCATCGACTGGTGTTTCTTGTAATTGTTGGAGAAAATCAATTGTAAATGATTGTCCACATTGTGTATTACCAGTACCCGACGTATCACCATCGAATTGTTCCATAAGAGCAATCAAATAACTAGCATTTGACAGAGCTAAGACTTCACCCCACGATGTTCCTTCGATAACGAATTGGATATTCGTAAATGAAAGTTCACTTTTTGTAAAATAATCACTATCGTCTTTTGAATACCAATCGGGTAATTCTTCAGAAAGAAATCGACATCGTTCTCCTGCTTCTTTAGGTGTTCGTTGTATTGCATCGATTTGTGTAATACGACGACCAGTTGTATCTTTTTTCACTCGTTTAATCACTGTATTGTAGAAAATTCGAGTGTTATTTACTTCTGGTAGAATGGCTTTCGAATGAAATAATGATGGGACGGAACAATAAGGTGATACCCAACATGCACCAGTATTTCCAAGAACTTGAAGCATTTTTCTAAACAACGGATTTTGATTTTCTACTTGACGACCAATGTCTCCAACATGTAAAGTAAAATTGTCCTTATCTTTGATCGTGTGAAACGCAAAATCAGGTGCACTCAGTAATTCAGCAGTCAATTGTCCACCAATCCAGTCGGTTGGTTCAAGAATACAAACGTTTGTATTGATTAGTTTTGCAGCAGATAAAAGAGCACCAAACGCTGATGTTGATCCACCAACAATTAATAGTTGACAATCGTCAATCGTACGAATTTCTGCATTTATAGTGTAAATGCTTGCACAGAGTACAAACAGGCACACAAATAAAGTTTTTATCATCCTTCGAAAGGTCGAATTTCGTAAAACAAAAGTATGTTCTTATTTTACTTCTGTCTTTACATTTATATGGTAGCTGCACTTTCCATGATAACATATGTAGAGATAAAAATCGTTCTCATGCTATTTATTGAGTAGCTTTATCAAAGAGGGAATGTCATCTGGCTGATTTCAGTTATATTGGAATATAATCAACATGTTAGAAAAGAAGTGATGATGATTAAACATCGAGCAGAACAGAGTAGATTTTCAAACAAAAATATCGTTAATCATCAGGATATCGCGTTCCATTGATCGTCCATGATGTTGGAGTAAATTGCTTCACTATTGTCTGCACACGTTTCAGATGTGTTTCTTCAAGCATATCTGCCACATTTTGTAATTTATTTTGTACTGCATATGCACCAGCAACACCAGCTGCTTGACCAGCTGAAAATTCAACTGGATGTAATCGAACAGCCGAATTAACTAAAACCGATTGAGCCATTGTTTTTCCAGTAACGATTAGATTATCGATATCTCGATTTGTCATCGCACGTAATGGAATGTAATAAGGAAGAATTGGATAGTATGTAGTCATGTAAGACGGATAACTACAGTTAACCATTGGGTGAATATCAACATCATAACAACCGATACACATACGATCTTCAAAAATGTAACCATGTAAATTACGACCAGGACCACTAATCGTTGTTAGATTCATCAAGAAATTTTGATGACCAATTGATCGACGTGATTCACGTAAATAAGGCATCTTAGCTAAGAAATGGCAGGTACCTGTTTGTGATGGCGAACGAACCATAACAGTTCGATTCATATATGCAGGTGGAGCATTTTCTCGATACCAATAATGATATCCGTATGCTTGTCTTTCAGCATTTAGAATGGCATTTAGATTGACACCCCCTTGCCATTGATCACTGTCACGTTGTTGTGCTGTTTCAGTTGGTGTGAGAAAGAAAAATGCAGTTCGATAATCATTACCACCGGACCAATTTTGAATGATAATATCACCGGTTGAAATACCACCATCTCGTGCAGTCGCATTTACACGTCGATAAGTCCAAATATTTTCCCATGATCGTGGTTTAAACGTATAATTGAAACCACCTACCGGTGGTGGTAAAGGATTCGGTGGTTCATCGACTGGTGTTTCTTGTAATTGTTGGAGAAAATCAATTGTAAACGATTGACCGCATTGTGTATTACCAACACCTGATGTATCACCATCGAATTGTTCCATAAGTGCTTGCAAATAACTTGCATTCGAGAGTGCTAACACTTCTCCCCACGATGTTCCTTCGATTACAAATTGAAAATTCGTAAATGATAATTCAGTTTTAGTGAAATAGTCGCTATCCGTTTTCGAATACCAATCGGGTAATTCTTCAGACAAAAATCGACATCTCTCTTCTGATTGCTTGGGCGTCCGTTGAATAGCATCGACTCGTATAAGTCGACGGCCTGTTGAATCTTTGCCAACTCGTTTAATCACTGTATTATAAAAAATTCTCGTATTGTTAACTTCAGGAAGAACAGCTTTTGAATGAAATAAAGATGTTATTGAACATGCCGGTGATACTGTACATTTTCCAGTATCGCCAAGAACATCAAGCATTTTTTTCAGAAGTTGATTCTGATTCACAGCTGCACGATCAATACTACCGACATTCAAAGTAAAATTATCTTTATCTTTGATCGTGTGCCACGCAAAATCAGGGGCACTAAGCAGTTCTGCAGTCAATTGTCCACCAATCCAATCGGTTGGTTCAAGAAGGCAAACACTTGTATTTATCAGTTTCGAAGCGGATAGTAATGCTCCAAAGGCAGCTGTGGATCCACCAATGATCAATAGTTGACAATCATTGATAACTTTAATGTCTGCACAAAGAGTACGGAATGTAATGAAAAGTAGAGCAATAAACGAAAGTATATTATTATTGATAATCATCTAAAATGTCAAGAGATTTGATGATTTTCTCGGTTGTATGGTTTCAGAAACTATCATAATAGAAATGTCCAGGTTTTGTAATAAAAGGACATATTCTCTTTCTTTTATAAATAAACATAAAGAAAGGACGCGAAATAATAGCATGATAACTGTCAAAAGTCTCGTATATATATCCGTATAATCGAACAGTTTTGCTTTACTATATTCATAACGATAATATGTCATAGAATATTGACATAAAAAAAATCTTACTTAACCAGTTGTGTCAAGCCACATCGAAATCTAGGTAAGACATATTAATCGGACGATTTAAATATCCTTTCTTGTTTTATTCGTGTGGTACGCTATCATAAATGCACCTTCATATTTATTTTGTAAAGAGAACTTTTTTTGTGTACTTCGATTAGGATAAGAAGAAAAAAGTCGAATTAATCATCGGGATATCGTGTTCCATTGATTGTCCATGACATCGGTGTGAATTGCTTGACTAAAGATTGTACTCGTCCGAGATGTGCTTCTTGAAGTAAATCTGCTACATTCTGTAGATTATTTTGTACAGCGTATGCACTTGCCACACCTGCAGCTTGACCACCAGAGAATTCGACTGGATGTAATCGAACTGCTGCATTGACAAGAAATGTTTGCGCCATTGTTTTACCAATAACTACGAGATTATCAATATCTCGATTTGTCATTGCACGTAAAGGTACATAGTAAGGAACAACAGTGTATTTTTCATGTACATAAGGTGGATACGAACATCCGTTCATGAAATGAATGTCAACACCATAGACACCGATACACATTCGATCATTAAATATATAACCATGTAGATCACGTGCTATACCAGTAATCGTAGTTAGATTCATAAGATAGTTTTGATATCCAATTGAACGACGTGATTCTCGTAGATAGGGTAATTTTGCTAAACCATGACAAGTGCCTGTTTCAGCACTTGATCTAATTATCACTGTTCGATTAGCGTACTGAGCCGGTGCTTGATCTCGAAACCAATAGTGATAACCATAGGCAAGTCGTTCAGCATTGCGAATAGCATCAAGATTTACTCCACCTTGCCATTGATCACTATCTCGTTGTTGCGCAGTCTCACTTGGTGTAAGAAAAAAGAATTCTTTCGCATAATCATTGCCACCGGCCCAGTTCTGTATTGTTATATCATTTACAGCGACTGATTGTGAATCCGGTGCTGAAGAATTAACTCGTCGATAGGATATTATTCTTTGCCAGGTCATTTCTCCTAATGTATAATGAGCACCGCCAGTTGGTGGTGGTAAAGGATTCGGCGGTTCTTCGGTTGGTGTTTCTTTTATTTGTTCGAGAAAGTCAATTGTAAACGATTGACCACATGTCGAATTTCCGATACCCGAAGTATCGCCATCGAATTTTTCCATAAGACCAACTAAATAACTAGCATTCGAAAGAGCTAAGACTTCACCCCACGATGTTCCTTCGACAACGAATTTGAAATTCGTAAATGAAAGTTCAGTTTTAGTGAAATAATCACTATCCGTTTTCGAATACCAATCAGGTAATTCTTCAGACAAAAATCGACATCGCTCTTCGGATTGTTTGGGTGTTCGTTGAATAGCATCAACTTGAGTAATACGACGACCAGTTGAGTCTTTGCCAACTCGTTTAATAACTGTATTGTAGAAGATACGAGCGTTTTTAGCAACTGGTAAAATTGCTTGTGAATGAAATAACGATGGAATCGAACACCACGGCGATACCCAACATTTGCCTGTGTCACCAAGAACATCAAGCATTTGCGCAAACAATGGATTTCGATTTACTCGATCACGATTGATTTCAGCTACATTCAAAGTAAAATTAGTTGCATTATCATGTAACACAAAACCAGCATAATCAGGTGCACTCAGTAATTCAGCTGAAAGTTGTCCACCGGCCCAATCCGTAGGTTCTAATAGACATACACTTGTGTTCAATAGTTTCGAGGCTGACATCATTGCACCGAATGCCGATGTTGATCCTCCGACAATTAATAATTCACAGTCATTAACTACTTGAATCTCAGTGTAGCCAGTAGAAATTAGAATCAAGAGTGTAAAGTAACTTAAAATAGGTTTCATTTTTTTTTCGTTTGAAAAATGTAATGTGGAAATATGTGTATATTTTGTTTTTATTCTTTTCAACACTATCTTAAGGATTAATATTATCATATTTGCACCTAACAAATAACCTTGAGAGATAAGCACAAAACAACGAAGAAAAATACATGATTGAAATTAATCAATCGTCAGGATACTGTTTAACTACAAGTGACCATAGGATAAAATTATGAGTAATAGTTGATAGATTCATGAGGAGGTTTGTTGACGTTGAATCTCCAATAATCAACAATTGACACTAAAATAATTTGAATTCTACTTAATATATTAATACTATATCCTTATGGAACATTGATCTGCTTTTGTGATTATTGTTTTCGAATAGAAATCTTTGTAGACACATGGGGATATAATAAAAGCAGTTAGTAGTCCGTATCCTGAGAGTATAAAATCTATTAACCATATTCTAATACTATTCGAGGCAATGGAAATATTAAAAAGAATACTTCTGATTTCAAAGTAAGATCATGCGAATCTAAACAATATAATGTCATTATATTCTCTTTGCGTGCTTTTGGGTGTTGAGGATATAGTTCTATATCGTACTGTTTTTTCAGTGAGTTAGCTACATCTTGATTTACTACGTAGAAAAGAATGGTTTTTGTCAATAATGTAGCGATGATAAGAAAAAGAGAACGAGAATGTTTTTTCTCATCATCATCATCTTCATCATCTATAGTTATATCGAGAAAAGACGATCAAAAAACTGAAACCCCGATAGAGATGAGACAGATCTAATAAGTTAGACACTCAATTATCTTATATAGTTCTTCTATTTAAAAAAAAGTGTAGATATACGAATAAAGAAAAGATATATTATTTGTATATTTTTGTTGACTATCTTATCTTAAGAATTACAAAGATCTCTTTCCAAATATGCAATTAAAAGTTGCTCAAATCTGATGTAATTTTTTATTCTTTTCTTCAGGTCATTTTTATCATATGAAAGTATCCCTGTGACTAATGTATACATTGTATTTATGACGCATAATTTCTTCAACAATTTTATTCTTAGTTTTTTTAGATACACAAAATGTTTTATTCTCATGTCTACGGTAGGTTTTATTTAAAAGTCCAACAAATAAATATTATAAAAATTCTTTTCTTTTTCGTTAGTTTTCTTGTTTCTTGTTCTATTGATCAATATTAGTGTCAATAGTTTCAAATTAACAAATAATGAACAATCAAACGAAATTCATTTGGAAGCTCCTCAATTAAGTGATAAATCTCGTAGTGATCGACCACCTCTCGAATCATTAAGAAATGCAACACGACCAAGAATGAAAAAGAAAAAAATCTCCAACAAAACAATAGTCAATCCTTGTGGTGATACATTTGTGAAAACAAATGGAACAACTTGTGGTTTTCAAGAAATCATGATCGGTCGATGCTATGAATTCGAATATATCAAACGTGGTTTCATCGTAGCCAATGATTCGTAAGTGACAAAACTTGTTCAGAGAGGAAAAACAAACGATTGTCTATTTGTAGACGTGTCAAAAATTGTACTCAACTCTACGGAGCATTTGAAGCAGCAGTTCGATATAAACCTTATTGCAATATGAATATGAGTACTTATGCCGATTATTTCAATTTAGCATTAGCTGATGTACAAGTTATCAATCGAGTAAATATCCTTTGAAATAGTTGATTGGTTAGAGCAATGAATTTACTATTTATAGGCTATGTTCTGGAGTGGTACATATGCTGCCACTCATGCGTACAGTGCCAATGGTCTAAATTATATAACTTTAGAAGATACATTAGCAGCGGCTATGGTTAATGGATTGATTTGGTGTGGAAAAGAGAATGATACGGCTGGCTATGATTTTGTTAGTTGTCCGAATAATTGTAAAGATAATAAATGGGCTGATTTTGCATTTTGGGGTTTAGCGTCGAAAACAGTAAGAAAAAACGGCGATAAAGCAAAACTTTTTTTTGAGTTTATCGATTTATTTTAGTTTGCTCAATTGGCAGCCGGCGAAATCTATGTTGTTCTAAATGGAAGTCAAGCAAATGGTCGAACTGCATTTCGTAATAATTCGTATTTTTCCGATTTTGAACTTCCAAATTTTCGACGTACTGGTGAATATCCTGTGACAAAAGTCAATGTTCTTCTCTTGCATTCACCTGATCTACCTGTTACGTATGTTTTTAACACATAGCAACAGTGTTCTATCTTCGATTTTGGCATTTATCTTTTTTTTCAGAGAAAAATGCGGCGAAAATAGTTTAATAACTTTAGAAACACTTGTTCGAGCTCAAGGATTTGATTATGTCTGTAAAGATGATCCTGATGAATTAATTTTAATTATGTGCGGTAATCAATGGAATGCACGAGAATGTCAAATAGCTCGAAATGTTCTACGACAAGAATGGAATAGAAAATTGCATGGTATCTCTCAAAGTCAAATGAATTCTTTATCTTTATCGATTTTATTCAGTGTATTTTTATTTCAAATTCGATTTTAATTGACAACTATTTTCTTATTTTATTCGTTTTGTGGGTTTGTTGTCAGATTTGAAATATCTGAATAAACTTAAACACACACACACACATATTTTCTTCTTGTTTTCAATCATTGCGTGACAAGTTAATCGAATCGATTCATCTTTTAAAAACATCAGTTTTAATTAAACTTAATCTTGATCTTCATAATGAACTAGAGTCATGTTTTTGTTTTTACAGAGAGAAGAATTTTTATTATTTTTATTCAAATCAATATTCTACGTTATAGATACAATTAAAAGAAGAAAGAGAAACAAAAAAAAAGCGAGACAAACACAAAGGCACACAGAAAAAGAATTTTGATCTCGTTAATATCAAATAGCTATATGCATGGCTTTCCAAAAAAAAACAATTGACTTGTCTTGTTTAAACAACCGTCGTTGGACTATCGTGAGCGAGAACAAGCTAAAACAAAAAAAAACAGAAATGCATATAATCATTTGATCTCAAAAAAGAAACAAAAGAAATGTTTCGTTTTATGTTTAAATTCCAGAAGCCCGATAGTCAAGAGCAATTATTCTCATACTCAATGAAAAACAAAACACACCAATTATTCATGCAAATCGTCATAACACAAAAAAAAACTCTGAATGACGGACAGTAGCAGCAGTAGCAAATGACAAAAAACCCACTTCGTCCTCAACCGTATCTGCCAATGATGATTCCTTTGGTTGAAAACGCTAAATCAATTAGATAATTATCGATAATGTCAAAGCAAAAGAAAATAAACACAAAAGAAAATTCTGAATGTCTACCTTTAGACTTGGAGATATGCCGTTCGGAATGCCATTTTCATTCATTGGACAAACTAAATCATCGGCTTCGATCGAACGTGTTCGTCGATGAGCAAATAAACCACGTGAAAATTTGATTTTCGTATGTGCTGTTAATGGCTGATAATTTGCCGATTTTTCATATTGATTTTTACGAGTCTGCAAATCAGTTCCGATTAATTCTTGAAAACGCATAGTCAAATGTCGTCGTAGTAAAGTTTTCGACATGGGAATCGATAAAATTTCAGCTAATGTCGATGCATTAAAACGTAATTCAAGAATCTATAATAGAATATCTTTCGAATATTTTCAGATCTTTCGTTTTTGAGTTACGTACAATCAAAGCACCACAAACACCAGATCCACGTAGATTCGGTGCGTATTCAGATAGATCAATCGATCTTAACCATTCCATGACACGATGATTCGACCAATGCATGATTTCTGTCATGTCATTTTTATCATCTGGACTTGGCCGACGTTTTATACAGATTGGATTGAAACCATTCAAACGTAAAACCTGTATGGCACGTTTGATACTTAAATGATGAAGTTCATTTGTGACGTTTAAATACATAATATCTTCCTATTTAAACAAACAAATCATAGAAATCAATTTCAATTCGATTTTTCTTCTCTTACTAAGGTTAAATTATTTAATAAACGACCATCAACTTTAGATTCAGCAAAATATTCTTTATATTGTGGAAGGCCAATATCATCAAGCCATTCTATTTTTGTTTTAGGGAAAAGAAAATCGATTTTTATTCGTCAAAATTGAATGAAAATGCACATACTCTGAACCCAATGTGTATCGAGAACATTTGCTTCTGTCTGTCGTGTACAAAGAGCATTTAGACAGATATGAAGTTTTTTACGATGCAATGGATTTCTCATTCCAATTTTCTTTAAATAGAACGAAAGTGTTATGAACGAACAAAAATAACTGTATATTCACCTTTTCGAGTTCTTGTGGAGTTGCATGTAAAAGTTGTAAACCGTTTTTGAAATGTTTTCGGCATTCACTTGCGTACTGACCTAAACCAATACCGTACAGCCAATTGACGATTTGTTCAGTTTGCCAACGAGAAAATGTCGTTTCCAGTACACTGAAAAACGAGACAAATGAATGAAAACGAACAAAACAACATTCTACGACGTACCTAAGAGGTTTTATCGATGTTTTGCTGCCTGTTGTTGTTGCTCGTAAACCGCCACGTTGAAATGACGAGTGCAAATGATTTTCGTTGTCTTCACGGAAATTTCCTGAGTTCGTTCGAATAATTCTAAACATATTTTCTATCAAAGATTTAATTTCGATTCGAAAAATTCTGCTTACCGTCCAAATATGCTTTTCAATCCTTTAGCACTCGATGATTTACTTTTGTCTAAATTTGTCGACGAGGATTTTTTATAAATCGAATATTTTTGACTTGGTCCATCGGATATGTAACCACTTTGATCGTCTACAATAGCAAAAAAAATATTCATCGATAGACTAAATCATAGAAGTCGATTGGTTTTTACATGAACGGTGAATTCGTTCGTCGGAGGGAAGCGTTCGAATAGTGGATGATTGCTGTTGTTTATCACGGATAGGTGTCTGAAAGAATAATAAATAAATAAATAAATAAAAACATGAAGATCGATCACGTACACTTGTCAATTCTCGTGTCATCATTGGTTCGGCACTTGAAGCCTAAAAAAAGTAACCATATGCACAAATCTCGAGAAAAATCAGCCGTACTCGTTGTAAAACGTCGAGTCTTAATTTTGATAATGGATTCTGATAGGAATTTATTGATGAATCGTGACCATTATGTGATGATCGACTGAGTAGACAAGATGACGATGATTGTGCCTTTTGAGTTATCTATGTCACAAAGATAAAAACTTTTCGATTTAATTAAATGTCTTACATGTGAATCTTTATCGCTGTTAACAGATGGCAGCGAATTTGAATCCGAATTATCACCGTCTGCGTCGTAACCAGGTCGTAAGGTTTGATGATGATTATTATTATTATTATTATGATTGACTATATCGAGAAGAACTAATATGTTAACGATCAAATTTCGTCTCATAGATAGATAGATGTGTATGCGTGTACATACCAGAATTGTCGACCTTTTTGGTATTAACTAACGGGGATGATAATAATGTTGGACTTGCGTTCGTTGTTGGTACTGATGATAGAACGGTTGATTGATATTTTGATATTTGACTTTGTAAGTTTTCAATTTTTCTCTCCTGGAATATGCATCGAAATGGTATGCAGTTTGTGATGAAATAGTTTGTCTAATTACTTTTTCGTCGTTTGATTTGACAAGAATTTCGATGCGTCGTTTCAAGCGTTCGATGTCATTTTCTAAGAAACAATGAAGAAGATAATGGTGAAATTTTCGAAGCAACTGTCGATTGATGACATTTCAAATGAAAATAGCCTAACAGAAGGAGAAAGAAGAAGAAGAAGAAAAAAAACGATGGTGATCGTTTGTGAACTCGGCAATATGTGTGAACATCGAGTGACCTCGACTATCATCAGCTGACACACGCACATGTGTACGTACGTTGCTTTTTCTGTGCGTGTATGTGTGTTTCTTCTTTTCTTGTTTCGTACTTACCACGACGAGTCGAATGTTGAGAGGCGTATCGTGGCGGAAGTGCACTAGTGGCAACATGCGGATAGACAAAGATCCATGGTTCACCATCGATACCGGACGTAACATAGGACGACATTCGATTTCTAGACAATATTCTCGAGAATTAGGAACTCGACCGAGTACAAGATAATTGTTTGCCGAATTGGACGATCTTGTACATAGACACGAGAGTAAATGAGAATAACGAGAACAAGAGAGAGAGAGAGCGAGATAGAGAGGAAAAGGAGAAAAAGAAAGAAAAATCGACGAGCGATATCCAAGAAAATACTAATACTAGTAGAACATCATCATCATCATCCTCATCATGTATTCTCTCGTGGTCCTTTTTTCTTCCAAAGGGAACATTTGACCTTGCCTTGGAGAGATTTATCTAATAGAAGTAAACTCATCCAAAACGCCTCCTACATATTGATTATAGACATATTACATCATAAGACATGTCTTACCAGCTGAAAACGATGGTGTACAACGTCCATTAAGTGCTGAATTTGATCGAGAACCGATCCAATCATTGTTTTCATTGGCAAGACGAGTTTTGTACCCTTCGTTTTCTTCCTTCAAAATAAAATCACCGAAAAAAAAATATTATTAGTTATTATTCATTTTCTCTCGATATTTTTTGAATATAAATGAATTCAACAACGTACCTGAAGTCGTCGAACTTTATCTTCGAGTTCATAACGTTCTTTTTCTAACGTATCAAGACGAATTTTAAAATGATTGATTTCATTTAAAAATTGTGATGAATCCAGAATTGTTTGCGATTGATCCTACAAAATAAAATCCGTTGTTATTGAAAAAAAATCTTGATTTTTATATTAAAACATATCAAATATACATCATGCATCGTAATTCTTCCATAAAAAAAATATCACGAAACTAACCTTCAGTTTTTTCGATGACATTACTGCACCTGTATTATTCTGTCGAATGTGCACAGGTTTTATAGTATTTGCATTACTACTACTACTATTCCCATTGCTAAGACTGCCACATGTTAATGTTTTGACTACGATACTCATTTCGAACAAAATGAACGAAGGTGACTGATGAATCAAATACTGACCATGGCAAAGGTATGAAAAGGTATGGACATACACAAGCCAAGCGTCAACTTGCTCTCCTTTTCTTTTCTTCTTCTTTTTCTCCTCCTTTTTCGTCTTTCTTTCTTCGATATATTATTTTCGTGTTTTTTTTTCTTTGCCTTTTTTCTCTCCCTCGTCTCTTCTGTTCTCATTGCTAAACAAGTCTCATCTCTTCTTTCGCTTCGATTTCGTTGTTCTGTTTTCGACGATCACGATGTTGATGACGCCGACTACGGCTTCTACTATGCGTATACTTTCTATCAAATTCACAAATGTATATTTTGCTCTAACGTTGGCTATTACGTTGAGCGTCTACATACATACATGCATACATATGTGTATTCGAGGCAAAAAAGAAGCAAGCACACGCCTATTCGTTTGTTCTTTTTCTTTTTATATCGTATGTGCATCGACTGACCGACGAAGTAACATTACCTCGTTTTCTCTTTTTTTTTGAGTATACTCAGAAGAATCTAATGAGATGAATAGTAGACACACACATATACATACGCGATGTACATAAGTAACTGGCTGATGAACATGTGGATGGTAATAAGTCGAAGGATTTATTTTAGTTTGATGATATTTAAATTTGTTTCTTTGTTGTATTTGTTCGTATTCATGAATAGTATCACGTTGTTGGTCTAATTTGTCACTTAACACTTGTATTTGTAAATTCAATGAACTACGTTCATTTTCCAATCGATGTAATTTCTCTGTTAAACGATCGGAGTTCTAAATAAATCAAAACAATTAACTATCAAACATCTGGATCAATAAATTCATCAGATTATTTTCTTTTATCATATTCATAAATTTCTTTACTCAGCTAGTGCCGCAATGTGCAAATAGGTTTATTAGTAAGAAGATATTTTTCTAAGCAAAAGGTCTTCATTATTTTCTTTTTGTATAACAATAATAATAAATGCTAAAACTACACTAATCATCATTCAACACTTCGATACGCCTTTTTCTCATGACAGAAAAAAAAACATAAGCAAACGAGAGAGAAAAAAAAACGGCATCAAGATAAAATGTAAGTTATCCTTACCCAGAATGGTTCCATTGGAAAATGTTGATGTTTATCAGTTCGAAGCATTTCATCTATCTGGCATGATACTGAAAGAAGTCAATGATCACGATTATGCTCATTTTCTCTTTCTTATTGTCTGCACATATGTTTTATAGCTTTCTTGAACAATCAGTTTAGGCCAATGAACAAAGAATGTGCGATATGTATATGTATATATACAGTATATGAGTCTAGTAGATACGAAACAATTTGTGGAGACGATTAGATGTGTAAGAAAAGAAGAAAAAAAAGCTATATATATGCCGAAAAAAAACGACCGATAACAGACAATGATACGTCAAAGATATCTAGAGAGAAGAAAATCATACGAAAGTCAATGTAATATATACGTGCATATATAAATATTATTCTGATGAAAATTAACCTCAACATGTGTCAAAATCATTTGCAAACGACAGCAAAGAAAAAAGCTGTCAATGATTAATTTTAAACGAGAGAAAAAAAGAATAAAATTGTCTCATTAAGAAATATATTTCGATTCGAGAACGAGCGGACTATTAAGACCGATCAATGTCTTTTTATTAAGCAATGGCGATTTTTCTTCATTAAAGGTCGTCATCTATCCTTGTTGTTTTGCGCTTTAACTAATTTGCATTATCTATCGACACATAAATAATAATAGATCGTTTTCTTTTTCTTGTTGATAACCTTATTTAGCTGTCAGTTTTAATCCAAGCAAAAAAGGTATAAGATTATATTTAGTAGACACAAAATATAGAACGATCATATGATACTCTACAGTTTTGATCCTTTTCTCAAACAAAATTTCTAATCGAAATTGATGAAGAAAACTTACAGCTCGTTTTGAAATATAAGAATAGTCAGCTATATTCAACGATAATTCCGTACGATATCGTTGATTATTTAATGCGTTCGATAATGAAGATCCTTTGGTCGAATTACCAAATGTTGTTAGATGAACATTCGGCATTGAATTCGTTGGTAATTTAAGAGGTGCACGTCCGAATGCAATATTCGACCATTTAGTCGTTTCACCCATCTTCATACTGACCATATTTTCAAAAGATTTATTGATACTTTTATCAATCTATTGATGATGACAAAATAAAAACGAAATGAATTGGATATGAATGTCTCCCTCTCTTGATATCTATGCTGTAATAAATGTATATTTTGAAATTGATCAAACGAAGAACAAAAGAAAACTATCGAAAATGAATAGTACATGTTGATTTTGTGTGATATGTTTAATCATCCACCATTATTATACTTGTCGTATGGTCAATATCACTCACTTACTATAAAATGAGGAGAGACGATGATGACAACGACAACAAAAGAAATAAAACAAAAAAAAGACAACGAAAACTAGTGATTCGCGTCGGATTGTTTTTCACGTTCTTTCTCATCGTACGTTAACAATCAACATGAAACAATAAAGATTGATATTATGTATGGATGGCTGCAATTATAAATTATGTTTCGATTAAATTGCGACTGCATCTGTCGATAAAAATGAGACTCGAAGGTTTCCTTTTGTACTTAATCAGAAAGGCAATTGTCTTTGTCTTTTCGTTATAATTGTATGATGTGAGATTTGCTTTTATGTATAAACACGAATATTGTCCAGGTGAATGAATTCACATTATTCCTCTTGTTTGTTCATTTTATCGTTGATATATATGTCTCATCAGCATGTACAATTGCACATATGGTTGGACTTTCAAATCAAAATACAATACGATTACGTCATTCAATATAAATAAATATCAGACTAATATATTTAGGAATTCTTTCGATGTTAAATGAATGGTAGCAACAACAGATATTTTTATTTCTCTTTTTCTTTCGTAGTTTTTTTTTTGTTTGCTCTTTTGCACAATAAACGAACGGACAAATAGACAAAGATGATGATGAAGAAGAAGGAGAACAAGAAGAAAAAAAAATAGTTTTATACGGATGTGTATGTTGATGATGATGATGATGTTTTAACAATAAAATAAGAAAGAGACAATAAAAGATGACAAGATATTTGATTTTTTTTGTTTAAGTTTTATGATCCACTTTGTTTTGTTTTTAAATAAGTCGAAGAAGAAAGAGAAGTAGCATAGTAGGTGAAGAATGAAAATGAACAAGAAAAAAGAATGAGACAAACGATAAAGATTTTATCCATACACACACACACATACGCACATAGACGAACATCTGAGATCATAGCCAAAAGAAAGAGAGAATAAAAATACGAATATGTCACGGTATCGCCGATGCTGTTGATGATGAATCAGTTGTTTTACTTAAACTACCGGATTTCGTTCTTGTTGCTGTCGACGATGAATCAGCAGTGACACCTAACTTACCTTGTTCGACCCAAAATTTGTCCACCTAGAAAACGAATAAACGTGAAGAGGAAATTATTTGTTTATTCGAGAGAAATACCAATTTCATAATGTGTGTTTTCGTATCATTGTCTCCTTTGGCTGATGTTTTCGCATTGGCACCATTGGCCGGTTGAGTTGGAGGATCAATTGAAACGTTTTCGGAACGATATGGCTCAACAATTCGAACGGTATTATTAATCAAAATATCGTTATTCGACCAACGAATAACTTGATTCATTCTATTCAACAACAACAACAATAATTTTCAAAAGAAAAACATTGAAGTAGGTTTTTACGTTTTTTTTATGTCTCGGAAAAGTGCTTGACCAGTACGACTGGCTTTTAGATTGACGAATGATGCTTCTTTTTTCTTTTCGGCTTCATTTTCTGCTTGTCGTTTTTTGACCTAAACAATTCAGAAAAATCGATCGTTCGAATCGTTTTCTTGTTCGAAATACTTTAGCAATATCAACTGGATAAAGTGGTTCGAGCGTGTCATCATTAGGTTCTTGTAAAACAGTCCATTCTCGGCAATGAATTAAATTAATAACTGCAATTGATGTTAAACCTGGTTTTGAACCTTTCATATCTTCAAACAAAAACAAAAACAAAAATCCAATACAATCAACGATCAAAGATTCTTTTCTTACGTAATGTCACTAAATTCGATCCATTGTCAAAAGCAGCGACTTTTCCTGTTCGAACATCATCGTAGATCGTTGTTAAACGTACAACACTATTCACACGTAGATTATTTGGCGGTGGTGATGGTGTTGGTACTGGACTTGAATGATTACTATTATCTCGTTTAACCATTTGCGTATTATCATGATGATCCATCAGACGCATTTCATAAAAGAACCCGATCAAAACTAAAAAGAACAGAAGAAATTATTCGAAGATTGTCGTTTATCAGTCAAATTTTATAGAAAAAAAAAACACACAAATACACGCGAAATATTTCATTTAAAAATTTATCATTATTATCTTCGAGAAATACAAAAGAAAATGTCACATTCAAACACACACAGAGAAAAAGTTTTTGATTAAAATGTATTTGATTCTATCTGCTGTGATATTGGTTTTCATATTTGACAACATGCAAAAAAAAACAAACAAAATCGTGATCTGACCTAAATGAAATGTGAGAAAGTAAACGGATAAATGCGGTAACTATTGAATAATGAGATTGAAAGGAAGACAAAACAAAAGAAGAAGACGGAACAAGACTAGAAAGATCTTTCATTGAGATGTTCGTTCGATTATTGATTGCTGTCTAAAGCAGCAGCTACTTTGTAGCCACGGTAAGTTGGATTTTGATATTTAACAGTTGCCTGTCGATATAATGGATTGACATCCGTTTCCCATTTGGCTTTTTCACGTTCTTGTTCGAATTTAGCAAATTCTCGTCGGTCATGTAATGTTGCTAATAAACGCCAGATCATTAAACACAAGAAACCAAATGCAAGAATACTCGAAACAATAATCATGATTGTTGATCGAACAGCTAACGTACGCCGACAGCCTTTTATAAAATAAAATCGAAGTTGTTGTTTGTTTTTATTTTTCGAAAAAAAAAACAAAAATTTACTTTTAGTTTTTTGAACTCGTAAAACTAGTTGATCGTTGTCCGTGTGATACGTATAGAAAAATCGGCAATGATCTTGTTCATCATCGAATTGACATAAACGATGATAGAGATCCTTTCGAGCATCATCGATCACCTCGAATTGATACGGACATTGCTCGCATTTCTCGCCTGTCAACGGGCCACTATGAAATATTTTACAAAGAACACAATCTTTCGTAGCCGCACATCGATGTTCACAAGTCTACGGAATAAATCTCAAATAGAATTACGAAGAGAAAATCTTTTCCGTCTTACAGGACAATCTTCACATGTCGGCCCGAGATATCCCGAGTCTTTATTACATTTACATCGGCCACATTCACAAACACCTTGATTATTGCAAATAGTCTGAAGATACGAATAGATTTTGGATACTTTCGAATGAATAACTTCGTCTTACATTATTAACTAAACAAGTATCATTCTTCGTTGTACACGAGCAATCATCGCCCGTCCAATCTTTGTAACATTTGCATTGTTTATCACACGCACAGAGACCATGATCCGACCCTAAATTCATTTCGAATAACAAACAAAGAAAAAACCGGCTTCGTTTTTCTACCTGAACAAACGAGATCGTTTTTTCTTGGACATGAAAAATCATCGCATTCGCAATAATCTCCGTAGATACGTTGGCCAGACTAAACAAAACAATCGTCCATCGAATAGTTCGGCTCCGAAATCTTACCTCAATCGTGGCCGTATCGCATTTACATCGTCCGCAAACGCATTGACCTCGTCCTGAGCAAATATCCGATGAGCCCGGTCTACAGAAAAACAAATTTCGATAAATTCTTCAACAAGATTTTTTTCTCGTCGCTACTTTTTGCATTGCTGAATTTTCGATTCGATCGTCGGCGACGCCGTATCACATTCACATTCTCGGCCATAGAAACCTTTGGCACATGTACAAACACCGCACTCGTATGTTCCTTGATTTGAACAACGTGGACTGTTGACTTGTCGTGGAACTTTCGAACATGAACATGAACAATTCGTTTGAACAGTTACACGAATTTTATCGTTCAGCCCGTGAGTGTAGATGTAAAATGTTGTTGGTGCACCGTTATTAATACAACTTTTAGCGAGAATTTCGACTTCGAAATTAAGCTAAACACAATGAGGAACTGTTTGAAGAGGAAAGTCTATCGAAAAAGTATGACTTACGACTCCGCCAACATTAACTGTACAATCGGACGAATTCCGTTTCCTGAAAAAGAGAATTTTTCTTATTAAAAACCGAAAATTTAAGAAATTACTCTTGACAATCAGGAGTGAATTTAACTGATAAACCTTCGGGTAAATCATTCGAAACCATCATCATGACCGATGACGAGATTTTCTAAATGAATTCACACATTTTAATCCTCAATGTAAATTCAGAAAAAAAAAGTCGATGATATACTTTATAATTCTGACTAATTAAATTAACAATATTGCTCGAATCTTGTTTCAATTCACCCACGACCGCTCCGTCGATCAATTCAGTCAACGTTTGATACAACGCCAATTGCGATTGTGTCACAGCAAATATGATATTCACATTTTTTTCACTCAATTTCGCACTTATCTGTCCAATCGATGGATAATCCTTTGAAAAACATTTTTTTACTCATAAAAATTCATTTACAAAATGCTCCTACTTGTTTATCACTATGTGTATATTCATTATTAACCATATGACATTCGCCATCGTTCGGTTCGATTATTCCTGCCAACTAAATTTCAAAACAAAAAAAAAGTGAACAAATCGATGAAGTTTTCCTATCGACACTCACTCGTCCATCGCCAGCATAATGAAAACCGGCATCTGTTGAGAAAACGATTAATTTCCGAGAATCATTTCTCCAACCAATAACATCCTTGAAGAAAACGCAAACTATTCAAACGAAATGAATCAGATTTCGATTGACTTTACTTCGCAGACAATGGCTTGCATGATGGCATCGATGCCGCCTTCGGGCGCATCGATATTGCCCGAAACCGGCGCCTCACGAACTTGATACTAAAGACAAAATATTTGCCGAGATTTCGAAATCGAAAAGGATCTCACTTCGAATTCAGTGACATTATCAGATAAACTCATGTGATGCTTGTATCCGTATGCTTTGACACACGGTCCTGTGTAACTTGTTGGACAAGGACGTTCGACCCTGAGAAAAAAACAAATGATTTCTATTGTTTCTTCTTTTTTTCGTTAATTTACGTGTTCGGTGCCGGTTGGACGAATGGTGGAACGTTTTTATCGACAAAAGATCCGAAACCAAGTCGAAAATTTTTTGTAATCGATTGCATTTTTGTTGCTAAGATTCGACCGAGATGACTGAGTTTTTCTTTATCATCAAGCATTGAATGTGAGAGATCCATGAGAAAATACAGATCAACTGGATAATCTTCGGCTTGACGAAAATGAATCGGAATTTTTTCTGAATCATCTATTCACAGAAGATTTTAAAAAAACTTTCGTTTTTCGAAAAAATAATAATCTAGTTTGATTTTACTTATGCGTAGAACAACGTGAACAGCTTGAGGCGACAATTGAACGGCTTGTGAAGTGCTATTAATCGCATTCGAAAGTGAATCATTCTGTAGAACGTAATGATAACTTTTAAACGAGATTAAATAACGATCTGGACATGTTTGCTGGAGATTATCAATTGTATCGCAATGAAAAAACGAGCCATTACGAGGCGAGACCTCAGTTGAATTCTAAAAAACAAACAAACAAATAGTTGTCGCAATTTTTTTTGTATTCGATTTTTTACTTGAATACACCAAGCACATTGATTCGATAATGACAGACATGATGAACACGTTTCTTTCGAATTACATTGTTCTATAAGAATCGAATGTTTTTTTTTCTCTTCGTCTTCTTTTGTTTCATGTTTATTTTATATGTCGATTTACCTATACTATTGATGAGATGAATTTTAAATAAAATTCCAATGATCGAATAGATGAAAAATGATTGTCTCAGCATCGATTATTCAACAGATGGAAAAAGAACAAATTACGGACTTGTATTGTTTCTATGCGATGTTGAGAGAAACAACAAAAAAAAGATACAAATAGATGAATGGAATGAATGAAGGACCGACCACAGCAATAAATAGACAAATAGTGAGAAAGTATGTATAGATGTCGTCATTGAATAGATAAGTTAAGATATTTAATTGGCTGTCGAGCTTGTATATACATGAATTGCGGCTTGATCGTGTAAAAAAAAGCGCATCACGTTTAGATTTTGATGTTTATGAAATTGATATTAATCATTTTATCTTCGGAATAGATTTTATCATCGAATGTTGAATCGAAAAAAATGTGAATAGGCAATCATATTCTCAAATAATCAATCGATTTATCCTTCAAAAAACTCTATTTGATCAAACAAATTTAGTAAAACTTCTTCTATTTATTACCTTGATTATTCTTTTAACAAAAACATATTTCTCTTTTCTTTTACTTTTCTACCATTTACGAAAGGAAAAAACCTTGTTCGTTCTTCTTTTTTTCGTTGTTAATAAATATACGTCTGTCTGTTTCGTTTCATCATCATCATCTGTATACATAAGAAACGAAAGAAAAAGACAAGCAATGTCGTCACCATCATGTTCGTCTCTGCCATGTGTTGCTGAAAAATGTGAAATGGTTTCACTTGCATTGTGTCAATGCTGTAAAAAAAATTTATGTATCGATCATTTAAATGAACATGCCAATCAACGCAATGAAAAACTTCTACCATTTGTTGATAAAATCAATGTGCTCTTAGCTCGTTTTAATCAATTAAATAGTAATAATAATAATAAAAATGATGATAATAATAATGAACAAACAGCGATCAAACAATTTGAACAATGGAAACAAGATGCTTATAAAAAGATCGATGAATTTTATGAGAAAAAATGTCGAGAATTTTTCGGAAATAATCTCGAACAACAACGTGAGCAATTAAATCAAATGCAGAGTCGATTAACTGAATTAATACGAAAGAAAGGTGGGACACAACAAGATTTCAATGCATTCGAAGAAAATATGAATTCGATTGAACAGTATCTTGATAAACTCGAACAAAGTCAAATTGCATTTCCAGTATTAACTATCGATGATAATTGTCTTATGAAACCGATCGAACAACAAACAAATGAGCAATCGTCCAAAGAACGTGAACATTCAGTTGAAAAATCATCGAAAAAATCGTCGAAAAAGAAGAAAAAATCTTCATCATCTCGACGTTCGAATGATTCATCAGACAGATCATCACGGTATCGAAGCCGTTCGCCAAGACGTCGAAGTAGTCGATCGAGACGAAGTAAATTTCATTCAAAAAAAATTGTATTCTTTTTATTCATTGATTTTTTTGTTGAAATAGGACGTAATCAATCGTCAGATTCGAATTCTTCACGTTCATCAAACTCGAAAAAGTCTCACTGTGAGGATTGTCATGGTTGTCGATTTTATCAGGATCGATTTGGTCCTGGTTTCATGGATGCCTTCGGTCCATGTTCATGTGATTGCCATAAATGGGCTTATTCTTAAATTGATTCTTTCATATACAAAGCTGTTATTTTGTATAGTCCGTGATATTTTTCTTTTTCAATAAAACATTTTAGTCTTGATTTATAAGAAAAAACAGATAAAAGTCTTATGATAAAATTGTTTTCGTTTCGATTTTTACATCGGCAACAGTTTTCTGCTGAATTTGATCTCGATCAAATCGAAATCCTGGTACTATCCATTTGTTACATGAACATTTCAATCCATTTAACGCAAATTTGCCTATAACTATCGAACATGATGGACATTTAATCGGACCCGAGTGTAGATTATCGGGTGTATCGATTTGTGACATTAACCATTCAAGTTGATTGGTAAACAAGTCTTTCTCACTCTCACAATCGTCATTTGAAGAAGTTACATTCGGTTGATCGATTGCGTATTTCTTAAACCAATCATGTTGACCAGCACCTTGTTTATGTCGAGATATATCAGCATTTGTGAATAAATCTGCTTGACATTGTTTACAAAAGTAGTTTTCAGTTCGTTGACATGTTGCATGACCGTATGGTAACGTAAAAGCTTGTCGAAATTCTCGTCGAAGATTGTTTTTACTTTCGATACCGTGCATATCTGTATTATGATCAATATATTTCGATAGGGTACATTCAAATTGAAATTCTTTGTATAAATCATGATTTTGATCAAATCGATGGTTCATTTGTTCGAATAGATATAACTGAGCTGCAAAACTAAGATTTGGTTGGACGATAGGACGTGCGGATCGAAGACGTTTCAATGCATCACTAGCCGATAATTTATATCGACGCATTAACCACATACAAGCGATAGTTGCACTCCGAGAAACACCTAAGATATATCACATAGAAATTCTGTTTCTAGTCAATGATGAATTCTTCGATTTACCAGCATGACAATGAATGAGAACATTATTGTTCGGATTAACAGCTAACGCTTTGTCAATAAAATCGTAGCAAGAATTGAATTCAATTAAAAGATCTGTTGTTTCGATATCATCAACTAGTACATGTTTACGTATAAAACGATCATTGACATCGAGTTCAAGTTCGAAATCGATAATAGTTAGAATATGTGTGATTTGAAGTGCGTCGAGAGCTAATTGATTTTCTGCAGAAGCGAGACTTCCGAGCCATACACGTTCGTCGATGAGATCTGCACTAAACGTCATCTATATTCAAACGAAAACAAATAATGAATCAATGTTATTACATTTTCTTCTCGCAATTCGTCAAACATTACAGGTTTTTTGTACTTTTCTTTTTATTTTTAAAGTAAAAAAATGAAGCGAATGCAAAAAGAAATTTTTTATTTGTTTTTTCTGATTTTAATGGAAGAAGGAAAAATGAAAGATTAATTGAAAATGTCAATGTCAAGTTGCCATTCATTTTTGCCTTCAGCAGCTCGTTTCCATATAACTTGATAGTTACCACGATCCAATGAATGTTGATATGAACTCGTTTCGATTAAACGATCAGGTCCAGCTTCTACGACAGTTCCTGTAGTTAAACGAAGATTATCAACACCGGCTGTTCGAGCACCTTGCCAGAATTGTTTGATTTGTTCACGACCTTCGTATCGATTCTTGTCCGGAGGTAAGAGTGTACCTTGAGCTGAGTATAAACCAACTAATTCATCGAGTTTATCGCTATTGAACAATTGTTCGAATTGACGATTTGCTGCATCGATTGTGTCGAATGATGACGACATGACCGTAGTTTGAATAATAAGAGTAAAAACTAACTAAAATATTCAAGTTTATATAAAGTTAAACGAGGTAACTTATCTTTCGTCATGATAAAGAAATATAGGAGAAAAACATGTTTATTTGAGGGTGTTTTTATTCGTCATATTATGACATTTTAGTAATATTATTAATCAAGTAATTACAATAAATGAAGCATGACATTTCATGACATCAATTTACAAATGACAAAAAGTTTATTATCATAAAAAATAAAAAAAATTTTCGAATTAGATGAGTAAAGTTGATCAGTTGAGAAGTTTTATGTACATAGAAAGAGAAAAAAAAGTGAAATCAGATTATATATTCTTTCGTTTTGAGAAATTCGGAAATAAAATTATCTTCAAATCTAAAATGAGAATTAATATTCGATTTTGTATTTGCGGTTTTTCGGTTTACGACTAAATTTATTCAATAATTAATTTGATTTGCATCAGAATTGGCAGCTGTCGGTGTCTGGACTTGTTGTTGTTCGTCTTCATCAGCAGATGAAATCATTTCTGGACTTGATATCGTATTGATTTCATTGGTAAATTCAGTTGACAGTAGTTGACGAGCTAATTCATATTGATCATCATCGGTATTGGTCGTTGTTGTGGAATGACTCGAACGACGAGATGATTCCGATGGCTTTTGAGAGTTATCTTCATGAGTTATTGTTTTTATTGAATCGTGCAGAGACATTTGCCTAGAAAATTATTTTAATTTATTTGAACATACGAAATGATTTAGTTTAGATACATACGGATCGTTTGTTGGTGTTGAGGGTGAATTGGCTTTTTGTTCATCGGAATCGAATTGACTTTTCATTGGTGATGTTGATAAAGAGGATGGGAGTCTTTTACGTTTGAATTCTGCTTCATCTCGAGCAGTTCGTCTAGAAAGAAAATGTGTTTTTGTTTGTTCAAGAATAAAATGGCAATTGTTTACAGTTCAATTTGAAGTTCAAGAATTATATTTTCCATTTGCACAATTTCACTTTCTCGTTCGCCTTTTAATGTTTCATATCGAGCTTTTAATTGTTGAAGTTCACGATCACGATGTCGAAGAAGTTCTTCGAAATATTTCTACGAAAGTGAAGATTCGAAAGGAGACATTTTCTTTTTTCGTAATTACTCGTTGTTCAACTTCGAGTTTATATTTTTCCAATGAAACTGTTTCAGGTACAGATGAATTCATCGGTTTCAATTCGTTTTCTTCAGATAATTTTCCAGTTAATTCTTTATTTTCATCATTTTGATTCGAATTTGTCGATATTGATTTTAAACTATTGATTAAAAATTTACGAAAATCTATTTCTGTTTTAATATTTTTCATCTACTGTTTTGATTTGTAGCCAAGAAAAGGTGTTAAATCGATCACATCGATCTCAGAATCATTGAGTAATATCGGTGCTATAATTGGACCATCATGTTTGAAGCAAAAGCTTTTCAAGAAATTCGATTTTAAGACAATAAAACGAATAAATAAATCAATTGAAATACCTGAAATCAAGAGCATTCAATCCAGCTAATTGATCACTTAGAATATACGCTTGCGAAGATAAAATAATCGAATCTTCATGATAAAATTTTCTTCAAAAAAGAAAAAGAAAACGATGCGTTAGTTTTAGCCAAAAACATAGTTTTAATATACCTGACTAAATGACAATCGGAAATGACAAGTTTTAAAAGTTCAGAAAGTTTCTTTTCCATCAAAGCTAATTTAATCCAAGCACGTCCCTAAATAACAAAGTCCATAGGCATACTAAACGTTTTAATGAATAAAACTACTTTTTCTTTTAAGTCACGTGTCTTTGACACTTCTTCGACTCGTTCAATAACTAAAAATACCAACAACAGCAGTAAATCAATCGAAATCTTCGTTGCTTCTTAATTTTTACTAGTCTGTCGACACGAGCCAATACATGCTGGTCGAATAAAATCCCAAAAGAATCGTCGATCGGACAGCCAAGTAGCTACGAAAACAGAGCGAATAATTTATGTTTCTTTTCTTTTACTTCATCAATTTCGAACCTCGCATACGAAACGAAAGGACACGTTCAAGTGTAAGAATAAAATTGGTAACATCACTATTTCGATCATCAAATACAGGTGCTGCAGTAGGTGAAGATGATTGATCAATCAACGTATTCAATGTTAGTCTAAGATGAATAACTAGTCTCTCATCACCGTCGATTTTTTTTTTTGGATTAACACTCTCAACTTACTTGATTAAACAAAGTAAATTGACTTTTTCACGTTCAGTGTTAATACTTTCACTGTAAGTCAAAGCTGCCATTCTTTTAAAGATATATGTATCTAGATGGGTTCGTTTTTTATTAGAATAAAATACAAAATTGATTCGTTCATTCAAAGACAAAAAACAAGACGAAAGAAACTTTCTGAAGATTGATGGTAAAATTGATTTTTATCTAAAAAAAACCGAAATAAAGCAATGTTTTTTCTTTGAAATAAACATGAAGGAACCTATTGCATCCTTCAGCTCGGTCTCATCGCGTTGTCCACTTTCGTCTGTTTCTCTCAATATAATTCTTTCTTTTCTACGTTGTTTTTTTTCTTCTTCTTCATCATCATCTGTTTTCAATTTGTCAATTCAAATCGTTCGACAAAAAAAAAAGGAAATTTTTTCACAAAACAAAAAAACGAAACAAATAAATCCATATGTACATATATGAGATACCGACGAATAGGACTAAATCTTTTTTTTGTTGTGGTCTAACGCACAAACTCTCTCTAACGATAGTAATTATTATTATTATTATTATAACCTCCTCCACCTCTACGTTGATAATTATAATTTCCGTTTCGTTGTTTCCCATTTTGATAATCTTGTTCATTATTTCTATTATATGGATGATATGAATGTTGCTTTCGACGTTCATATCGATGAGGCGGAGGCATTCGATCATCATGTGAATAATACGATGATGACGATGGTGGAGGAGCATTATTATAATCATTATTAGAAAAAAGTGGAACTGGTAACGGCTGTTGCTGTTGTTGTTG
>Ga0209915_1001333_pt1 | contig 36445 bp, 30 predicted proteins | sample ThiBiot_750_plan_FD_183952 | JGI IMG/M metagenome (GOLD analysis project Ga0209915, IMG submission 183952) | Wastewater bioreactor microbial communities from Cape Town, South Africa - Thiocy_cont_750_plan (SPAdes) | ecosystem: Engineered > Bioreactor > Thiocyanate-remediating > Anaerobic-Aerobic... | reverse complement strand
ACCAAGATCAAAAGCACCACGAGTATTTTCTGAGTCTAATAAATAAAATGTTCGATTATAAATGAAATCTGCATGAGATGAACAATGTTCGTGTAATGCAATCGACAACACTTGTTTTATATCTTGAAGTTGTTCGATGTCAATATTGGATGTTCTCGGATCTTGAAAAATTTGTTGCATATTTTGAATGAGTGAAAGATCCACTGGTGCTCCAACACGTTGAACTATAATTGTATGTGGCACAACTCTCTTATTTCGATTGGGTCCTCTGATTGTTTCAGTTACTTCCTGAAACAGTTTATTGGTGATATTTGATGAATTAGAAAGGAAGGAAATTTTCTTACATTTTCGTATTGCTCGGGAAAAGGGATGTCAAAGGAAAGAATTCTTGATTGATTGTCGAAGACAATTTTGTTCTTGTCGAACTGACGATTTCTGTTACAGAACATCTGTAACCAAGCATTGTATAGTGCACTAGAATATGTCGAAGATATTGAGTAAAGGGAAAATAATATTGGAGAAAGTGAGATACCGTCTTCGATCCCGATGAATTTCATGTTCGTTTCTATCTTTGATTTGAATTTGATATTTATAAACAAGTCCTCGGTGTGGAAATTTGAAGATTTGGAAATAAGTGGCAAGAAGAGTGACTACTTTGCCGACCGTTCCAAGTTCGTCAGGTTTATGGGGTCGTTCATTGGTAAAAAACTGTTGATGTGTTAGATTCGAAACGATCCAGTAAGGATCATGTGGTATCACATTTTTTTTTGGTAGAGCACGACCTCGTCCAACAGATTTGGGTGTAGTAGCTGTTGACTGGGTCGTGCTAACACCTGACTCAAAATGTGTATCTGTTTGAGTCTCAGATGTTGGTGAAGGCTGAACAGAAATATCACTGGTAGGTGAGATTGATGGAGCTGGTGGGCCTGTTGCAGCGGATGCAGGTCGTGCACGTCCACGGCCTTTCGGTGGTTGTGATGTTGCCATACTTGTGATAAGAAAAACTTAGTTTTGATAGTGGAAAAAAAATATGCATTATTATACGTTGTAGTTTTTCACACTGGGAATTTTTTTTGGCATGTTTTTGTTCTGTTTCATTTTATCGAATCTCATAGGTTACTCTATTAACAAAAGCAGCGCTGCGTTCTTGAATCATCGTTTGAAAGAGGTCGTTAAATCTCATAAATTTCCACAATGGAATAGTTGAGTTATGGTCTTTTTTTTATTGAAGCTTTTATATAGTATCACAACGCCCAACAAAACACTACGTGTGCATGTATAAGGACAAAAATTTTTTTTGTGGTATGTGAAAACAGTTAGAAAACAAAATAAGTAGAAATGAATAGACAAAAGTAATCAGATCAAGAGTAAACGGAAAAAAGAAAAACAAGGAGAAAAGTGAACTGTTCTTTAATGTTGATTATCCTGATTTGTTCATTGTAACAGTGAATTGAAAGCAGCACTCATTGATGGTATCACATTTTTTCGGCAATCTCCAATTTTAGCCTGATGAAGTGAAAGAACGCATATGCCGTAGAAATGAACACATGCAGCAGCCACGACAAAAACATGAAATATCTGATGACTTTGAAACCAGATATCAAAATAACCTGGTGCCAATCGTTCTGGAATACGAGCTGAAATCGAAAAGATTAGTTTGAGATCAAATACAAAAGTATTTTTCGTTCGAATTTACCAGCATATAAAAGTGCACCGGTGATATAAAGTACTGCCATGACGACTAACCATTGAGCAGCGCCAGCTAAAAAGCAACAAAAAAAGATTAAAATATTGAGTTCGATTGAATTTACTTGTAAAAGCATATTTAAAACCAAATAATAAGACATAGTGGCATGTTGGAACGAAGCCAAATAATCCAAAAGCAATAAAAAGAACTAGATGACAATGAGAACTAGTTTCATTTTCAATGATATCGAAAGTCAACATACGTGCTCGATATGTTCGATATGCTGGCAAAGAAAATTTATCCCACATTGAAACAACAATACAGCCTGAACCTAACAAAATTGTTATTAGTAAATAAGCGATCTTCGTTCCAAATTCACAATAAAATCCATAATAAATCCACGGAATAAACGATGCAATAATCAGTATTGCTATTCCACAATAATCGAGTCTAGAACGAATTCGAATATTTGCAGTTTTATTATTTGCTTTGTTTACTTGCTGAAAAAACTCGAAATTTTTGGCGAATGACAGTACAATGTGTGATAGAGTGTTGAGAATAGTAAACAGACGATGGCTCCGAGAAAAAATGCACCAAATGTAATTTTCTTTTCCAAATGAACTTCATCCGACGGTCGTGAAGTGAAATAAATAGCTATGATTATGAAAACCAATGTGCCGATTAAATGCGTCCAGATATTCACTGTTTCAGTGTGAAGTCGAAAAATCGATGCGAAACATTCTTTGAAACTTGGCATCGGTGGACGATGACCCGAAAGAAGGAATTCATTGTCGACTAACCAACTTGGAAGATGACTATGATCGACAACGTATTGTACGACACGTTTGCCGACTTCTTTGGCCTGTTCGACGCATTTTGTTGGAACTTCAAGAACATCATCGATTAAATTATTATCGTCATCATCATCATCAGGTTTTGATGGTCGACCGATAGTTCGTCGTCGAACATCTTCTTCATTCGAATCACCACTCATCTTTCTATCTTTTTTTTCAATAAACTTTGATTGTCTGAAACGAAAAAAACATCGGTGAAAATCAGTGGGGCAGAGATAATTCAATCTCAAAGTGGAATGGTTAAGTTTCAATCATTTATAGACGCAAACAAAAGAAAACTTATGTACAACAAAGTAGTACAAGCAAAGTGATTCATATTCAGCTAATCACCGATGTGAAAGCGACACTATTCGCATTGAGAAAATTTCGACAATCGCCGAAGAAATTCTTTTGATTTGTTGAGAGAACACAAATGCCGTAGTAATGAACGCAAGCTGCAACAACAACGAACACGTGAAATAACTGATGACTTTGAAACCAAATGTCGAAAACACCCGGTGCTAATCGTTCCGGAATTCGAGCTAAACGAAAAAGTCTTTTGAAAAAAATCAAATCAAATTGCTTATGAATTTTACCAGCATAGAGACAAGCACCGAACGCGTAGAGTGCACCGACGATAAGTAGATAATGTGTGGCACCAGCTGAAAAAGAAATTCAATTAAAAAATGATGAATATCTTCAATCAAATAAATTCTACTAGTGAATGCGTGCTCGACACCAAATCGTAGGATATAATGACAAGTGGGAATAAAACCAAAGACACCAAATGTTATAAAAAGTACTTGAAAAGAAACAAACGAGATTCTAATTAGAAACATATTTCAATGGATAGACATACAAGCTCGATAGACTCGATATTCTGATGATGAGAATCTATCCCACATTGATATAACCATACATGCGATTCCCAGGAGACCGATTAATGTTAAATAAGCAACTTTCGTACCGAATTCACAGTAAAATTGATAGTAAAGCAAAGGTATAATTGATCCGATGATGAGAATTGCAATTCCACAATAATCTAATCTGCAAAAAGAAATCGTTGTTTTATTTTACGAAAAGAAAAACAGTAAAACGAAATATTTACTTGCTGAAAAATTTCGAAATCTCCGGCGAATGACAGTACAACGTGTGATAGAGTGTCGAGCACATTAAACAAATAATAGCTGCGAGAAAGAACGCTCCAAAAATCAATTTCTGTTCGATATGCACTTCATCCGAAGGTCGACTTGTAAAATAAATCGCCATGATAATGAAGAAAAGCGTACCGATTAAATGCGTCCAAATATTCACTGTTTCAGTGTGAAGTCGAAAGATCGATGCGAAACATTCTTTGAAACTTGGCATCGGCGGACGATGACCCGAAAGAAGGAACTCATTGTCGACTAACCAACTTGGAAGATGACTGTGATCGACAACGTATTGGACGACACGTTTGCCAACTTCTTTGGCCTGTTCGACGCATTTTGTTGGAACTTCGAAAACTGTTTCGATGAAATCATCGGTATGATCACGTAAATCACCGTACGATAAACGTGTAAATCGTTGATAAAAATTCGTATTCGATTCGATATTAAACGATGGTTCACTCTAAATCATAGAATTGAATTATTTATTCAAGAAAAATAAACAGCAATGTTATTTTTGTTTTGTTAAGTTTAAACGAGATAAAAAGCAAAAAAACCAAAAACCTTAATTACTTATTTCGAATTATTCTATAAAAAGTTTCGAAGATCGACTATCTTAACCAAAGAAGAAGAAAATCGGCTTACCCGTGGTCGAGCTAACGATCGTTTTCGAATTATTTGCCCGTCTCGATCCGTAAACGGAATCGTATCCGTTAACAAATGTTCATTCATGTTCAATTGAAAAATCTGAAAAATAATAAATATATTTTCTTTCTTTGCTCGATATCTGGTTTTTCGTATGAATAAGCAGAAATAATCACACATTTAAAAAAAACAAATTATATCAACAGAACAGAAAAATAATAATAATAATCAATAGAAACAAGAAACGAGTACGCATTGTTCGAAAGATTGGAAGCACACATGTATAAAAAAAAGGAGATGAACCGTCAATCATCGAAATTTGAGTACTAAATTATGAAAATAATCGGACAACTCCGGTAGAATAGCGCCAATACTTGAATCGATTAAGGTTTTCAAATAATTTTCAGCTTTAACCTCGTCGAGATCGAGACAGAACTTTTCGAGTAACTAAACAAAAGTACAATTTCAATTCAACGATTGCTTTTTGTTTTTTCTTTCTTCAGATCAAACCTTTTTCACGGCTTTATCACGTTCCAAGGCAATATCAGGAATATTGGCATCGAGCATCATTGAAAGCAGATTAGCAAATACATTGGCATGTCTATAACAATCGAATTTAAGCAAAAAAAACAGCGCTTCATTTTATCGATTTACTTTCGAAGCACAAGAAATGATCGAAAACAATATCGTAGGAAATCGTGGAAACGTTGTCCACTTTTTAACATGTCGAACATATCCTTCGATACTCTCATGGCTGATGGCAATGGTTTCGGATCGCGACCGAGAATATAACCGAAATCAATATGAAACAATTGGCCCGTATCACGAATTAACAAATTATCTGGATGTCGATCGCCAATGCCCAATAGATACGTTATTACACAATATCCAGCTAAATATCAATCAATCGAACTTTTCAAAAAAAACAGAACTCATCAATTGACATACCACAACTTTTAACGTAGGCATTCATGACATCTTCTGCTATGCCAATATCGTTTTCTTTCGGACTAGTTGATTTATTTTGTAGATATTGTTTCAAACTTCCATCTGTGTTACGAACTGCGCCTAATGTTTGATTCTCAATGTATTCGACGAAGCCTAGAGATATTTTTGATTTCGTTGATCGAAAAAAACAAATCAAATCAACGCATTTACCGTGACGTAAACCTGTGGATAGCACTTTGTATGGTGTTAATTTCAAATCCATATATTCTTTTCGTAGAATCTAAAACGAATCGATGAATGTCGAATAAACAAACAAACAATTCGATTTACTCGATCCATGAGTGTTATGATTTGTAGAATTAATTGATCTTGCCGAAGATCATCGCCATTTTTGAATATAATTGGATATTCAGTGTTTTTAGTTGTTTTAAAAACTAGCATAAATGGTGCTTTAGCACTCTGAAAAAAGCAACAACAAACATGAACTTGTAATTTGATCGTCGTTTTTTTTTATTCTTCTACTTTAAATATTCGAAGTCTATCCGGATTGATTCCGCACACTTCAATGTTCGGATCTAATGGCAATGTAATCGGATCAAATTTCAGAAAGTTAAATTTCACCGGTGATTCATCACCAGCTAATAGAAAAGCTTTCATTTTTTCTTCCTAGAAAATGACAATGATTGATGATTTCAATATTCGTTTTCATTTCAACTAACTTTCGCTCTCGTATCACCAGATTCTCGATGTATGAGAGTCGTTAATTCCACAAGTTTATCGACGAAACGTTTCTGTTTTTCAATAGCTGTACGAATTTGTCTTGTTTGATCATTTTTCTAAATGTCAATCAATTGTCTTTTGCATATTTGAATTCATTCGAATTTTACTTCTTTCAATGTTCGACTGAGTTTTTCAACGAAAGTTGCATACATTTTATTCGTACTCGTATCTTTAATCGATAAATTATTTTCAATTTCTACACATGCATACCAGAATAAATAACTAGCTATCGTATAGTTTTCACAAGCACGTTGAATTAAATATGTTGAAAGATTGATCTAAATGAAAATTGAAATTTTTAAGAACGAAAACAGCGTTCGATTGGAATTTATTACATCAGGAGATGGTGTCGATGGTTTGCTTGTTTCATTTTGTTCGATAATAGAAGCCGTTGCTTCGTAATCAGACAGATTATGTGCATCACTTGCAAATGATTCGATTTGTTCGATGGAATTTGAATCATAGATTTCATAACGAAGTGCTTGAACTAATTGCAACAGATAGAGAAGTAGATCGTCGTCGGACGTTTGCTGAAGTCTCGAAACGGCATAGGCTCGAACTTTCGGATGTACATGGGCGGGTCCGAGCAGTTCCAACGCATCTTCAGTATTGACTGTGACCCATTGTGCGAGTAAATCAAGTGCTTGTTTAACTTCGTCTTCTTTTTCCCAATGAATACATTGAAGAAATTTGGCCAGAGCTTTCTCACGTTTCGATAGATAGTAACGATATTTCCAAATGAAATCTTGTTCAGCGGTCGAAAGTGAATTGCCCGGTGGATAGGCGAGTATTTGACTGAGTTTCGTTAGTTCTTCACTGCTCGGTCGAAGGTCTTTATCGAGAGTTTTACGTGTACTACGAGATAACTGCAAATGCTTACTTTCAACAATGTTTTCCTACGAGAGAAAATGTTTTGTGAATAATTCAATATAAAAATTTGTATTTTGTTTTTACAAGTTCAAGTTCAGGATCGTAAACAACTGGATCAGTAATTCCAATAGGATAATTCAAAACATCTTCACAATTCTAAAAATCTTTCTCGTAGAAACAAAAAAACCAAACTATTCAATGATTCGTTGTTCATACCGGTTCGAAATATAAAACAATACATTCATTATTTTCAATCATAATTTGTGCAAATTCAATAATTAACAACATTGGTTTCGAATTCGAACGTTCGTTAGTAAGACAAGTTCGTGCTTTAGCTAATGTCAATTGATCGAGCCAATCTTGGCTGATTGTATGACCATCGCATTGAGTTCGAATTAATTTTGCTATTCGACTTAGCTCATCGAGCATTGGATACGCGCTATCATCGTTCCAAGTGATGTTCAATGGTTTAGTGGTGATTTGTTTGCAATTATATTGAAGACTAGCTGTTGAAATAACCGGTAGAGTTGTTGCAGAAGAAGAAGAAGAAGAAGAAGAAGGAGGAGGAGGAGGAGGAGGAGAGGGTAGGGACGGATTTTGATTATTGAGAATTTGATCATTTGGTTTGATTGATTCGATTTCTCCGGGTGTCGAAGAATCATATTTAACATCAGGAGGAACATTAGGCCAGATTTTTAGATGATAAATTCCTTTTCGAAATGTCCTACAACAAATTCACGTTCAATCTACCCGAGAGAAATATTCAGTATTTCTTACCCTTCCATATCAAATAATGCCACTGTTGTACTACCAATAATTCGAACATTAGTCGGCGAAATAATCTCATGAATCGACAATGCAAGAATAGCATATCGAGGCAAATCACAATATCTCAATGGTAGTGTAATCCATTCATTCCAGCTAGAGAGAAGAAAACAATCGATTGACTAGATGTCGAAAACAAGAAGAAAGTCAAAACGTACTTCCATTTGTCTGAGAATGATTTGAATGATGTTTGAACCGGCAGACAAAGTGCTTGTCCATCGGAAAATATTTGACAAAGAACGTATGGTTCTGAACGTTTGACATCGTTTAGATTTCGAACAAACGATGAATTATTTGAATAGAATATGTCATTGATTGATGTTTGTTGCTGTTGTTGTTGTCGATCACCATCAACAGATGTACTGATTCGAAAGAAGAAAGAAAAAACATGAAATCAAGAAGTCATTCTCTTTGAAATGTGTTTGTTTACATTTTTATTTGTATACGATCTTGAAGTTCATGGCTAAATGTAAAATGAAATCGTTCCGATGTCGTCGTCATTGCGTCTGACTAGATCATCAAGAATCTCGAAAAGAAAAACGGAAAAAAACATACGAAATATATTTCATTTACACATCGAAAGTTAAAAAAAGAAAGAAAAAACAACTAAACAGATAGCACAGCACATGACTATTGTCGCGAAAGATTTACAATTGGTAACAAAGAATCTCATTGGCTAATCGACTAAAGCCAATCGAATAACTCAATTTTGTGAGTCAAATAAAAAAAAAGGGCATGTTATTATTAGTAGTTTATGGCATATCGTCGTGACGATATGTTTATGAATTTGTGTTATTTAAAAAACAGGAATTCTTTGGGAATGCCGCTGCATTACGAGATTTTAATTTAGTTTTGTTTTTCTAGGGTAAGATAACGAATAAAAGCTAAAGTGCTTATGTCATTGTTGTTTTCTCGTCGAGTCTTTTCAACGATTCTTGGCAAGGTAAATGTTTTCACGTATCTTCTAGATGTCATTACTTAATATTTTATCGAAAATTCTCGTTATTTTCGTGTTTATTTCTACGAATTTTGATTTCATTCAAACGCGACGTGTAAGTGACTAACGAAAAAAAAATGTCTTTTTGTCAATGCCAAAAAACTCATATCATTTATCGGGCGCCGTTTATTCTCATTTCTACACTAATTGCCATCTGTTTTTTAATATACATTCTTTACGATCATTTTCATCGGGTTATTTATCGAATTTATTTGTTAAATTAATCTTTTTCTTTGTTTATTTTCATTCAGGTTAAACACTCGGGACTTAATCTTGACAAAAAGAATTTTCAATGTTTCTCAACAGCTGTCGATGATTTTCGAGAGAATCTTCTTCGGCCATTGCTCATCGAACGTGTCTCAGGTACAATCGGCAATACTCAAGCACGTCAACATATTCTCTCGAAACTACATTCGACCAATCTTTGGGATGTCGAACTCGATACATTCGATTCGATGACACCCGTAAGTCGAAATATAAAATCAATCGATTGGCTCTATGCTCTGTTATTCGTTCGTAGGACGGACAAGTCGAGTTTACGAACATTGTCGCCACACTTGATCCGACGGCAACGCGACGACTTGTTCTCGCGTGTCATTACGATTCGAAAAAACTGCCGAATTTCGTCGGAGCAACTGATAGTGCAGTGCCATGCGCGATGTTACTTGATATTGCGATTAATCTTCAAGAGAAATTACGAGAATTAAAATTAAGAGTATGATGAAAAGGGGATTTGCTGAATTAGAAATCGTTTTGTTTCGATGATATTTAGAAAGGAAATCCGACTTTGCAATTGATTTTTTTCGATGGCGAAGAAGCAGTACGAGATTGGACTGCAACGGATTCGATTTATGGCTCAAGGTAAACGAGAATTTTCAATGTCAAGAAAGCAAAACGAAGGATTTTAGACATCTAGCAACTAAAATGCGACATCGTAATGTTCCTGGACAAGCAAATTTGAATGAAATCGATGCAATGGTAAAAGAAATTCAATCTTTCGCAAAAGAAATTATTCGATTTTGAATTAGGATATTTTTGTTTTACTCGATCTAATCGGTCATCGTGATATCAAATTTAGCAATTTCTTTGATCGAACCACCGGTCGAACATACAACCGTTTACGTGATATCGGTTCGTTTGCAATTCTCTCGTTCTCTCAAAAGCTCAACTTTCGTTTTCTATAGAAACCGAACTTGTACGTTCGTATAAACTAAATAGCAATCAAGATACTTTCAAACAAACAACATTCACATCATCTCTACCATACGGTCATATCGAAGATGATCATATTCCATTTTTAAATTATGGTATTTAGATAGTTTTTTTTTCCAAATCATTGATCTATTGACTTCTGTTGTTTATTAGATGTGCCGATACTTCACTTGATATCCGTACCATTTCCTCCGACATGGCATACAATCAATGACAATGAAGCTAATCTCGATTTTCCAACCATAAATCATATTCGAAATGTAATGAAAATCTTTGTTATTGAGTATCTTCATTTGAAACAACAAGTTTGTTAAAATCAAAATAACATAAACACTCGTTTGTTTTCTCACGCTGGAGTATCGGATCATTCCGTGAACTGCTTATTTTTTTTATTTATTCAAATAAATTGACTCAAATCACGATGTTTTTCTTCAACATATAAGGATCACACGGGATGTTTTGCGCTGATTGAACGATTATACCTTCACTTTCAAGCCAATTCTAATCAAACGGATAGAAAATAAGGAAAAAACAACAAAAATACTTTCGGATTTTACTCGAGTAAATTGATCACAATCGCAAATATAATAGATTGTTCCGTAGATATTTAGTTTTTCTCCGAGATTCAAATCTCGCCAATTGTAGGCTTCGTTTTGATTAGTTTTGCAAATACGATGACGATAAACACGCGTGCCCTTTTCTCAAGCAACAACAAAAACCTAGATCTTTCATCGATAATCACTGGTTTATTTCTACTTGATTTAATGCACTATTTGCATACGGTATTTCATAGATTGACATCGTATCATTTTCAAGATAATAATAAATGATTACACGTCGAATGCGATACGATTCGAGCGGACTTTCATAGACAATTTCTTTGAAATAACCGTAGAAACGAAGAATTTTCTTATCGAATAAAACTGAACGCGGAACGAACGTTCGAGATTTATCGATGCGTACTTTCCCGTAGATTAATTCCGGTTGAAAGTTATTTAACAAATAACGTTCTTTATCCGTTAGATAGACATGAGATTGATGAGAAGGCGTCGTAACAATTCGATGGCCGTTTTTGTACGATAGACTACGTGGAACAAGAAAATTTGTTTGCTGGAAAAAACAAAGGCAAATCGAGTTTCGAACTATGTTTGAATCTTACAGTGATATCAGTGAAACGATAGCCAGGTAAACATGGCAAATCATTCATTTTTATTCAAATGAAAACGCGCGTGATTAGATTTTAATGAAATAAAAATGTGAACGAGAAGAAGAAGAAAAAAATTTACATACGTATGATATCGAACGAGACAAAAAAGGGAAGACGGGCCTGACCGGGGATCGAACCCGGAACCTCTCGCACCCAAAGCGAGAATCATACCACTAGACCATCAGGCCACATTCATGTTAATTATGAAACCGACTGATAAGTCAATTCAACACTGTTATCTTTTGTCATAACTCGTGATAGCGTTAATCAGTTTCGCCTACATATTCGTATTGTACCCAATTTAAACGACGAAGAAGAAAACAAATCGTATCACATGAATTGTTATTGCGCACATCATATGAATAAACAAATATCCTTTGCCATATTTTTCGTACTTTTTCGAACAAACAGCAAAGTCCGCCCCGTTTGATCTATCTATTTTTAAATATATTGACGTCACGGTTCTATAATGGTCAATATTGATTCAAACTTCACATACATCATAATTGTTTTTTCTTCTCAGCAAACAATATCTTATCTTAATATTCAATAAAAAGACCCATTCAAGTAGGATTGATATTCACACAAGTGACTAAGCAAACGAAAAGTGATCGGTCATAGAATTTTTATTTACACCATTTATACTTGTTCTCCTAATAAATAATAATAAGGTGTACTTTTTTTTTATTCCTATTAATTAAATATCATCAATCGACATATTCGTAATTTTTTTTTCTGAACGTTGACAACAGATGTATCAAGACAGACACAATATAATATATATATGTAGCAAAAAGAAAAGTGGTTCGAATAAACAAACATAGATACATAACACACATAGACGCTCTCTTTCTCGCTTGAATGAAAAACATACACTGTACAAAATGAAAAGAAAAGAAAAGATGAGTGAATACATAGAAAACGAATATTTCCACTTGATAAATTCCGTAAATCTCTTTTCTCACTCATCGCTCGCTCGTTCGCACGTATCTGCATTAGTTTTTGATCGTCATATAAAGAGGAAAAAGAAAAAAAAAGAGAAAATGAACGCTAGACACAAATATGAAAGAAATATACATGTTTTTTTTTAGAATAGAAGGAAAAAGAAAAGCTCCAAAAATAATATATATATAATATTTATAAATGAGGAAGTATTAATTTAAAGATAAAGTGTTTTTTTCTTGTTTTTCGCTACTATACAACACTAGATTAGAAAACAAAAAAAAAAGTGTGTGTGGTTTCGGGATTTGAAAAAGAGCATCAAACTAATCTAGCTTTGGTATTGATTATAATGAGAAAATGAAAATGAAAAAAGAAAAGAACTCATTTGACTTTGACAATATGTTGTTGATTACTAAATAAATCACGTTTATCATATAATTGTGCGTGTTGGTCCATGACGAATGAGTCAAGATTCGAATCATCAACATTTGTTTTGATACTTGTTGATGGCAACGAATAGAGCACCTTCCATTTACGTTTTTTATGTTTACCACCCGATGTGGACGTTGGAGGTTGAGACATGTTGGTTGGCTTATTATTGCTTTGTGCTAAAGGCCGTTTGGTCTGTGGTGAGACTTTTGGTGATGGAATTAACGGGATAGGAGTTAACTGTTTAGCATGTTCATTTTCAATAACAACAAAATCCGATTCATCATGATCGTCAATAACGATCCACGAATCGCTCATATGTTTTGGCATTGAATTAAATTGGACATTACCATTAGCAGCCATGGATTGGATATAAACGATGAGATGATAAACAAAAAAAACGTAAATTAGATAGAGAAAGAAAGAGAATATTGGCAAAGAGTAAAAATCTAGAACAATAGAAAAGAATAAAACATATGTTGTTTTCCCCCCATTTAACCCCCCCCCCCTGTCGATGATGTATCGAGATTTGCTTTGCCCTTTTTAGCGAACACATACAAGCGACAATAACAAAACAACAACAACAACTTGTTTTTGAGACAGACAGCTATTTCTTTTCCTTTTCAATATGCTGGAGAAAAAAAATATATATGTAAAAGCCTTCTTTTTCCTTAACAGCAATTCGAGACGAACATCAAGGTCGTGTACGTCTCGATTTTTTCTTTAAATAGAGAAGAAGAAAAAAAACAACAAACCTTCAGTTTAAATGACTATAGAAAATGAACGATAGCTAACGTCTAGTGTCCATGGTAATAAGACTATAAGAAAGATTTTCTCTCGAACAGTGAAAACGTCCGATTTGTGTACGTCCTCGGCGCATTTTTCTCTCGCTCTCTCTTGTTGTCTATTTGTCTTTTAGTCGATGTCGACGAGGAAAAAAAAGGAGTCGATGGTTGGATCCTATATTTTTCTTCGACACGTACATACACTTTGACAACTGCTGTGGCTGCTGTTGTGGGTGACGGAAAGAGAAAGAACGAGAGAGAGAGAGAAGAAAAAAGAAATGCAAGAGAAAAAGAAAAAAAAACGGGAAGACAAAATCGACGAAGCAGTCATGTGATCGTCGTTTATTCTGTGCGTCCATTGCTTACTATATATATATATATATGTGTGTATGCATGTAGATGTAGAAAAGGATCATGCGAATACACGCACTGTGTTCACGATAGTCCATGACATCATTGCGAGCGGACGGGAGAACAAACGCATACTGGCAGCGCATGTCTTGCCTGTGCGGTTACGATAAATAAGAAAAAAAAAGCAAATCGACAGAACAGAAAGAAGAGAAAAAAAAGAAGCAAACAAAACAAAACGAATGGATGAATGAATGAATCAATGAATAATCTTTATTTAACAATGGAAGAAAAAGAACGGCAAAGAAACAAAAAAAAAAGAGAGAGAGAGAGAAAAAGATTAGGAATAGGTCTCTACTGTTTCTCTTGCGAGTAGTATTCAATTGCATCTCGGACGCATTGTGGTCCAATATTGAACAGTGGATGTGTATGACGCTAAAGAACAAGACAAAGATTAGTGTAGATCGACTAATCTCCTTTTAGTTGAAGCTTTTTTTCTTCTTTCTCTACGTACGAGTTTGTTCGTTTCAATACCGCATACAATAGGCATTTGATCTTGACCACCATCTTGAAATAAACTAAGACCACTCAAACAATAGCATGTATGATATAGATCACTGCCACTAGAGTCGACAAATTTAACCTTTTGATTCGAATAAAATCAATTCATACCGTGAATTAGCTTTTGGTCGATCGGTGAAACCTCCTGATTGACTTGCTTGACAACATAACAAAACGTATTCCTGTGCAGCAACTAAACAATTTATAATCAAAATCGAAGGAAGAAGAAGAATTCTTTCTTTTTTTTTCTACCTGAATCAAATAATTGATCGTGATGATGAAGACTAACATCTGATAGAATACAAAAGAGAATTGTTGATTAATATTTGCTTATGTAGAATAAGCGATTACCATGATTATCTCGTGTTGATTTTTGTCTTTGAACAAATTGTATCAATGGAATGAGTGCACCAACCCAAAATGAATAGCAACCATCAACTAATTTATTTGTTCGACCTTGAAAACCGCCTTCGAATGTCATTTGTCGATTGACGGTCCATCTCTATTATTGACACATTAGACAACAAAATTTATATTTTTTTTAGTTTTTTTACTAATAAACTTTCACGATCACAGATTGCTTCACGATTCAATAATAAAAGTGTTGCGTAACCACAGAATGAATAACCTCCGTGAGCTTCAGCTCCAGGACATGCACCGAATCCACCTTCATATGTTTGACATCTACACATATTTCTCTTTTATTTCGTTGAAAAACTTCTTTCATCGAATTTACTTTGCTACCCATTCAGCAGTATTTTCGAACAACATCGGCAGTTGTTCTAATTGACAGAGAGTTGCAATACTTGCTGCGCAGTATGTTGCACTTGATAGATTATCAAAGAATTTTGTTGACATATTTATGACGAATGATTTTCTTTTGTTAGTTTTGACTTACCGAATATCCGATTCGCCATCGACATGAAGACTGAAACTTCCTGTTTTGGGATCACGAATGGTTTGTAACCATTCGGCTAATTTTTTTCTAAAACAAACCATTGTTGTTGTTGTTGTTGTTATTGTTCAATCGTCAAGTGCCTACCGATCAATCACTTGATAAGCTTTTCGATTTTGTAATAGACAAAGTGCATTCACAGCTGCATAAGTCGGTGCTAAATGAGCAATTTGTCCAGGTCCACCTGTAAAACAAACGCATATTTTCACTATTTTATGCTCAACATTTCGTTATCCTACCACCGAATCCACCATCAGGATGTTGACATCGATTTAAAAAGTCGCAAATACTAAATAAAATTTTGTTATTTTAATTAATTAGAATTTCATTTCGAAATAGATACTCGTTGACATATTCATCGGATAATTGCTCGTCAAGAAGATAGAGAGCATGCGTAATCCAATAGACAAGCCAGGGTCGACTTGCATCAAGTGACTATTAAAAAAATTTAATTGAATTAGAAACAACAACAACAATAAGAACAAAAGAACTAACTTGATGACTTGTTGGAAGATGTCGAAGACTTTTCAATAGATAACTCACATGTTTATCTCGATTTAGAATTGGTCCTCTATATTCAGAGAAATAAACTTTCAAATGAATATAGAAATTCAAATAGTTCTACTCGATTCCGAGACATTTCTTTTGACTAAGAAATGATTGAAAAAGAAATTCAACCGATTTTTCACATTCAAATTGTTCTTGATTCGTCCACGTATCAGAACTTCGAGTTCGATAGGTTTTAGTAAAGAAATCTTTTTCTTCAATACGAAGTGACATATCTGAAAAGAAACCATTCAGTATACAACACAAAAAAACTATTATTTTAATCGTTCTTTGAACAGACGCGAAGACCTTTAATAACTTGTGATCGATTACCGATCATTTCTACCCATTTCTCAACATTCGAATACTTCGTTTCATTCAATTTCTCATGATAATATTTAAGAAAGAATTTCACCCAAGGAAATATTGCCATATCCGCAATTGTATAATCATTTCCACTGACAAATGCATTGGTTTTATTCAATTGTGTGTCTAAAACTTTCAATAAACGTTTCGATTCATCTAAATAACGTTTTTTTGCGTAATCAATTTGTTCTTTAGCTGCACGATGAAAATGATTCGCTTGTCCGAACATAGGTCCTACGCCTGACATTTGCCACATAAGCCATGCGATAGTTTCATACCGTTGATTTGTACCCATTGGTGCAAGAAATCGACCTGTTTTATCGGCTAGATAAATCAAAATTGCACCACTTTCGAAAATCGTTATTGGTTTATTATCATTTGTATTCGGTTGTCGATCGATAAGAACAGGAATTTTTGAATTTGGATTTAATTTTTTAAACCAATCCTCTAAGAAAAACAAATTTTCAACGAATAATCTAACGTTTTGTTTTTCCTTTTTACCGTATTGAATATTTTTACTAATATCAATCAAATGTGCATCGTATTCAAGGCCTAATTCTTCCAATGCAATGCCAATTTTTTGTCCGTTCGGTGTTGCTAAAGAGTAGAATTGAATAGGTTTTGTCGTTAGAAAACGACAATTTATTTTTCGAGACAATCGCTGAAATAAGAATGTGTACATATCGAAAAAAGAAAGAAAAAAATATATTTAAGTTTGATTTTTAGCGAAAATTAAACGTTCGAATTTGTCTTTTAATTGTTCGAAAGATGTTAATGGTGATTGACATTGAAAATTTCGACAAATATAGATATTAGTTTCATTGCTCGTACGAAATGATTGTAATTGTTGATTTATTTCGAAGAATTTCGATGAAATCTTATCGAATTGAAAGAGAATTACATTTGGTAGATAAGATGTTTGAAGATATTCGATGATTTGAGTTCGTTCTTGTATATTTGATGATTGAACAATGATTTCATTCATTCCATGTTTGTACATTTCGACACAACGAAGGAGAGTTGGCATTGTCATTGGCATTTTACTTAATTGATGTGAATAAGATTTGAATAGTAAACGAAGACGATTGTGAAGAGATGAATCATGAAAATAGTAGCCTAATCGAAGGAGATTAATAGCTGATATAGCATTGGGTGATGGTTCAGCACCATCATTATCTTAAATTATCGAAAACAAAATAATTCACCTTGTCGTTTGTAAATTCGATTCAATAATTTACAAACCTTCAGAAAGATGTAAGATGATCGATGAATCTTTTCCGTCTGTACTCAAATAACGATTCTTATTTTCTTCCCAGAAAAGTTCGTCCTGTTGCTTTTGCAATTCATATGCAAACATCAACAAATCATCATCAAAATTCGCTTCATATAAATCAATACAAGCTTGTATAACATAAGCATAATCGTCCAAGAATCCATTTATTTTTGAGTCGCTACTATATTGAATTTGTTGAGTTTGTTGATCGATATAACAAGCTCGTAATAATCGTTTGCTTGATTGATCAAATAAATACGTTCGAATGAAGTCAATAGCTTGTTTAGCTAGTTCGATATAATGTGTTTGTTGAAGTACACAAGCAGCTCGAGCTAAACCACTGATCATGAGACCATTCCATGAGGAAAGAAATTTTTCATCACGATGTGGGCGTGGTCGATTTGTATTTCGATAATTGAGAAGAATCTCACGAGACTTCGAAAGAATATCTTTGACTTCATTGGAATTCGACTGAGAATTACCATTAGTTATTAGAACATTTTGATTCTTTAATTCATCATGTGGATCCTTAAAAATCAAACGAAGTTAAAGCAAAAACAAATAAACTCAACTGACTTGCATCGGATCAACATTTCCATTCTGTTTGCAATGATAATAGTCGCAAAATATTTGCGCAGATTTTTCCGGCAAAAGTCGAATGATTTCATCATATGTCCAAACATAAAATGCTCCTACACATAAAAACACATGCTTATTTGCATAGACTTTTTGTTTTGGCTATAAATCAACCTTCTTTTTTCTTCGTATCGGTTTTTGTTGGCAAAGAATCGGCATCTTCAGCACAGTAAAAACCTCCATATTGAGGATGACGTAGATCCCGTTCAACATACGAAATTATGTCACGCAATGTTTGACCGATCAGCTCATCTTTTGTGATCTTCGGAAAAGAGAAAGAGAGAATATTTCTATGAAATAAATTATTTGATTTACAGCATAAGTATCTGCATAAGCAACAGCGAGTTGTGCTTGATCATAGAGCATTTTCTCGAAATGCGGCACATGCCAACGATCATCCGTTGAATAACGATGAAAACCTTTTCCTAATTGATCATTGATGCCTCCCAAGGCCATTTTTTTCAACGTCTGTTCAGTCATATCAACAGCTAACCCAGCCGAATCAACTTTGCCCGTCGATTGATAATTTAAACTTGCGTAAGTCAATAGAAATTGAAAATTTACTGGCTGAGGAAATTTCGGTTTTGTACCAAATCCTCCGTTATCATCATCGAAATCATTGGCAAAATAGGCAAAACACGTTTGTGCACTCGTATTAATCGGTAGATCGGGATTATTCTCGTGGCTCAACGAATGTTTGTTCAATGCTGTTGATAATTTCTCCATAGCATCTTTACTTCCATTGATAATATCCGATGATTTCGTTGACCAAGCTTCGTTTAATTGAAGTAGAATCTCTCGAAAACCCGGCTGACCATAACGATGTTCGCTCGTTGGAGGAAAATATGTTCCGGCAAAAAATGGTTTTAAATCCGGAGTCAACCATACAGATAATGGCCAACCACCACCGCCTTCAATCGCCTATTGAATTATCGAAATGATTTCTTTCTTTTTCGAAGAATAAAACAAAAACTCGCTTGTAAATAAGTCATATAAACTCGATCAACATCAGGACGTTCTTCACGATCGACTTTAATCGATACATAATGATCATTTAAAATCTTCGCAATTTCTTTATTTTCAAATGATTCGTGTTCCATCACATGACACCAATGGCACGTACTATAACCGACTAAAAACTCAAATTCAAAAACTATATTTGCAGATCAATAAATCGAATTCACTTGAGAGAAAGATTGGTTTATTCTCTTGACGAGCCTTGGCAAATGCCTCTTGACCCCATGCATACCTGAAATAGAAACTTCGATAAAAATATATCAACCTTAGAGTTTAACTACATACCAATCAACAGGATTATGAGCATGTTGTTGAAGATAGGAAGATTTTTCATTAGCTAATCGATTCATACAACGTGCTTGAGCCATATTAAGTATTTGACGAATTAATGTAAAACTGAAAAGTAAATGAACTTTAATTATTAATAGAGTTCATCATACTTTCGAGAATAACTCGTTTGAAACATGGTGCGAAATCTTCTTCGTTCTATTTTTTTTATATATCGAAATTTGTTTCCTTTCTTCTTTGATCTATGACTCGTGCAATGTAAAAACCAATAAGAAACTACATCAATGAACTAGAACTTCTCTCTGTCTACTAGAGTCCTCTGAAAATCACAAAACAAAGAAAAACAAATGAGAATTTATATTCGATGATGATCAAATTTCATCATCAAGATATTTTTATTTTAGCTTCTTTTTTCTAAATACAAAATCGACTATTTAGCATTCAGTTTTTTGCCCAATAATCAAGTACGGTTGCTTCAGCCAAATGTGGTTTTAATATGCCAACAAACTCCACATGATCTTTATGAGTCAAATAAGTATCTCGATCTTGTTCATTGGCAAACGAAAGTACGAAGCAATGTGTATAACCATGATCTAAATTTTCTTTGCTTACATTTGTACCCCATTCATAATCTTTAACTACGGACAGTTTCACTTTTGCTAACGTACGAAATTCATCTTCAAATAATGTTATATCTGTTGGTGTTGCACTTTCTTTGAATTTAAACAAAACAACATGACGTAAAACTTGTTGTCCCGAAGCCATGATATGCACTTTGTCCTATACTTTTACAATAAAGGTATAAATAAAAAGAATGCGTTGTTATATATATACGTATTTACTTTTATTCTCAACCAAACTCTGCTTATTATTGGTTAAGATAAACGAAAAATAGCGACAACTGTTTATTACATAGTTTGCATTTATTCTGCAGACATTTTATGTAATTTTTCTATGAAGAATCTATAAGCACGATGAGTTGTCAAGAAACGTGCTAAAGTATTCGTCTTAATATGAATGAGCTGCGAGCGTTAAATGTCAATATTTTAATATTCGAAAGAAAACGATAGACACTCAATCACGTTTATAAGCTAAACAATATTTTCGTTTTTTATCTACCAACTACAAATGATGATAAGGCAAAAAAGAAATGAGAGAGAGAGAGAGAGAATGTTTATGACATAACACTAGCACGTTTATTTTCTCCTGTTTTTTATTCTAAATCAAGCTGTTCGCCCTTTGAGTTGTTCTAATTGTCTTGTTGTGCTTCTACGTTTCTTTTATCTCACAAATGCAGCGCGAACCGAATTTTTATCTAACTGCACTTCTTTTGGTCATATTTGCCTTATCAACATGGCTAGATATCAATGGGGTTTGGGTTGAACTTCCCTTAATTGTCAGCCATGCCCCCGAAGGTTGGACCTTACCCTCGTATCTTACACTTGCTATTGCAATTAGTAATATTGGTCCATTGATAATTATTCTATTGAAAGTCATTTTCAAAGAACGTCTCGAAGAACGTATATTTATTTATATCGAAATTATTGTTGGTATTATTTCATGTGCATTAATAGCTGAATATTGGAATCGAAAGAGTTATTTTGCTGGTGCCGAACGATCGGTTTGTTTTATAATTTTAGTTTTTTTATTGGGAACTTTGGATACAACATCATCAGTGACCTATGCAGATTACATGAAAAGATTTCAACCGAATCTATTGAATGCATTGTATTTAGGCGAAAGTTTAACTTCGTTACTACCATCGATTTTAGCATCGATTCAAGGCATAGGTGGCGAGGCAATATGTCGAGAGAATTCAACTCAGCCAGAATATTCAACACCGAGATTTTCTGTACAAATTTACTTTTGGATTTTCGTAGCATTGATTATCCTTTCGTTGATTGCGTTTATTATCTTAGAATTTTCTTCAATTCCAAAACGTTACCGAACACTATTCAGCTACCAATCATCGGATATCGGTCGTTCAGATGAAATTGCAATGCCTCCTGATACGATAATTATCAATCGGCGATCGGAATTTTCAATGACTAAAAAATATTACTATTCTCTTCTTGTCATTTCGTTTCTGTCGAGTATTATTCTCTTTGGTGTTCTACCAGCCATTGGTACTTACGCTGTTCTACCTTATTCTCAACGAGCTTATTTTGTTTCGAGTATTGTTCTTCCGATAGCAAATCCATTGTCAGTTCTAATCGGTCTTGTCGTTCGACATATACTCAATTTCATCACAATATCAATTCTATTCGTCGTCGCTTTTATTCTCTCAATCTATGTGATGATTGTTGCATTTCTAAGTCCATGTCCACCGTTACATGATACAGTTGGTGGTGGAATTCTAATAATTAGTTGTTATTTTTGTTCTCATTTAATTCTGTATTATATTCGATTAGTTATTGGCAATCGTATTCGTCAAGAATATCGACATGAAAGTGGATTGTTTTGGTTGGGCGCATCGAGCCAAATGGGAACATTACTCGGTGCTATACCAATGTTTTTACTTGTCAATGTTTATGAAGTTTTTGAAAGTCGATATGCTTGTCAAGATTATTGTCGAGAATAAAGGAATGACCACGGCTTTTTTTCTCTTTATTTCTATTCTCAATACAAAAACAAAAAAAAACCAAATAACTAGAATTTTTTTGTATGTTTATAAGTTTTTCGATCGAGCCACGGATCAGGTCGAGGTATACGAACAGGTTTCAATGGTTTGTATTTTGCAGCAACTTCACAGTAAGGTTTATTGGCCGCTTTAGCAGCAGCTGTAAACGGGAAAAAAGGTGCTTCTGAAAGCGAAAGGAACGATTAGTTTTTTTTTTTATAACAAATAAATATTTTCACAAACCAACAACGACTTCTTCGCCACGAATTAATTTCTCCCAAAGATAAACTTGTCCTTTCTTTCGTCCTAGATGATTATGAGCTCCATGAATAGACATTCGTTTCATAATATTAACACGAAATCTCGATTCGTAGAGAAAAGCTGTTCGAACAGGTTGCATTGGCAAGACACTCGGAAGAACATTCTTAGTTGTAGCATTGATCAGAGAGGTTTTCAATAGAGACAAGCCTAACATTCTTATCTGAAAAAAAACAAATAACAAAGTTTTCAACTGTTTTACGGGACAGACAATTTTCTTTTCTTTCTCTTTTATGTCTAAAGTTAAACTAATAGATATACACAGGACCACGTTTTCGAGTCTCAACAATTCCGTTAACTTTCATTAATTCTTCGGCAACAGTCGATAATTTTGGTTCGAATGTCACACGTTTCAATTCTTCGTCAACAGTATCGTCAGGACCGGCTGAAAAATAATCAAATACTCAAAATAGATTTCTTCCAAAAATCTCGTTGTCTTACGTTTATAAGTTGATTTTTTTGCATAATCATAGGTTTCTTCCCATGTCGGTGGCTTAGGAATAATACGACCGGATCGAGTCGAAACACGAACTAATTCTCCTTCGGCTGTATATCGCCATTCGATAGTACATGGTTTTCTGAAATAATTACAACATAATCGAATCGAACTGAACTCAAAACTCGAATCTACCCATCGAATGGATCGATTAATTTAATTTGATACGGAGCAATCAATGGTTTTTCTTTCATAGCTATCGAAGATGAACCTATAGCACCACTCGAAATCCGTTGAATTTCCTAATAAATTCAGAAAAAAAAAGAAATGAAAACAAATTGTCGAATCCTATCGATGATTTACCATATTAAGTCCAGCAACAAAAACAGCATTTAATTCACGAATATAAGCAGCAATATTTCCCTGTTTGCCTTTGTCTTTTCCTACCATCACTTCTACCTATACAATCGATCGAATCAATAAAATTGAAATCAAAATCAAATACATACAACATCTCCACGAAAAAAGTCCCAAGTTTTCAATGGTTCAATCAGTTGTGGACGTCGATGTCCCTGTCGTGGATCATTCTTTCGTTGAGCCAAGTCCGTCCACGGTGGATCGACCGTATCAATCCATGGATCATTATATTTTATGGTTTTATTCGGTATAATATTCATATTTCCTTCTGAACACATGCATCAACAAACGAAAACAAAGAGAGAGAGAGAGAGTTAATTCAACATGATAAAACTATTCATTTACCAATGACTGTTCCATTGAATTTGACTCTTTCAATATACCGTTTCGGCATATTATAATAATCACTCCATCGTAGAATTTTCGTTAGACGTACCATGTCAATCTAAAACTAAACATAGCTACCGAATGGCACTGTACTCAGTTTCTCGAATTCTTCTTCATGCTTTTTGTTTTCTTTTATAATCCATCTGTTTGTGCAAATCAAGAAAAGAAAATGAACCGAAAAAAAAAACTCATGTCTGTTTATAAGTATACACAGTCGTAGAAGCAAAAAAACGGGGAGAAACAGAAAAGAAAAAGAAAAAAAAATGAAGAAACATCGAATCAACAATATGTTTGTGGTATTATACGAGCGCGCAAATGTCCATTTATCTTTGAATATGTCACGTCTCTCCGAAAGTCGAGTCGAAATCGTTTTGAAAAAATCCTGTGGACAAAAAATAAAAAAAAGAGGCAGCACAATTATTTTGTCTGTTGACGTTGGTTTTGTTGAGAAGAAAAAAAGAAAAGAAATAGTTTACTTGAAAGACACATGTAAAAGAAGAAGAACAACAAGAAGCAGAGGAAAACGTATGTACAAAGGTAAGTCTACATACACGCACACACACACAGATCACATATGTACATCTTTTTTTTAAAAAGAAACCTATCTTCGTTGATAGAATTATTTTGTAGGAGTAACGACCGGGGTAGAAGAAAGTGTATCAACATGTCGAAGAGTTGCTGTCGAACTAGCTGATGATTCTGTCGACGACGAACGAGTCGAATGTTTGTAGTAGAACGGCTCGAGATAGTTCGTTGTCCGATAACGTGTTGCTGGTAAAATAAATGGTGGATCACAAGGAGGTGACATGGTGATTACTGGATTTTTATTATACGATTTTTTCTTATGTGACGATGATGAAACATGAGATCTAACTAGATGATTATTCGTTGTAGACTAAAAGAGACAAAAGAAAGAAAAAAAAACAGATAAAATTCTGTGTCAATTGAAATGAAACCAGTTGTTAACACCATGCACGTTAGTTTACCTTATGTTATTATTGATTCATTCGAAGTTTGTAAGAATAATGCGTGTGTACGTATATATGTATGTGTGTAATAAAATTGTTTGTTCAAAACATCGAACAAAAGACAAGTATCAAACTCACACATAGATATATAAATCATATACATAACACACATTCCGACAAGCATAGGCACGTGACTGTTTATTATTTAAAGTTTGTATTTGTTTAGAAAATGGCATGTTTTGAAGCAAAGCGCGCACACAAACATATGTTCAGAGATGATCACTCTGAACATTGTTGTCGACGGTGTTATCATTATTGTTTACCGGATATTGATGATGGCTGTGATGTCGGGAGAATATCGGTGGTTCAGAAAGAGTTTTACAAAGAGATGGATGAGAGTTGGCATTTAATGTTGATGTTGAACATTTAGCTAATGGAGAAATTGAAATCTATAAGAGAGAACGAGAAAGAAATGAGTTGAAAAGAAGAAAGAATGTGTAAACCTGAGATTTTTGTTTGACAAGAGCTGGTAAAAGTGTTGGTTGAGGTGAATCAGGTTCACTGCCCGTTGGTGTTGGAGGCTTTAATGGAGCTTGAAGTGGTGGCCATTCAGATGAATCAAGAATATTTGGACGAGATTGTGCATCATGTGTTGACTGATTGAATACAAGTACTGGTAGAGAAGATGAAAGTGCAGATGTATTCGTCGATGTTAATACTGTATGTGGATTATTGGGATGATGATGATGATGATTGTTGTTGATATTGTTCGGTGGTAGATTCATCGGAATTGTTGTTGGTGAAGCAGCAGCTGCTGCGGCTGCGGCTTCCATATTATGTGCAACTTTTCGTTCGCTCAAACGTCGAAATAATGAATTATTTTGTGGATGTTTTTTGTTTAAATTCATTGGAGGATTTGTATTCGAATTCATATTAATCGAATTTCCTGATGAATACGCTCGAGATTTTTGACAATACGGTTGATGAGATGAATAGTAATTCGTTTGTGTTTTCTTATTATTATCATAGTATTGTTGATGACGATTTTTTTGTTTCGATGGTGAACGACGTCTTCCACCCGTACGTATTTGAGTTTCGGACTGTGGTATTGCACGTATGGATAATTTCGGTGGTCCACTGAGAATTAATTTCACAACTTCTGAATGCAAAAGACCCGCAACTGGTCGATCATTAACATGAGTTATGACATCATTCGGTCTTAAGCCAGCTTCTTCAGCTGGTCCTTCGACGGCAACAATGACATGTTGTGTCGTATAGTAATCGGTATTACCATGAAAGACTTTGACAGCACGTAGAGTAAAACCAAAACTACGTGGACCACGACGAATAATAATCGGTGGTCGAAGTTGATTCGTTAGAGAATACATCGGAGAATGAAACGATGATGAATAAGAATTTTGCTGTTGAGCTTTTAATGTTGTATCACGTTCGAGTGGTGAAACGGCCATGTTATGACGTTGCATATGACGATAAGAACGATCATCAGATGGATTAGTGAACCACATCGGTGGCGGAGGTGATGACGATGATGATGAAGATGAAAACGATTTTGATAATGATCGTGGAAAAGCTCGTTGCTGTTGTTGTTGTTGATTGTTGTATTTGATTGGTTTATTCGGATTATTAATTGACATATTCGTTGTATTACTTTTCGTTACAATCGATGGTGGAACAAGTGAATTCGATGAAGCTGATTTTTTAAATTCATTTTCATTAGTTGTTGTTGATGAATTCTCGGTTTGTTTCGAATCCGATGGACTATTCATACCCGTTGCTTGTGTTGGTAGAGTCGACGATGGTTTTGGTTTGAGTGGTGATAGAGCCCGCGGTCGACCTTTCTTATGATGATGATGATGGTGATGATAATGTCTTGGTTTACCTTTTTGTTGTTGTTGTTGTTGATTATCATCGCCACTGTCATGTGCATTTTGTTGTTCAAGTAATTTAATCGATGTTTTTCGTTGTTTATGATGTTTATTTGTTGTTGATGTTGTTGGCGTACTTGTTGTCATCGGAGCTGTTTGTTTTTTCTCGTTTGTACTTGTTGTCATTGTTGGAGTTTGTAATGACGATGAAAGAGATGATGATGATGATGAATTCTTTCTTGATAGGAGAAGTTTATCCGATGGAGTAAATATTGTTGGATTCGTTTTTGTTATAACTAATGATGATTCCGATGATAATTCATCTGACGAGACAAGTAACGGTTCAAATTTGTCCGAACCGAAGATTGCTCGAGCAGACGACGTTGCAATTTCGTTGTTTGTTGTTGGAACAGGCATTGAATCTGTTGCCGAAAGTGGTTGAAAACCACTTGGTGAATTAATTCTTATGATATTATCCGGATGAAAACATTCGGAACAAGAATTCGTTCGTGAAACATCGTTTGACGACAGTTCCGATGCGGTTGTATTCGTTGTCGTTGAATCGGGTTGTTGTTGAGATTTGCTCGAATGTCGTTGTTTATGATTGCCCGACAATTCGGACGCATATTTCATTGAAACCGATGGAAACGACGAAAATAAAATATCCGAATCATTATCAGTTATTGTCACTTGTGTTTGTTTATTCGATGAAAGAATATCATCATTCGAATGTTGATAACGATCTGATCGTGTATCAAAATAAGATGTATCATCAGGAGATTCTAATACAGGTACAAAATCAGCTTTCTCACGTAATAAACTATTCCAATTAATACAAGCACAAAATGGATGCGAACGAATTTCGTAGGCGCCACCTAATGTACCTAAACGCTGCGATGGATCATGTTCAAGTAATTGTTCGATTAAATTTTTTGCTTCAGGACAGAACGCTTGTTCTGATGCATCGAAACAATTCGATGATGAAAGATCGATAGTTGATTCATCGATTGGATCGGGCCATTCGATACTTCCAGTGATAACATTAGCGAATAGTTCGTCCGGTGTATTACCGGTAAATGGTGGAATACCAACAAGAAATTCATAGAGAATAATTCCCATACTCCACCAATCGACTGGTTTACCGTAACCTTGTCGAAGTATAACTTCAGGAGCAATATACGATGGCGTACCACAGATTTGTTTATCATTGAATGTTTTCGTTTCTTTATCAATTAATTTCTCATAGAAATTCGTCGTCAGAGACATGAGACCGATTTTCGATAGGCCAAAATCCGTCAATTTAATATGACCAATAGCTGTTATCAAGAGATTATCCGGTTTTAAATCTCGATGAATAATACCATACGAATGTAAATATTCAACAGCTAATGTCGTTTCAGCAAAATACATTCGTGCAATATCAATATTCAATGGTCCACCAATATTCTTCAATAATGTTGCCACATCACCACCTTCAACATATTCCATAACCAAACAAAGATGTTTTTTCGTTTCAAATGTACATATCAATGCAACAACAAATGGATTATCCGTAAATGTCATTATATCACGTTCGACAAAGGCTTGTTCGACTTGATTACGTAGGACTAAATGTGTTTTCGAAATTTTTTTCATTGCATATCGTTCCTGAGTTTGCCGATGTCGAACTAAATGTACAGCACCATAAGCACCATTCGAAATCAATTTAATCACTTCGAAATCATCTTCACACGGTGTTTTCGTTGACAATGTATTATTATCAATCGGTGGAAATGTTGAATTCGGTGTTATTGTCAAATAATTCGAATCGGTTAACGATTCACTTTCACTTTCCGATTGTGTTACACTTGTTTTTTGTTCAATCGAGTCTTGTTGTTGTTGTTGTTGTTCATTTTCAGTTGATTGTATAGCATCGATAAATTCTAATGGATTTCGTTCGAGATTTAATTTCGAACAGATATATTTCGGTATGTCTTGTTTAAGATTGCCATTATTCTTTGCTTGACATTCGACTTCATCTAATGTTCGAAGGAAATCTTCGGGATCGAATTCTAAACATTCGAGTAAACGTGCCGAACGTGCAATTGTTAGAAGAAGTTTTCGAACAACTGCTTGAAGATTATCAATAGCTTGTGGACATTTTTCTTTGGCATTTAACAATAATCGTTCGAGATTATGTGTCATTTCATCGAAATACGATGTTTTTATGAGATCTTCATTCGATTTTTCTAAACAATCTTTAGCTAATTCAACAATTTGATTGTGTATAAATCGAGCTGAACCATCGGAACAATAATCGAATTTATCAACGGATTTAAATGTATCGATAAAATTCTGTAAACGTTCTTCCATTTGAACTTTAGCTTTCGGATAACGTTCTTTATAAATATAAGCAAGTGAATTCATATCTTGATCGGGTAAAATCATTTTACATGGCGATGACGATAGATTTGCATCGAGCATTGACATTGATATCGAACGAGATTCTAAACGTTGTAAACTACCGAAAATGAAATCATCATGTGGACTGCCAGTTGAAAGACTGCCTTCGTTTGAATTCGTCTGTTGTTTGCATGTACATGGATGTGCTTGTTGCTGTTGTTGCTGCTGCTGCTGTTGTTGTTGTTGTTGATGTTGAAGACGTTCGAATGATGAATATTGTGAACTTTCTTGTGAATGACAAGTGCCAGGCGTTGTTGTACCATAACCACTTGATGATGGTGCTGATGTTAAGGACCAACGACGATTGGTTGAATCATCGAGAGTGGTTATTGGTTTGAATGCGCTTGTTGATGAAGGATTGAATGTAGTCGATGATGATTTCGTTGAATCCTGAGGTTCTGATGCGGTTGCACAGAGCGTTTGTTGTTGAGGTGATAATTGTTTTTGCAGAGCATATCGTAGATTGATTAGATTTAAACCGGCTAGATTCGAACGACGTGAACTCGGTCGACGTAACGGAAATGGAAAATGATGTTGTTGTTGCTGCTGTTGCTGTTGTTGTTGTTGATTTTGTACAGATGTTTGATTGGGTTGAGAATTTGAATGTTCATAATGATTGGCTGATGTAATACGTGGCGAAGATTTCAACGATGTCGATAATGCTGGTTGATAGAAATAGTTCATTTGAATTGAATTTAAATTCGGTTCGGATTGTCCGAGACGAAGACGACGTAAACGTAGAAGATTGACAGTTTGTTGGCAATGCAGATCTGGTGATTGCGAGGCATGAACAGATGTTGACATTGCCGTGGTCGTGCCAGGTAATTGAGCATGAGAAACCATCCAACTACGACGTCGAAGACGTTCTTCAACGAATTTCTTCGAATTTGATTCACGATAACGAACTAAATGTTGACCTGAACCAGTCGACGAACGTTTACGTGTCAACGGATAATGTTGAACTGTTGTTATCGTTGGTACTGGTGCCACCGGTTCATTTGGTTCACATTCATTGACACTTAGCAAATGTGTATCTGATGATTGTTCTTTTGAAATTGTCGATGGTATTGTAATTTTTGAGTCGACATCTGAAACAACAACGAATAATTTCTTTGATTTCTCATCTTTTGTCGTTTCCGTTGGAATTGATTCATTCGATGTTGATTTTTTCAGATTTTCAACAATAATTTGCGGTTGACTAGAAGATGTTATCGTTTGTGTTTTCGTTTTCTTCGTTGTATCATCATCTTTCGTGGTTGTTGTTGTTGTTGTTGATGTCAATGTCGAAACAGTTGGTGTTTGATGTGCTTTATGTTTGGTTTTTTGACCGAAGAATTTTCTCATTTTTGTTTACCAAAATAACTCGAAGAGGAAAATCAGTTGATGTCAATAAGACAGAGAAGGAGGAGCAAGAGGAAAAAACGTGAAAGAGAGAGAGAGAGAGCGAAAATACTAACTACGACATAAAAATATGTAATCAATGTTAACGACGAAATATTATTAGTTATTCTTGACTCATCGTTGTTGATGGTTGTTGTTGTTGTTTTTCTTGAATGAATATTGTTATAAATTAGAAATGAAAAAAGAGGAGAAGACGACGACGTAATTATATATGTTGTTGAGTCGCCTCCGATGTTCGTTGCGTTTGCTTGACTAGATAACTCGCCGGTTTTTGTTGCATTCTAAAGTAAACAAACAAAAGAAAAATAAATAGGTAAATTATGACACCATGAATAGAAGAGATTGTCAGATCTACTGTTTGTTGACAACGCCTACAAAACGCATTCATTTAGATATGAAAACGAGAACGAGAGAAACGAAGAGAAGAAGAAAAAAAACGACGCGAAGAATAGTTTCGAATATGTACTTGCTGTCTGTGTGTGTTTTTTGTTCGCGAACGAATCAATACTTCGTCAGAGTTAATCGAATGGATATACATATGTACGTCGATCGTCAGAAGAAAAGAATTTATCATATTCGTTATAGTTATGCAAGAATTGAGTCAGCTACTTGACTATTTCGAAGAACATACTCTCATACTGTGCAATATGCATAATCAATAATAAAAGCAAAAAAAAACGAAAGAAAACCTTGAAAAACAAATGGAATAAAATTCAAGAGCGAACTTGAAAATGTTACCGCTGAGGTGAACAAGATAAAAGAAAATACAACAAGGTTATCAATGTAAACTTTTTTATGGTCATAGAAAAAAAAAAGTTTTTTTTTTCTTCTTACCTTTCATTTGCATCAAGAATATGTTAATCCAAAAATGCGAATAGATTATCGACTAGTTCGATATTTCCACTGTCTCTATTATTTATGCGAAGACCTTCGTTAATGTCCGTGATTTATATACTACTTTTTAATCTTTTCATGTCATTCAATCACATGACTTACGTTCCTGTCATATTGATCATAATCGTACAGTATCTATCCCGTATTTGAGCAGCTTTAATGTAATTGATTAGAATCAATTGACATTTTCTTTTAACACGACTATGTATACCTATTTCTTTTTCTTTCGATACTGTCACGGATAAGTGAATTAAAGGTTTGAAATCGATGAAGGATTTCAATTTCGTTTTTTCTTTTTTGACTTACTCGAACAACATTAAACCGAGAAGAATATCTTCGGATAATTCATATCTAGAAATAAACAAAACATTTGCTTATCGACGTAGAAGATTTTCTTCTCTTGTATGTATGGCCCCCTCCTCGTCGTCGTATTCTGCTGATACTGTACTCAATGACTCATACAAAATTTGTTTCTAATAAAGGACAAAAATGTCAATATCATATTTTTTATATTCACCAACCAAAAAGTCGAATGTTGATCCGAATGAAAAATGCGATGAATTCAAGTTGAGATTTACTTTTTTTTTATTTTCTTGTTCTCGATCGAAGGCAATATGTCAATATCAACGAATGATGGCGCTGGCTGAATTAAACCTCTAATATGAGTCATCTTGATTTTCTATCGACGATAAATTCAGTGGAAATAATCACGAGAGACAACAAGAAGAAATAATAATATTCTTTTCAATGAATAAATAATAATAATGATTAGTTTAGTTAGTTTTTGTTTACATATCACGACAATTAATAGACATGCGATAGATCTTTGAGTTCGTTCGACAAGATTTGTTTGAAAATAAAAATGAAAACAATTTATTTTTTTTAATATATTTCAATAAAATTTAACAGACAAAAAAAAACAACGAATATAAAATGATTGAATACTGGCGGCATCTGTCAAGACTAGAGTGAGATATGAATATATTTCTCTTCTTTTATTTCATTAACTATAGTTACAACAAATAATACAAGTAGAACAAAAGAAATGTGACCAATTTGATTGACTTTGCTAAAGGTGTGTTTTTATCTCCGAGTTGGCGGTCCAATGATAGTTTGTCGAAAAGTTTTATTTCGATTGAAATTTTGTTGTTTTTTTGCATCGATCAGTGCTTGAACGGTTTGACCGTTATAAAGAACTTCGACTGATTGTCGACCGTGTACAGATGATCGCGCTGGAGATGAACGTCCCGGATTCATAATGAGATTGATCCGTTGTGAGGCTTGAAATTTTGAAGGTTGTATAAATGTTTGTCCTGATTGTTGAGTTTTTTGTTTGAGAAAATGTAAATGAAATAGAAACGATTGTAATTCACTTATAAATATGCTTCGAAATTTTTGTCCCGATAAACAATAGAGAAAGAAATTTAAAATATGCGGCAAATCGGAAAGGATATTTTGAGCTAACATGCCGAAATAGAATTCGATATAATACAAATAAATATCATGATCCGTTGTTTCATTACATCGAGGTTTTAAAAGTAATTTCGATCGTTTCGAAAATCGTTTCCAAATCGAATAGATTGTATTTGGAAAATTGCAAAAGATCAATGTTAACGTTACTGCAAGTAACATACGTGTCACTTGCGAACTTGTACGACGATTAACACCAGATATAATATTTGTCGAAAGTCCAGACGGACGTATTTGTTTCGATGATCGAAGAAGATCTTGGTCTTGAACTGTACTCTCCGACTCTCGTCGCGTAGGAAGTTTACTTGGTGTAAGAGACTGTCGTGAATTTTTTGAAGTATGACGTAAAATTATCACAATAACAAAATTCGCAGCTGCTATCAAACCTAAAACGCAAAATCAATCATTAAGAACCTTGTCTAAGATAAGCTAATGTTCTCGATAATTGATGCGAATGAAATAGCTGTTCATACTCATCGGTAGAATTGAAGCTGTGAAAGCATCTAACATAACGCCATGATTTTCTAAGACACCACAGTATTTATACGAATTGTAGTCTCGTCGAAGGCCAGATGTGAAAATATATGGGAGATTGGCGAGAACAAGAATAATAATAGTTACACAACATATGTAAGTCGCTCGTTTTTTCGATAGCCAAATGCTTGACTTCAATGGATTGCAGACAGCGAGAACTTTTTCACTTTGAAAAAATTAATTTTTTATAGTTTTTCTCGATATTTTTCATTGTTTTTTTCGACTTACAGACTCATGAGTACAATTATCCACATTGCAATTGATATCGATGAATTCATCAGAACATAAAACATTTTACAGAATTCTTTCGTTACAATAGCTAAATCACGTTTATTATGACGTGATTGATAAGTTATTTCCGATCGAATGTATTTGAGAACAATGGCAAGAATATCGAAGAGTGCAAGAAAACGTAGGAAAACAATTGTTGTTGATTTATTCGATAATTTCGGTTGTGAAAGTATAATTAAACAGAGTGTATTCAAGAGAATTCCCGGTACGAGTAGATATCGTAGATAAGTTGCATGTAATTCTTTAAAGAATACATACGATGGTGTATAAACTCGTTTTATTAAATCACAATCCGTAGTTGTGTAATTCATTATTCTAAAAATAAGAAAATGAATAAAGAGAATATTTTGTTTGGTCTGTCTCAAAGTCATTATTTTGAGTACGAGTGGGCATTTAGTAGAAAACAAAACACGATAAAAAAAGAAAGGAAAGTAATTATCATAGACTGTTGAATTCATTATTTAATCGATGGTTCTATCGCAATATCATAACTATTCTTATTCAATGCGCATATCGCCCATCTATTCGTTTGACGACTTGTCGTCTATCTGTTAATGAATAGCACTGACAGCTTCGAAATTCTATCAACGCAATGTATCGTCAAAGATTGAATAAAAAAAGAAAAACTATTACCGATTGTTAATTTAGTTTTGACGATCATTGCCAATGGCGTCTTTCGGATTTTATTAAAGTATCTTTTTATCGAAAAAAAAAACGTTTTGACTGCAAAACGTCCTCGGAAGGAAAAAAAATACATTCATTTTTTCCTTTTACGCGATAACTTAATATTTGCTTTTCTTTCCACATGAATAAATCATAAGAGCATAAATAACGAAGAACGAAAAAGAAAAGGAATGAACATGATTAAATTCGAGTAGCATACTGTCAGATGTCTTTCAAAATATCATGAATTTATCTATAACTCTCATGCCAGCATAGAATACATTAGATTATCATATAAATGAGAACATCCATTTATTACTCTTTGTCTCATTGAAAACAAAGAGTCGACTGGAAATTAGGATTTTCTTTTGATTGATTATTGTCTTTCTATATATAGACGAGAGTTTCATCTATGTGAAATATAAAGATAGATAGATGTCAAGACAATTTTCTTTTCTTCATGCTTTGTTCGATTGATGGAACGGTTCTTGAATAAAAATGAGTTTTGCTTCCGAACAAAACAAGTAAAGAAAAAAAAACGAATTCAATTACGACATCGAATCGAATAACATGTTTCATCGAAGACTAACTCACCTCATTAAATGCGTAGCATTACTTGAAAGAGACTTTGATTAATTGAAATGATAAGTGACATGAAACGGAAGAAAAATGAAATAATCTAAAAGGGATAAGAATGCATTCAGGCTTTAATTATTTTGTTTGATGTAAGGAATCTCTTTTCTACTATTTTATCATTGGTAACAAAACACAAGTCTCGACACGTTTTTTTTTTGTAATTAGATCTTTAAATAATATGAAATTGTAGAAATGAAATAGGATCGTTGTTTAACCTTTACACTTCGATAGACAGCCAAAGTTTATTTTACAAAAAACTGTTTTCTTCTATCTATAACCTATTTTTACAAGGATGTTATATACAGACACGCCAACATATGTCTCTGAATCGTCATCTGTCTTGATAAATGTATTTCTCTTTGTGCTTTCATTGGAATGAATATTAATTACAAAACATTATTCGATTTTCTTTCATTCGCTTAATAGTATTTTTGTCGATTTAACACAAAACTACTATACAAAAAAAAGACTGTATTGTAAAGCGACTAACCTTGTTGAACAATCTCAGTCGTTTTCGATCGACTAATGAAGAAGCTGTCCTTGTCTATTCATGATCGATCATCAATGACGCTATGTCAGTTTTATTGGCAACTGCCGATCGGAAACGGATGTGATGCTCGAAACAACTACAACAAAATAATAAACAATATTGTCTTTCATCCCGTGTAGAATTCACAAATTCTTTTGTTTGCTAAATATTTTCCGAAGTAAACATTCATGTATTTATTATCGCCAACGTTTAATTTATTTTTACACTAGATTTAGCCAAAGAAAAGATATATAGTAGCATGAGTAAATATATGTAATTATAATCTGTTTGTTTTTTACTAACAATGGGCGTCGACTGCCGTAAGTAGTAATCATCAACGAAGATTTCATCTGCAAACGAATCGTAATAATACACGATGCTTTTGTGGTCGATCAGATATGAAGTGACAATATTGAGTATTTAATACTCCAAAAAAAAGATGAATGAAAAATCTCCTATTTTTTCCGCTATTTTTAATGAAGATGCAGTTTAAGTCGTGTGGAAATGAATTGTTGAGATGAAAAAAGACATCCATTTGACATCTCACGACATATAGATTTGAGCATAAGCAATTATTTCATAATCACCTGGAAGGAAATGCTGAACGATGATTTGATGAAACCACACGTCTCGTTTTGTTTTTTTTTCCTCGAAATATTATAATTATAGTGTCTGGCTATTCGAGGGAGCAGACATTTTCAAACTGAACGTAATAAATAAAAGATTAACTTCTTATTATTATGCTCGAAATAATCTACATCTAACTAGATGTTTGAAAACAAAAAAATACGGATACTTACTTCTGATTAAGCTAGTGTTACAAAAGATTAGCAAATGGAAAATACCAGACATGAATCGATAATCTTTTAAGATTGCTAATGTGTCTTCGCTTTCGGTTTCTCGTGAGAAGAATTGCTTTTTTTTTATTGGATAGTGAACTGATGTCTATTATCGAAATGATGTAATCAATAATAATTGCTACCATCTAATAGAAGGCGTTCTTCGGGCTGGTCGACCGTTCTCTCTCTCTCCCTCTTTTCTTTTTGACAACATTATTATTTTATATGGGCAAAACAAATGATAATTGATGGGTAAATAATTCATCGCTGACATTTTTGTAAATAAATACGGCACGAGCTAACGTTTGGCAAGCAAAAACATACTATTTAGATTTAGGCAAATCGAAAGATTTCTGTTAGTTTTATTCACATCTCGTGATTGAAATAAAAAAGGAAAAAAGAAGAAGAAGAAGAAG